>Ga0335394_10001693_pt1 | contig 24841 bp, 18 predicted proteins | sample MAT03_FD_205741 | JGI IMG/M metagenome (GOLD analysis project Ga0335394, IMG submission 205741) | Freshwater microbial communities from Lake Fryxell liftoff mats and glacier meltwater in Antarctica - MAT-03 (spades assembly) (version 2) ...
GGGGTTGGCGTAAAAGAAATAATTGTAGGCGGGAATCCCGGTTCCAATTCATTGCGGCAAACTGTGGGTGAGACGTTAAATGGACTATTCGCAACTGCTTACCTGCGCGATGACCAAGGCCGTCAAGTATTCGATTCGAATAGCGGTCGGCCTTTGCGCGCACCTCAAGCATTGCGTATTGGAACAACTATACCAAAATATTTTGGAGGTATTTTTAATTCATTTACTTACAAGGGCATAACACTATCCGCCTTAATTGATTTTAAGTTAGGCCATTATTTAGGATCACAAACTAACTTCAACTTATACCGCCATGGTCTGCATCAATCAACATTGGTTGGCAGAGAAGAAGGCTTTGTAACCGGTGTGGGTGTAAATCAGCAGGGTCAACCAAACACCGTTCAAACACCGCTTCAAACTTTCTATGAAACGGTTAACACAAGCAGTATTCGCGAAGAGTTTGCCTACAATGCCGGGTTCTGGAAACTTCGACAGCTTTCTATAGGCTACGACTTTACAAAAATGTTGCCCGCAAGGATTTTTGTGAAAGGCTTGCGATTAAGCGCTGTTGCAAACAATGTAGCACTTTTAAAAAAGTGGGTTCCCAACATTGATCCCGAACAGTTTGGAAACGTATCGGATCGCGAAGCTGGTTTAGAACAAACCGGCCTTCCTACCACCCGTAGTATTGGGTTCAATCTTAACCTGAAATTCTAACTTGAAACAGAGTCTTAGATAAAACTTTAAAAATTAAAGCAATGAAAAAGATAACTTTATATACCATCCTGTTTCTCTCAACACTATGCCTATTGCCGAGTTGCGATAATGGCTTTGAGGAAATCAATACCAACAAAACGCTGCCGATCGTACTCGATCCGGCTTTCTTAATGAATAATGCGATCATCAACGCTTCGAATACTTCAGAGCATATGGTGTTTGAGCTTGCGATTGTACAGCAAGTAATTACCCCCTTTGGCGGTGTGCTTGGTGGCGCAAATTACAATCAGGACAACAAAGTTCGTAACCAGGGAAATTGGGTTCGATTCTACCAGTCAGTCTTAAAGTCTTTGGTTTCTGTAATCACGACAACAGCGGAGAATCCAGACAGAACAAATCTCTATCACTCCGCGCGCATCATGCGTGCCTATGCGGCCATGGTGCTAACCGATTCGTATGGTGATATTCCGTATTTTGAAGCAGGAAGGGGATTTACAGAAGCTATTTCTATCCCAGTTTACGATAGTCAAGAGTCCATTTACAAAGACGTTCTAAAAGAATTGGAGGAAGCTTCTGCAGGCTTAGACGCTACAAAGCCAAGAAATATAAATGATGTGTTATTTGGTGGCGATATCCCGCAATGGAAGGCGTTTGGATATTCGCTAATGTTGCGGGCTGCTATGCGTCTCTCTAAAATTGACCCTACGCTAGCGCAGCAGTCTGTTGCCAAAGCAGTAACCGGTGGCGTGATTCAGGCAAATACCGGCAGCGCGGTAATTCGTCATACTACGTTGTATCAAAACTCAGTTAGCCAATTATTGAATGGCTCCGAAGCAAATAACTATTTTTTGGCTAAGCCATTTGCAGACTTTTTATTTGCGAAAAACGATCCACGATTGAGATCTATTTCGGTGCGGTACGTGGGTGCAGCAAGCGGTCCTCAGCAAGCACCAGCCAGAGCAGATTTCACTCCGTCTGTTCAAAGAGGTATGCCAATGGGTTTCGATAATGGAACAATCGTTGGGAAAGCAACAGCCGATGGATTGGCTAGTTTCTATGACTACTCCCAGGTTGACAGATTTAGAATGGGCAAAATTGATGCTCCGTTCTTTATGGTTTCTCATGCTCAAACAAAATTACTATTGGCTGAAGCTGTTTTTCGTGGCTGGGCAACTGGAAATGCAGCCGTTTTGTATGCAGATGCTATTCGCGCACACATGACTGAGATGGCACAATACTCAGCTGCTTCAGCCATAGCTACTGCAGATATTGATGCTTATCTTGCGGTTCCGGCCAACCAATTAACCGCTGGAAATGAGTTAAGAGATATTAACCAGCAATACTGGATAGCATCATTTTTAAATTCACCTGAAACATTTGCAAATCTTCGTAGAAGCGGATTTCCGGTATTGACTCCGAATCCTTATCCCGGCAAAGATGTTGCAGATGTGCGGAAAATAACCTACCCGGATTCCGAGTATGCCATCAATACCGCGAATCTTAATGCAGCGATTGCAAGGCAAGGTGGCGACAAATTAGATACTCGTGTTTGGTGGGATAAGCAGTAAGCAAGAGTTGCCGCAAGTTTAGTTTGATAGAGATAACTTCCGATTTACAAATCGGAAGTTGCTCTACCAATTACCCTTTCAATAAACGAAGCCATGGATTTTACGGAAGCAACGAAAGCAAGTCGAAGAGATTTTCTGTTAAAATCGTCCTTGAGTGGATTAGGACTTGGTCTTATTAGTAATAAACTATTTGGGTCGGCATCTGAAAAGATGAATGACTTGGAAATGAAAGTCCCCGCAAAGGGAGCCCTAACGATTACAGACCTTAAGTGCGCTATTATAGGAGGAAGCCCCGTTGTCCGGATCACGACCAATGAAGGCATTAGCGGTTATGGACAAGCAGAAAGCTCGAAGAAGTATTTAAAACCATTCGTACTTTTTTATAAAGACTATCTCCTTGGTGAAGACCCAACCAATGTAGAGCGGTGCATGCTGAAAATCAGACGCATGGGAAGTTTCAAACCTTATGGCAGTGCTGTAAGTATTATTGAAATGGCACTATGGGATATTGCAGGCAAGGCCGCCTCGCTGCCTGTTTACAAATTATTGGGCGGCAAGGTGCGCGATCGCGTTAGAGTTTATACTACCGCAGTTGCACAGTATCAACAAACTGCAGGTATCGAACCGGCTGATTATGCCGAAGCTGTAGCTAAAGTGAAAGCTTTGAAAGAAGGTTTTACGATTATAAAAATGCCTATTGGTTTTCATAGCCGAATGGCCAGTCAGGCACCTAATTTTTTCTATGGCGATCCTGCTGGTCCCCGAAACCAACCACATGCGAATCGTGGACCCTTAACAGAACAAGGATTAAAAAGAATTATTGCCTGTGTTGAGGCAATGAAAAAAGTACTGGGTGATGAGATTGGATTGGCCATAGATTGTGGACCGGGCTTTATGTTGTCGGATGCAATTAGACTTTGCAGATCATTAGAACCTTATAACCTTATGTGGATGGAAGATCTTCTTACCGGAGACTACCGCCCGTATGTAATGGCCGATGATTACCTGGAGTTAACCAGAAGCACTACGGTGCCAATTCACACGGGCGAGCAAATTTATTTACGACAAAATTTTCGCGAATTAATTGAGCGAAATGCAATACGGGTTATAGGCCCTGATGTAGCTGATGTGGGTGGTATGGCCGAAATAAAATGGATTGCCGAGTTTGCAGATTTGCATGGTATTCAAATGGCACCGCACGGAATATATGATGGACTGATCGGCAACGCGGCACAAGTACATGTGGCAGCCACCATGCCGCAGAACTTCGTTGCATTTGAATATTCATTTGCCTTGCCTGAGTGGTGGTATGATATCATTACAGGTATGCCGAAAGACATTGTAAAAAATGGTCACATTGACGTATGGGATAGGCCAGGATTAGGTGTTGATTTTATAGTAAAAGAGGCAAAAAAATATTTGAGTGAAGAGGACAAGAAGTTTTTTGACTAGGAACATTTATCAATTCGAAATAAATAAATCAAGGGAATCTCTAAAAACTCCGCTTACCCTTCTATTTTGGAGAAGGGGCAGGGGTTGAGGTAATGAGAGCAAGGGTTTTTAGAGATGCCCTCAATTAATTGATCTTAAAAAAACCAACTAATTATGGCAAAAACAGAGAACAATTTTGCTATTCAGCGTAGAAACACAATTAAAATGTTGGGTGTAGGCTCGGCATCCGGACTTCTAGGCCTATTTGGTAGCAACGCGTCACATGCTGCAACGTATGAGGTTCCTTCGTATGAAAAAGGAATGACTCCTGCAAAGGGTGCGTTAACTATTACAGACCTTAAGTGCGCTATCATTGGTGGCAGCCCGGTTGTTCGTATCACAACCAACGAAGGTATTAGCGGCTATGGTCAAGCCGAAAGTGCTAAGCCTTACCTTAAACCTTTTGTCCTTTTTTATAAAGATTATCTGATTGGTGAGGATCCTACCAATGTCGAACGTGTGATGATGAAGATCAGACGCATGGGTAGTTTCAAACCCTGGGGTAGTGCCGTGAGCATTATTGAGACTGCACTCTGGGATATTGCCGGGAAAGCTGCAAACCTTCCGATTTATAAGCTGCTGGGTGGTAAGGTACGCGACCAGGTGCGATGCTATGGCAGTTATGGAACGGGAATACGGTTCACGGTAGAGGGAAAAACACCGCAACATTATCGCGACTGGGCGGAGAAGGTCAAGTCTTCCGGATATGGTTTTGAAATCATCAAGGAAAATATAGGCTTTCACGGCCCCTCGATGAAAAATGATCCCGACTTTACCTACGGTAATCTCAGCAAATCTTCCAACAGCAAGAGAGATTACTCATATTACCGCGGACCAATGAAAATTACGGGATATAAAATGGTGGTTGACCATGTTGAAGGAATGAGGACGGCACTGGGTGACGATATCGACTTGGGTCTTGATATAGGACCCGGCTTTATGTTGTCTGATGCTATCAAGATGGCAAATTTATTGGAGCCTTACAACATTTGTTGGCTGGAAGATATGCTAACAGGTGATTATACACCCTATGTGACGGCAGACGACTACCGCCAACTAACAGAAAGCACCACGGTTCCAATATTTACCGGAGAACAGATCTACCTGAGACAAAATTTCCGCGAGCTGATAGACAGGCATGCCATAGATATACTGGGACCCGACCCGGCAGATATGGGAGGTATTTCAGAGCTGAAATGGGTTGCTCAGCATGCCGACCTATACGGAATAAAGATAGCTCCTCATGGCACCTTCAACGGCCTTCTTGGTCTTGCTGCACAGGTGCAGGTAGGCGCCACAATGCCGGAGAACTTCATTGCCTTTGAATATACGAAAGCAGCCCCATGGTGGTATGATATAGTGACAGGCCTCCCTGATCCAATTGTAAAGGACGGTCTTATTGATGTGTGGGATAGACCAGGATTAGGCGTTGATTTTATTGTAAAAGAGGCAAAGAAATATTTGAGTGAAGAGGATAAGAATTTCTTTGACTAAGAACATTTATCATTTGAAATAAATAAATCAATTAATTGATCTAAGTAACCTCAACTAATTATGGCAAAAGCAGAGAACAATTTTGCTATTCAGCGTAGAAACACAATTAAAATGTTGGGTATAGGCTCGGCATCCGGACTTCTAGGCCTATTTGGTAGCAAAGCGGCAAATGCTGCAACGTATGATGTTCCTTCATATGCAAAAGGAATGGCTCCCGCAAAGGGTGCGCTAACCATTACAGACCTTAAGTGCGCGATCATCGGAGGAAGCCCGGTAGTTCGAATTATAACCGATGGAGGTATTAGCGGCTATGGCCAAGCAGAAAGTCGTAAGCAGTACCTAAAACCCTTTGTACTTTTTTATAAAGACTATCTCATTGGCGAAGATCCAACTAATGTTGAGCGCTGCATGATGAAGATCAGACGCATGGGAGCTTTCAAGCCATGGGGAGCTGCCGTTAGCGCAATCGAAATGGCACTTTGGGACATTGCCGGAAAAGCTTCTGGATTACCTGTTTATAAACTATTGGGTGGCAAGGTACGTGATCGTGTTAGAATTTATAATGGTGGAATAGCAAGAACAAATCCCCTGTCGGCTTTAGATACCGGGATTGAACCAGCGTATTATGCCGATACGGTTTCCCGAATGAAGGATGCGAAAGAAAATTTAACCATTATCAAGATGGCGATTGGGTTTCATAGTTCAATGGGCGCGAAAGCACCCAATTTTTTCTACGGTGATCCAGTTGGCCCAAAAAATCCACCTCATGCAAACCGTGGCCCACTAACGGAACAAGGATTAAAAAGAATTATTGCCTGTGTGGAGGCAATGAAAAAAGTATTGGGCGATGAAATTGGTTTAGCGTTAGACTGCGGGCCCGGTTTTATGTTGTCTGATGCAATCAGACTTTGCAAAGCATTAGAACCTTATAACCTGATGTGGATGGAAGATCTCCTTACCGGAGACTATCGCCCTTATGTAATGGCCGATGATTATCTTGAGTTAACCAGAAGTACAACGGTGCCTATTCATACAGGCGAGCAAATTTATTTACGACAAAACTTTCGTGAACTAATAGAGAAAAATGCAGTTCGGGTCATCGGACCTGATGTAGCCGATGTGGGTGGACTAGCCGAAATAAAATGGATCGCTGAGTATGCTGATTTGCATGGAATTCAAATGGCGCCTCATGGTATTTTTGATGGACTGATCGGCAATGCAGCCCAGGTGCACGTGGCAGCCACCATGCCTCAGAACTTTATCGCTTTTGAATATTCGATTGGAAACCCCGAATGGTGGTATGACATTGTCGAAGGACTACCTGACCCGATTGTAAAAAATGGTCACATTGATGTATGGGATAGACCAGGGTTAGGTGTTGATTTTATCGTAAAAGAGGCAAAGAAATATTTGAGCGAGGAGGACAAGACGTTTTTTGACTAAGAACATTTATCAATTCGAAATAAATCATTAATTAATATTAAGTAACCTCAACTAATTATGACAAAAGCAGAGAACAATTTTGCGATCCAGCGAAGAAACACAATTAAGATGTTGGGTATAGGTTCAGCATCCGGACTTCTAGGCCTATTTGGTAGCAAAGAGGCACACGGTGCAGCAGCGTATGAGGCTCCGTCCTATGCAAAAGGAATGGCTTCTGTAAAAATCAAGAGTGTGAAAGCGATAGCGACAGCCCCTCAAGGATCAAATCTGATTGTTGTAAAAGTTGAAACAACAGAACCTGGCCTATATGGTTTAGGGTGCGCTACATTTACTCAAAGAGCCGCAGTAGTAGTAACTGCAATTAATACCTATTTGAATGAATTCTGTGTTGGCAAAGATGTCGATAATATTGAAGACATGTGGAACTCCGTTTACGTAAGTTCATATTGGAGAAACGGCCCTGTGTTAAATAATGCAATAAGCGGATTAGATCAGGCATTATGGGATATAAAAGGTAAGCGAGCAAATATGCCAGTTTACCAATTGCTCGGTGGCAAATCGAGATTTGCAATTCCTTGCTATACACACGCCAATGGCAAAACACCTGAGGAAGTGGCAGAAAGTGTTCAGGGTATCATGGATCGTGGATTCAAATATGTCAGGATTCAACAAGGGGGATACGGCAATGTAGGCGCACTAAACGATAAGGCAGACTTTAAAGAAGCAGGCTTTGGCGCAGAGTCTGATAGTTACATGAATGAAAATATGTATCTCAAATCGGTACCTAAAATATTTGAGGTGGTGCGCAAGCGTTGCGGTGAAGATGTTGAATTGCTGCATGATATTCATGAGCGGGTGCAACCTATGAATGCGATTAATATGATTAAGAAACTTGAACAATATAATCCGTTTTTTATAGAAGATCCATTCTCTCCGGAAAATATGGAATGGTTTAAGCAGCTTCGCACAAGTACTTCCGTGCCCATCGCCATGGGGGAATTATTTAATAATATAAATGAATTTAAAATGCCAATGGTAAACCAATGGTTTGATTTCATACGAGTTCATGTTTCACAAATTGGAGGTATAACACCAGCCATGAAAGTAGCGCGCCTTGGAGAATGGTTTAACATTAAAACCGCATGGCACGGACCCGGAGATGTTTCCCCGGTAGGTCATTCAGCACACGCTCATATTGATTATGCTGTTTGGAATTTCGGCATTCAGGAGGCGGTAAGCTTTTCAGACAAAATGCTGGAGGTATTTAGCGGTTGTCCTACAATGAAAGACGGGTATATGTCGGTTAACGAAGTGCCTGGAATTGGCGTTGATATTAACGAGAAGGAGGCAGCGAAATACCCTATCGGTACTAAATCAAACTGGATAGTGCGTAAGAAAGATGGAACGGTTATCAGGCCATAGAAGTTTTAAAAATTTGAAATTTATAATAGTGATTGAGCGAGGCGGATAATAATTTTTTTGATTGAAGTCGAGTCAAAATGTATAACTGGAGTTAGGCGAATGCTCAAAATTTTGATTGCAATGGAGGGGTCTAAGCGGTCTTAGCCCTAATAGCTGTGTAAGGTAAGATGTATAACTAAAAAACGTATTCACTATGTTGGAAAATGAAAACCCGGGAATGGGTAGACGAACTGTTTTAAAAAATTTAGGGTTGGGTGCTGCCGTTGGAACTTTTGGCTCGCTTACATCTCCTAATAGCGCAGTAGCACAGGTTTTTGCCAACGCAACCAAAGGGTTGCCAAAATTGAAAATCACAAAAGTGAAGGCCATTGCTACCTGCCCAAATGGAATAGAGTTAATTGTTGTTAAGGTAGAGACGAGCGAGCCCGGGCTTTACGGGCTGGGCTGCGCTACGTTTCGCCAGCGAGCAAAGCCAGTGATTTCTGCTATCAACGATTATCTTAATGACTTCTGTGTAGGAAAGGATGCCGATAACATTGAAGATTTATGGCAAACTACTTATGTAAGTTCATACTGGCGCAACGGCCCAGTATTGAACAACGCATTGAGCGGCCTTGATCAGGCGCTTTGGGATATAAAAGGTAAACGAGCCAACATGCCGGTTTATCAACTATTAGGCGGCAAATGTCGCTTTGCGATTCCATGCTACTCGCATGCTTCGGGCGACTCGTTGGAGAAAGTGGCCGAAGATGCTAAGAGAATAATGGAAAAAGGATTTAAACATGTGCGCATACAATTAGGCGGCTATGGTGCAACTCAGGCACTGGGCGGTTATGGAGCAACCAGTCTGGCAAAGCCCGATTACCAAGCTGCCGGCTACGGATATTCTGGTGACAACTATATGGACACCTATTTGTATTTGAAAAGTATTCCCTTAATGTTTGAAAAGGTTCGCAAAGTCTGTGGCGATGAAGTAGAGTTGTTGCATGATATCCACGAACGTATTCAACCGAGCGATGCTATTAGCATGATAAAAAAACTGGAGGAGTATCGTCCGTTTTTTATCGAAGATCCTTTTTCACCGGAAAATATTGGATACTTTAAATTGCTGCGGCAGCAAACAAGCGTGCCGATAGCGATGGGTGAGTTATTCAATAGTCCGCACGAGTGGGTAAATCCAATGAGCGAGCGATTGTTTGATTTTATTAGAATTCATATTTCGCAAGTTGGAGGCATTACGCCTGCTATGAAAGTTGCACGCTTGGGTGAAGCATATAATATTCGAACAGCCTGGCATGGCCCGGGCGATGTTTCACCCGTTGGGCACGCAGCAAATGCGCATATCGATTTCGCCATTTGGAATTTTGGAATTCAAGAGGCTGTGTCTTTTTCTCCTGAACTACAGGAAATTTTTCCGGGAAGTCCAACCATGAAGGATGGATACATGTATGTAAACGAAGCTCCGGGTTTGGGTGTAGAGGTAAATGAAAAACTGGCCGCTAAGTTTCCGCTTCCGGAAAAACAATTGAATGGTTGGACACAAGTGCGCAAGAGTGATGGAACAACGATAAGACCATAATTTTTTAAAAATCCAAAGTAAAACATGATGAAAGAGTAAGTATTTTTATTTTCTTGCTTGGATCCCATGACAAAAAAAACTTGGATGACTATTTGAAAGAGCGCAACTACTAGTAAATATTTATATAATTTTTAACTAACTGGATTACTATGAAGACGGTACTGCAACAAATTATCAAACAAAATAAAGAGCGTGAGCAAACCGCTGCCGCAACCAGACAGGCTGAGATAGACAGCCCATCTACTCCTGACAACAGACGAAGCTTTCTTAAAAAGACTGCGCTGGGGGGAATGGCACTCACGAGTTTGGTTGGTTTGTCCTTTGAAGATTCAATGGCACAAACAACATCAAAAGTTCAGAAGGCGTCTTCCCCATCGGATTTGAAAATAACGGACATGCGTTATTGCTATACGGCCGTTATGGGCGGAACAGCCATAATTCGTATCGACACCAATCAAGGCATTTATGGATTAGGAGAAGTAAGAGATGCAGCAGATCCTAAATACGCACTTATGCTGAAGAGCCGCATACTGGGTGAAAATCCGTGCAACGTAGAAAAGATATTCAAGATCATTAAGCAGTTTGGTGGACAGGCAAGACAAGCTGGCGGTGTGTGCGCAGTTGAGATGGCACTTTGGGATTTGTGTGGAAAGGCATACAATGTTCCTTGCTGGCAATTACTTGGCGGAAGGTATCGAGATACAATTCGAATCTATGCAGACACGCCAGAGGCCAGCAGTCCCGAAGAACAAATGAAACTAATAAAGTTTCGCACCGAAACACAAGGTTATTCCTGGTTGAAGATGGATGTTTCGATTAATGAATTGAAGAACATTCCGGGCACCTTGGTAAATCCAAATATCTTTAAGGAAGGAACAAGTCAATGGCAAGGTGGTTACATGTCATACGCAAACACGCGACATCCATTTACAGGAATTCAGATTACTGAGAAAGGGCTGGAGGAGCTTGCTCAGATTGTTGAGAAAGTTCGCAACATGGTTGGCTATGAAATTCCAATTTCAACAGATCATTATGGACACATGGATTTAAACAATTGTATTCGATTAGGAAAAGCCTTGGATAAGTATAGACTTGCATGGCTTGAGGATATGGTGCCTTGGCAATATACCGAACAGCATAAAACAATTACTGATGCATTGGAAACCCCCACAACAACGGGAGAAGACATATACCTGCTGGAATACTTCAAACCACTTATTGATGTTCACGCAGTCGATATTATTCACCCGGATTTAGTTTCATCAGGGGGACTTTTAGAAACAAAGCGAATTGGTGATTATGCAGAAGAAAAAGGTATTGCTATGGCTATGCACCAAGCCGGCACTCCGGTTTCATTTATGGCCAACGTACATTGCGCTGCTGCTACCCAAAATTTCTTGGCTTTGGAGCATCACTCAGTTGACGTTCCCTGGTGGGAAAGCTTAGTGAAAATGACTGATGGAAAGAAGATAATTGAAAAAGGATATGCTCCAGTACCACTTTCACCCGGACTAGGAATTGAACTGGTAGATGAAGTAGTTAAACAACACCTTAATCCAAAAGACACAACCTACTTCGCGCCTACTAAAGAGTGGGATAAGAAAATGTCGCACGATAGAACATACAGTTAGCATTTATACACTCATCCTTTCAGTTATTGAAAGGATGAGTTTTTTCTTTTTATTTCTGTGGGTTTCACGTTACCCAATTTTATTTTATACTGATTTCTGTTTTGAAAAATATTCTATATAAAATTGCTATCGGACTTAGTCTGGTACTTTTTCTTGTTGCTATAGGCGTTGGAGTTTCTTCTGGTCTGGAGAAGGCGGGACCATACCTGATCGGATTTTTTTTATGTCTTGCTGTTGCCTTTAGAGGAAATGCCCAACTAAAGGGATTTGCATATACGGTTATGATTTTTGGGTCAGTTACAACCGCGCTTTTCTATCCAGGTTATTTTGTTGAGATTAATGGATACAAATTATCAGGCTTAATAACTCCGCTCATCCAAATTATCATGTTTGGTATGGGAACCTCCATGAGCGTTGGAGATTTTGTGGCTGTTGTCAAAACACCCAAGGCCGTGATTATTGGTGTTTTTGCACAATTTATGATTATGCCAGCCCTTGGATTTTTGCTCGCCAGTGCGAGTGGCTTTTCGCCAGAGATTGCCGCTGGCATTATCTTAATAGGATGTTCTCCTAGCGGGCTTGCCTCCAACGTAATGAATTATTTAGCGAAAGCTAATCTTGCACTTTCGATTACAATCACATCAATAACAACCTTGCTCGCACCCCTGATTACTCCGGTCTTAATGAATTTTTTGGCAGGGGCTTTCATAGAGATCGATATGGTTAAAATGATGTGGGACATTTTTAAAATGGTGATTATTCCCATCGGAGCGGGTCTGTTATTCAATCAACTGCTTAAGGGAAAAGCAAATTGGTTAGATGCTATCATGCCAATAGTTTCCATGGCTGGTATTGGTGTTATCATTGTAATTATTACTGCAGCAGGAAGAGATAGCCTTCTGCAAATTGGGTTTTTACTTATAGGACTTGTTATGATTCATAATCTTGCCGGATATCTTATCGGTTATTGGTCTGGGCGTCTGTTTAGAATGAATGAGCGCGATTGCAGGACGATAGCCATTGAAGTGGGCATGCAAAATGGAGGTCTTGCTTCTGGCATTGCAAAAGAAATGGGAAAGATCGCTACCATTGGTCTGGCACCGGCCGTGTTTGGTCCCCTTATGAATATCACGGGTTCTATCTTAGCTTCATACTGGCATAGAAGGCCACCCGTTGAGAAATAGATTTTAACTAAACCAAAAATTACCATCATGAAAATATTTATTGCTTGCTTATTTATGTTTGTGGGATTCTCAGCGTTTGGTCAATCTCAAGATGAGAAGGCGGTTGATAATCTGGTAGAAAATTATCGCCTGGCGTTAATTGATCCTACCGAAAAAAATCTGAGTGCGTTAGTTCACGATCAACTTACCTTCGGCCACTCCAGCGGCAAAATGGAAAACAAAGCTGAATTTTTAGAGGCTTTGATAAGTGGTAAATCCAATTTCAATTCCGTTGAGTTTAAAGACCAAACAGTTACAATTTCAGATAACGTTGCATTAGTGCGTCATAAAATGCACGCTGAAATTACGGAGAACGAAAAAAATAATAATATAAACCTCGGTGTGCTGCTGGTGTGGAAGAAACAAAAATCGGGTTGGAAGTTGATAGCACGGCAGGCTTATAAGCTGTAATTCTGCAAGGTGCCTCAAAGCGGTGAATTAAAATCCACCCTTTTTGCCGTTCCATTGTTAGCAATATTTTTAGGAGTTCGCTTTGGCGATCAGAATTATCTATTATTCAAACACACGTTATACTCCTCCAGTATTTTTACCAGGTTGGTGGATTTATAACCGGTTTGCTTCGATTTGACTTTTTGTGCCAACTCAGCGCATTCGGCAACGAGAGCCGACATTTTGTTTGGAAATCCTAGAATGAACCGATCTGTCAAAAAACCAACCTCTTCACCTTTTTTTATCACGCCCGAACTTGGCCCGGTTTGAATTTCTTTTTCTGATTTTGCATGAAAAGTATCAAACGCATTAAAATAATTTGCAATACTTAAAATATGCTCATCTTTTGGCTCTATGCTATTCTGCCAATCAATTTCTTGGCTGGTATAATAGAATAGATTAACTACGCCTTGCAATTTCGGAATCATAAAAAATGTGTGCAAAGCATCCGCTCCGTTAATAAGAGCGGCATTAAAGGTTACGCTCTCCCGATAGATGCCATCAACAAAATACCCCTTAACCTCAGAAGGAGTAAGAAACGTAATCTTTCCATTAGCCCTAAATACTAACATACGTTCCATGATGTAGGGGTAATTATACTGAACTTCACCATTAACTTGCTCACCTTGTTTTGTAAGGTAATGGCCCGGTAAAAATCCATCTGCCGCTTTACCACCAATTACTCGGAAGTCCGTAAAGTCTTTTGCGCCAGAGTTATACAAAGGAACTTTATTTCGAGAGAACCATTGCCATTCTGACTGCGCGGTGGTAGAGAAAACAGGAAAGATTAGAATTAGCAGAATGCATAAAGCAAGATTTTTTTTCATAACCGAATACTTTTTAATTCGTCAAATATAGAAATCGGGTCATTTTTTTCATAGCGGTCCTTTCCAAAACATCGCCATTTATGAATTAGGGCGATCTTGTGGGCTAGCAGAAATGAGTTATTGCGAGCTGCTGAACGAGAAGAATAAAAAAGATGCAGATAAAATTAAAAAATCACTTTCAGCTTTAATGATCTTCTAACATATGCCTGAATTGAAATGGCGCTATGGATATTATAGCAGGTAGGCAGTTATGGTGCTTGTTCTGGTTGGCATGATCATTTGTTTCAACCGGAAAAGGTGGCAATAGATTCGTTTATGAACTATAAACGCCTATAAATCCTTATAAGACAACTACTTTAAAATTTTTCACCTTTGTTAAAATAATCTCCATCAGTGCCCGACTATGGGTATGTAACAACATACTTGTGGGATGGACTTTGCAATGCAAGAGTTAAAACAAAACACATTTCTAAAGGAGAAGGACAAACTGCTGGGATTTATCCGTAGCCGAGTGTCTACTGTGGAGGAAGCTGAGGACATTCTTCAGGATGTTTTCTACCAATTCATTGCAGGGTTTAAAACTATTGAGTCGCTGGATCGGGTAACCTCCTGGCTTTATAGTGTTGCAAGAAATAAAATTATTGATCGGTATAGGCGCGATGCTTCTCGGCCTAAGCGTACTGATTTTGAATTGCTTTCGGGTAAAGATGATGACGCTCCGCTTACGCTTCAAGAAATTTTACCTGATTTAGATAACACACCGGAAGCGACTCTACTACGCGAAGCAATTTGGGATGAAATAACGGAAGCATTAGCTGAGTTACCCATTGAGCAAAGAGAGATTTTTATCCAGAACGAACTTGAGGATAAGAGTTTTAGGGAAATCTCAGAAGAAACCGGAATCTCTATCAACACTTTGCTATCGCGCAAGCGCTATGCTATTATGTCATTAAGAAAGAGGTTGCAGGTTTTTTATGATGACTTAACATCAGCTTAATATTTTGAGCTGGTTGAATAAAAAGATAAAGAGTAAATAGTAAATAAAGATATGAGTATGAAAACTGGAATGTGGGTTGGAAAAATTTTAATCATGCTGGTAATAGGTCTGGGTATTGCCTTTGGAATTAGCATAGGTACAATGTACTTATGGAATTGGCTAGTACCCGAATTATTTAACGGGCCAATCATAAACTTCTGGCAAACCATTGGCCTGTTAGCGTTAAGCAAGATTTTCTTTTGGAGTTTTGGAAGTAAGTGCCATTGTCATCAAGGCCAGCGTGCTGGCGGCCCGTGGAAATACTACTGGAAAGATAAATGGGGTAAGATGTCGCCAGACGATCGCGAGCGAATTAAGCAAAAGATGAAAGAAAAGTGGTGCTACAAGGAAGAAAACACCCAGGCTGGTTCCTAGCCAGTTCAAACGGTTGCAGTATTTTGAATGAAAAATACCTGCAGTTTTTTCAAAAAAACATTGAACAAATACCAAAAAGTGGCGTTGAAGGAAACTGTGGAAACTTTTGTAAAGTTAATAGTTTTCTTAGTTTTGCGCCCTTATGGAAGAATTTGAGACGAAAGAGAAGATTTTAGAAGGCACGGAAGCGCTGTTTATGAAGTATGGAATCCGGAGTGTAACGATGGATGACATAGCGAGGCATTTGTCAGTATCAAAGAAAACATTGTACCAGCACTTTACAGATAAGGATGATCTTGTTTTCAGAATGTCGGAGATGCATTTAGAGCGGAGCTTCAAAAAGTACAATCTAATTGAACAGTGCTCCAAAAATTCGATGGAAGAACTCAGTAAAATTTCAAGTTGTATAAAAGCTGATATGGAGAAGGTAAACTCATCCGTTCTATTCGATTTGCAGAAATATCATCCTAAAGCCTGGAATTTGTGGAGTGAATATAAACTAAAAATTTCAGAGTCAGTTGTAAGAAATATTAATCAGGGAATTGTCGATGGGTTTTTTAGATCCGACCTCAGCCCACAGATTATGGCAACTACTCGGTTGGTCCTCATTGAAGCGGCTTTTGATTCCGAAATATTTCCCAAGGATCGGTTCAACTTTGTTGAAGTTCAAAGCCAGCTTTTTGAATTATTTGTTTATGGGCTATGCACCGATAAGGGAAAGAAGATCTATCAGAAATATAAAGAAAATAACACCCTCACTTTAAATCAACCAACCAATGATTCAATTTTATAAACTAACAGGCTGGCTAGTAGGTTTGCTGTTAGCAAGTCAGGTTAGTGCCCAACAATCTTTTACACTTGACCAGTGTATTGATTATGCACTAACTAATTCAGTAAATGCACAAAATGCATTATTAGATGAGCAAATAGCCGCTGCCAAAGTTAAGGAGACCATTGGCTTGGGGCTTCCTCAAATCTCAGCGGACGCCTCGATAGTCCACAATCCGAAACTAGCCAGATTTTTTACCACCTATACGGGTTCGGGCGGTTTTGTTGGCGACTTGTCTGCGGTTCCGGGCATTCAGGTTGGTGACGTCATAGCCGCGAGAAACTTTTTTCAATTACAATCGAGCGGTGGAGCAAGCGCCACAGTCAATCAATTGTTATTCAATGGGTCGTATTTAGTAGGCCTTCAAGCTTCGTCCACCTATAAGGAGTTGGCCGTAAGAACCAACAATCAAACGAAAGAGCAGATCATTCAACAAGTAATGAAAGCCTACTATGGTGTGCTGATTAATAAAGAGCGAATTGGCCTTTTTTCCAATAATATTGCGCGTGTAGATTCATTACTTAGCAACACGAAGGCATTGTTTGAGAATGGTTTTGCAGAATCAATTGATGTTGATCGAATTCAGGTTACGCTCAATAATTTAAAGACTGAACAAAATAAATTCTTAAATCTTAACGAATTGGGAATTGAACTTTTAAAGTTCCAAATGAACTACCCGATGGATCAAGCATTGGAAGTGGTTGGAAACATCAATGAAGTTCAAGTTGATACCAATCTAGATCGATACATTGACGGCTGGGATTATAAGATTCGAACGGACTATCAAGTGCTTGAAACAAATCGAAAACTTCAAGAATTAAATGTCAAAAATCAGTATGCTGCATTCATGCCTTCTCTCAATGCATTCGCAACATTTGGGTATATAACTCAATCGCCTCGGATTGGTGGCTTGTTTAAAACAAACACTACCATTCAAGATGAGGGCGGCCTGGGGCCTGATAAATGGTATAACTATTCTCAGCTTGGGGTTAGTTTGAGTGTGCCAATTTTCTCAGGATTTCAAAGACATTATAAGCTTCAACAGGAGAAAATAACCTTACAGAAGGTAAACAATGGCTTTCGAAGTTTGAAGAACGGAATCGATCTGGAGATAAAGCAATCATCGCTCATGTTCCAAAACGCTATTGAAACACTTAGCACACAACGCGAGAATATGGACCTGGCCAGTAAGGTAGCTAGAGTGACTAAAATAAAATATGAACAAGGTGTAGGCTCAAACATTGAAGTAATTGATGCTGAAAACAGCTTACGGCAAGCCCAAACAAATTTTTATGGAGCCATGTTCGATGCAATGATTGCTAAAGTCGACTTGGATAAAGCATACGGAAAATTACTCCCAACCAAATAATAACAAACAACCTCATTACACTATGGAACCAAAATATACTATTCAATTAACAATGTTGTCTCTTGCTTTCGTCATCTTAGCAAGCTGCGGTGGCGCATCTTCCAACACTGCGAAGTTGGAAAAACTAAAAGTAAATCAGGCTGAGTTATCAAATGAAATCTCGGCTCTTGAGAAAGAAATTTCAAAATCAAATCCCGAAGCAATAACCGTTCGCAAAAAGGAAATTGTTACAACAACCCTTGCACCTAGAAAATTTGACTACTTCGTTCAAACCCAGGGAATGGTTGAATCGGAAGATAATATTTTGGTTAGCGCTGAGGCGATGGGTGTAATTACTTCTGTTTTAGTAAAAGAAGGTCAACGTGTTCAAAGGGGTCAAGTGCTGGCGCAGATTGATAATAAGATCACACTACGTTCTATAGAAGAAGTTAAATCAGGATTGCAGTTAGCGACAACTATTTATGAGAAGCAAAAGAATTTGTGGGATCAGAAAATAGGGACTGAAGTGCAATTTCTTCAGGCAAAGAATAACAAGGAGGGTCTTGAAAAAAGATTAGCCACCCTGAACGAGCAGCTAGATATGGCTAGGATTAAGACGCCTATTAACGGAACTATAGAACAAGTAAATGTTAAGATCGGTGAAAATGCGGCACCCGGAGCTCCGGCATTTAGGGTTATCAATACCACTGATTTGAAAATTGTGGCAAGCGTTTCTGAAGCTTACGTTACTTCTATTAAGAACGGTGACAAAGTGAAAGTAAGTTTTCCGGCTTTGAATAAAGAAATAGACGCGCGTGTAACGTTTGTTGGTCGTAACATCAATCCCCTTTCCAGGTCGTTTCCGGTTGAAATAGATTTACCATCGCTTGCTGATCTTCGCCCAAGTATGACGGCAGTGCTACGGGTAATTTTTAATACAGAGGAAGAGGCCTTGTGCGTGCCAATTAATGTTGTGCAGGAAATAAATGGTAAGAAGATAGTATATGTAGCCGAAATGGATGGCCAACAATTGGTTGCCCGAAGGAAAGAAATAGAAGTTGGCGGTGTGTATGATAATCTCGCTGAAGTAAAAAGCGGTCTTAAACAGGGTGATAAAGTAATCACCGTAGGGTACCAGGGATTAAATGACGGAGAGTTTGTTAAGATATAAAGTTTGAGCCACAGAAGTTTATAAGCTCCAACTAATTAATCACTAGCTATTGTTATGCAAGACATCGAAAAAGAATTCAAACCGACCAGTTGGTCTATTGATAATAAAGTAAGCATTTATGTAGGTACGGTAATTATCTGCTTGGCAGGTATCCTTACCTATATTGGATTGCCGAAGGAAAATTTTCCTGAGGTTGTCTTTCCTCAGATTTTCATTGCCACTATTTACCCGGGGGCAGCACCGTCTGATATCGAAAACCTGATTACCAAAGAGATTGAGAAGGAGGTAAAATCTATCTCTGGAGTAAAGAAAATTAAAAGTAATTCAGTTCAGAGTTTTTCAAATGTAATTGTAGAATTTGAAACGGATATTGATGTTGATAAAGCAAAACAAGACGTAAAGGATGCTGTAGATCGAGCCAAGCCCAATCTTCCCAGCGACTTGCCTGACGACCCAATTGTGCAAGAGATTGATATTTCAGAAGTTCCAATCATGAACGTTAATCTCTCGGGAGATTATGATCTTCAAACGCTAAAAAAGTATGCCGAGCAAATGCAGGATGCCATTGAAAGCATTCGTGAAATCAGGCGTGTGGATATTGTAGGAGCGCTTACTCGCGAAATACAAATCAACATTGATATGTTTAAACTTGCGGGTGCGGGCGTAAGCCTGGATGACATCTCAATGGCTGTTGGCGGGGAAAATGTGATCATTCCGGGTGGACAGATTTCGGTAGATGGAATGAAACGATCGCTAACGGTGAATGGCGAATTTACCTCAGCCGCTCAAATTGCTAACATCGTGATTGGTTCAACGATGGGGGGTAAAATATATTTAAAAGATATAGCTGAGGTAGTCGATTCACATAAAGAGCAGGAGAGCTTTGCCCGATTAGACGGGAAAAATGTAATCACATTGAACGTTATTAAACGAAGTGGTGAGAACTTGATTATTGCTTCTGATGAAATAAACATAATTGTAGCGCAGTATCAAGCCGATGTATTGCCTCCCGGAGTAGACGTAACCATAACTGCCGATCAATCGGACAATACAAGAATTACCTTACACGATTTGATCAACACGATCATTATCGGTTTTATTTTAGTTACCGTTATCCTGATGTTTTTCATGGGCGCCACCAATGCAATTTTTGTTGGACTGTCTGTGCCGCTTTCAAGTTTTATTGCCTTCCTCGTATTTCCCTCAATTGGATTCACGCTTAACTTGATGACGTTGTTTTCATTCTTGCTGGCACTTGGCATTGTAGTAGATGATGCTATTGTAGTAATTGAAAATACGCATCGAGTATTTGATAATGGTAAGGTACCAATTCGTAAAGCTGCAAAGATTGCTGCGGGCGAAGTATTTATGCCCGTGCTTTCGGGTACGCTTGTAGTACTTGCTCCATTTGTGCCGTTGGCATTTTGGCCAGGTGTTATTGGAAAGTTTATGTTCTTCCTGCCCGTTACCTTAATTGTAACATTGATTGCGTCTTTAGTAGTAGCCTATATAATGAATCCCGTATTCGCAGCGGATTTTATGACTGCGGATGACCACGATCACAAGAAATCTAAATTCTCGAAAGGATTTAAAGTAACGGCCATTGTATTTGGTTCGCTTGCGCTGATGGCTTATGTAACTGGCATTAATGGATTGGGAAATTTTGCGATCTTCCTTTTCGCGGTGTATGCATTATATCACTTCTATATTTCCAGAGTAATCTCATCGTTCCAAACAGTGGGCTGGCCGCGGGTTCAGGAAAGATATAGGAAAATGGTTAGTTGGTGCTTGGTAGGCAAACGTCCGGGTTTTATATTGGTTAGCGTGGTTGCTCTTTTCTTCTTCTCAATCTGGTTTACCAGTGTGCGTAAACCTCCGGTTGTATTTTTCCCGCAAGGAGATCCAAATTTTATTTTTGCGTTCATACGATTGCCTATAGGCACAGATCAGCGAGTAACTGATTCAGTAACAAGGGTTGTTGAACATCGTGTAACATCGGTGGTTGGTAAAGACAATAAGATTGTTAAGTCTATTATTTCTAATGTGGCTGTTGGTGCTTCTGAAGATCAGTTTGCAGCAACTAATGCACAGCCACACTTGGGTAAGGTAAGCGTTGCTTTTGTAACGTTTGCAGACCGTGATGGGCAATCGACCAAAGAATATTTAGGTAAGATTCGTGAAGCCGTGAAAGGAATTAAAGGCGCTGAAGTTTCGGTAAATCAGGAACAAGGCGGGCCTCCAACCGGTAAGCCAGTGAATATTGAAGTAGCGGCTGAGAATTTTGACAATCTGGTTGTAACTGCAGGTCGTGTGAAACGCTACCTGGATTCACTTCAGATTCCTGGTGTGGAAGAGTTGAAGTCAGACTTTCAAAATGATAAACCCGAGATTGTAGTAAAGATCGATCGTGAAAAAGCAAACCGCGAAGGAATTTCTACTGCACAAATTGGGATGGCGTTAAACACGGCTATCAATGGTCGCGAAATCTCAAAGTTCAGAGATGCCAATGATGATTATGATATTACGCTTCAAGTAAATGAATTGCAAAGAAACGATATCAACACACTTATGAACTTGCCATTGACGTATCGCGACATGGCAAGTGGTGGTCAGGTTCGCCAGGTGCCTATGTCGGCAATAGCTAAAATTGAATATTCAAATAGCTTTGCCGGAATTAACAGGATTGATCAAAAACGTGTCATTACAATTTCTTCGAATGTGCTAGGTGATGCCAATCCAAACGAAGTTGTGGCATCGATTGAGAAGAAACTTTCATCCTTCAACGCACCTGATGGCGTCACCATCAAAATGACTGGTGAGCAGGAAGATCAGGCCGAGACAAGTGCTTTTCTTGGAATTGCGGCCATGGTTGCAATCGGATTAATTTTCATGATTCTGGTTACACAATTTAACTCTATAAGCAAGCCGATAATCATTTTGGCAGAAATTGTATTTAGCGTAATTGGTGTTCTTCTGGGATTTTCAATTTTTAAAATGGAAATTTCAATTGTTATGTCTGGCGTTGGCTTAATGGCCCTCGCAGGAATTGTAGTGCGAAATGGAATCTTACTTGTTGAATTCACTGATTTATTAATTTCACAAGGAGTAGAATTAAAAGAGGCAATTATCGAGGCTGCAAGAACCCGTATGACTCCTGTGTTGTTAACTGCCATGGCTGCTACATTGGGCTTAATACCCTTGGCCGTTGGTTTCAACATTGACTTTATCACACTTTTTACTGAATTCAATCCTCATATTTTCTTTGGTGGTGATAACGTAGCTTTTTGGGGACCACTTTCGTGGACGATGATTTTCGGACTAATCTTCGGAACATTCTTAACGTTGTTTCTGGTACCCGTAATGTATTTAATGACGGCTAACCTGAAGTCACGTATCTTCAAAAAGAAAGATCAGGACGTGGTTGCTGGCAGTATAGCTGCTCATTAAAAGTAGGTTACAATATCTTGAATCACCCTGCGTCTAACAGGATGATTCTTTTTTCCAACTGTATGCGCATTAGAATTATGACATTATTTTTCTTCATCATAGCATTTCTTCTTGTAGACATCTATGTATTTCAGGCAATACTTAGTGTAACGAAGAATCTATCACCAACTTGGCAGCTTTCTATTCGAATAGGCTTCTGGATTCCAACAGCGCTCTGTATTGCTGCTTTATTCTGGTGGACTTTTGCCGATCCCTATAACATAAGCGCTAGTATGCGTAATTGGATAATTACTGGATTGTTTGCCACTTATTTTTCTAAACTCTTCGGGGTAATAGTCTTGTTAGTAGACGATATTCAACGACTCGTTCGTTGGATGGCAAATGCTTTTTATAAAGGTCCTTCCAATGCATTACCTGGTGAGGTAATCAGCCGGTCAGAGTTTTTGTCAAAAACAGCTTTGGTTGCAAGTGCTATTCCATTTGGAGCCATGGCATATGGAATAATTTCCGGAGCCCATGACTACCGCGTGAAGCGAGTAACCGTGAAACTTCCAAACCTCCCGAAATCTTTTGATGGTATTAAGATTGGCCATTTATCTGATATTCATTCCGGAAGTTTCTTTAATAAAACAGCCGTGAAGGGTGGCGTGGAAATGATGATGAACGAAAAACCTGATCTTATTTTCTTTACCGGAGACCTGGTGAATAACGAAGCAACAGAAGTTAAAGAGTATTTAGATGTATTTAATAAACTGCGTGCTCCACGTGGTGTTTTCTCTGTAACAGGTAATCATGATTATGGAGATTATAAAAGTTGGGAAAGTCCTGAAGCCAAGCAACAGAATTTTAAAGATTTGATTGAGGCACACAGACTGTTAGGTTTTAACCTACTTAAAAATAGCAATCAATTCATTGAAGAAGGTGATGATAAACTTGCAATCATTGGCATTGAGAATTGGGGTGCTGGTCGGTTCTCCAAGTATGGAAAATTAGACGAAGCATACAGAGGCACCGATGAAGCAGCCGTCAAGCTTTTACTATCACACGATCCCAGTCATTGGGATGCTCAGGTTCGCAAAGAGTATAAAGACATTGATGTTTCATTTGCCGGTCACACACACGGATTTCAATTTGGTGTAGAGCTAGGCAACTTTAAATGGAGTCCATCACAATATGCTTACAAGCAATGGGCAGGATTATACTCTGAAGATAATCAACACTTATATGTTAATCGTGGATTTGGTTATTTGGGCTACCCGGGTAGGATAGGGATGCCACCTGAGCTTACAATTATGGAATTGAAGCGTGCGTAAGATTACTCTCAAGCAAAGTATCGCGTTGGTGTCTTTCCGGTTATCCTTTTGAACGTGCGATTAAAGTGCGATAAGTTGGCGAATCCAGTTTCGAAGCAAATCTCTTGAATACTTTTTTCTTTTTCGATTAACATTTTACAAGCGTTACTCACACGCACTTCATTAAGAAAGTTTGTATAGGTTTTTCCGGTGCGCAATTTAAAGTATCGGCAAAAAGCTTCCGCTGATAGATTTGCCACATCAGCAACTTCTTTGATTTTTACTTTTCGCAAACTCTGCGTTAATGTAAATTGAAGAATATCATTCATGCGTTTACCCTCTGATCCACTAAATCTTATTTTAGAATCGGCCACCGAAAGTGGTTTTAAATCCGATGATTCGCTTACTATCTTGAGCAGTTGAATGAATGAAAGTAGTCTCTCAATACCAGTTGCTTTGATTAAGTCTTCAATTAGCACTGTCAGTTTATGGTTAGTATCATTTTCAATGCGATAGCCAACACCTGCATTAGCAATAAAACTTCTAATGCTAACTAATTCGTTTAGTTGCCAAAAGTTTTCACCGGCATATTTTTCATCGAAGTAAATTGAAATACCAGTTACTCGTGCCTTGCTTTTATTACTTGATTCATCACTTCTAAAAACATGCGGCTGATTGCTTCCAATTAAAAAAAGATTGCCGCTAGAAAATCGACCAACATAATCACCCGCGATTAGCGTTCCGGCTCCCTTTTTTATCAGCATGATTTGAGTTTCCGGATGTTGATGCAATTTATCGTAAAACTTTGATGCGCTATCAGTTTGAATCCGAAAGGCTTCCTTGATGATCTTGGGAACTTGGAACGGTATTACCTTCACACTACACCTATTTTGACATTTAATTTTACCAATCTATTTCAAAAATAGTCAAAATAGTATCATGTTCTATTATTACTGAAGTAACTGCTGCCTTTGCAAGTTTGTACCTTTGATCTACTAAAAATTAAACCAACTGCTATGTCTATCCAATGGAAAGGTGTTTTTCCCGCTCTTACCACAAAGTTTACAACTGATGATAAACTTGATTTTCCCCTTTTTGAGAAAAACCTAAAAGCCCAATTAGATGCAGGCGTTGAAGGAGTAATCTTGGGAGGCTCGTTAGGTGAAGCCAGCGTGCTGAACAATGATGAGAAATTCGAGCTAGTTAAATTTGCGGTTGATAAAATTGCTGGTAAGGCTCCGGTAGTGATGGGTATTGCTGAAGGCAGCACACGCGAAGCGGTTAAGCTAGCTGCCGAAGCGGAAAAGTGTGGTGCCAAAGGTTTGATGATGTTGCCTCCGATGCGCTACAAATCAGATCATCGAGAAACCGTTGCTTATTTTAAAGCAGTAGCCGAGACAAGCAGTTTGCCAATAATGATTTATAACAATCCTGTCGATTATAAAATTGAAGTTACGCTTGACATGTTTGCCGAACTGGTTGAAAATAAAAATATACA
>Ga0335394_10001694_pt1 | contig 24841 bp, 14 predicted proteins | sample MAT03_FD_205741 | JGI IMG/M metagenome (GOLD analysis project Ga0335394, IMG submission 205741) | Freshwater microbial communities from Lake Fryxell liftoff mats and glacier meltwater in Antarctica - MAT-03 (spades assembly) (version 2) ...
TAATGCAACGAGGGCGATGGCGATCACGCTGAGCAGGGCGATCTGGATCTTGTCTTTCATGGGATACGTAGTGTTTCGAGGGTGTTTTGAGGGTGCGAATTTAGAGGATCCATTCTTTCGTCCATCACCCTTAACAGAGCGTTAACAGGGGGAGGTAGAAAAGTTGAAAAGTTGAAGAGTTGAGGGGGTTGAGGGTTGACGTAACCTTCAATTCCATCAAACTTCGTCAAGGAGTGGACCAAGCGGGCAGTCATTCCGGGCCACGACCCGGAACAACCTCTCAACCTCTCAACCTTCTCAACCCCACTACTTCACCATCCCAAAACGTTGGAACGAACCATCGTTCAGGGCTTCCAATGCCTTTTGGAAGCTGCGGTCCACCGGATTGTCCGCGTTGATCACCTCCCAGTATGCGGAAGTATCCCAAAGGTCCCTTGCGATCAATGCTTTCAACCGCAGGGCGATGAGGTCTTTGGATCGTGCCAGTCCTTCGGCATCGTCCGCAATGCCCTCTTTTCCAGCGTATGCCACGAGCTTGGACATCAAATTGGCATCAACCGTGAATTGCTTGCGGAAGGTTTCCGGTCCGGAGTAGGCTGCCAGCAGCTTGCTTCGTTGTTCATCCACCTGTGCCAATGCGAAGGTGTTGAGGATCCCTTTACGGACCAACTGTCCGAAATAGTCGGAGCTAAGCGTGGTGTCGATCGGCACGAACACATCAGGCATGATCCCGCCACCGCCATACACGACCCGCTTGTTCATGGTGAAGAACTTGACGGTATCGGCGTTATGGATGCTGTCCGCAAAGGTGAGTTCCCCTTTCGCGAGGCGATCGATCTTTTCGTGCTGATAGGCTTCCAGTCCATTTTCGTAGGACTTCTGGATGGAGCGTCCCGAAGGCGTGTAATAGCGCGAAACGGTCAACCGCACGGCCGAACCATCCGATAACATCACCGGCCGTTGGACCAACCCTTTCCCAAAGCTGCGGCGCCCAACGATCAATCCCCGGTCCCAATCCTGGATAGCACCGCTGACGATCTCGCTGGCACTGGCGCTGCCTTCATCCACGAGAACCACCAAGCGGCCTTTCTCGAACAGCCCGTCCTTCGTGGCATACGTATCGTCGCGTGGTGAGGTGCGGCCTTCGGTGTAAACCACCAGTTTTCGGTCGCCCAAGAATTCATCGGCCATGTCGATCGCTGTGCGCAAATAGCCGCCACCATTGCCTTGTAGGTCAAGGATCAGGTCCTTCATGCCCTTGTCCTTCAACTCCACCAGCTTCTCCCGGAACTCCTTCATGGTGGTGGCGCTGAAACGGCTCACCTTGATATAACCCACGCCGGGTTCGGCCATATAGGATGACTCCACGCTGAAGATGGGGATCTTGTCGCGCATAATGGTGAAATCGAGCGGATACTCCTCACCTCTGCGCAGGATCGCCACATCCACTTTGGTGCCCTTTTTGCCGCGCAGGCGTGTCATCACGTCATTGTTCTTGAAGCCTACGCCTGCCACATTCTCTTTGTCGATCCCGATGATCCTGTCACCCGCGCGGATCCCGAGCCGTTCGGAAGGCCCGCCGGCAATGGCATCCACCACATAGATGGTGTCCTTTACGATGTTGAACTGGATCCCGACCCCTTCGAAATTTCCTTTCAGCGGTTCGTTCACTTCTTCCAGATCCTCCTTGGGAATGTAGATCGAATGCGGATCCAACTCCTCCAACATGCGCACGATCGCTGCATCCACCAGTTTCTGCTTGTCCACCTCATCCACGTACATGCGATCGATGTGGTACAGCAACGAACCGATCTTGCCGGTCGTAACGGGATCATCGAACTGTTGGGCGAGCAAACGGCCGGGAACAGTTGACAAGGCAATGGACGCAAAAAGGAGAAGGGCGGTCGAAGTGATCTTCATGGGCATACTGCAATGGAACGCACGAAATGCGTGCCGGGTTGCTTTACAAGGTGGGAAAGATCGCAAAAGGTTGTCAATTGGGGCTTCGAAAGTAGTTGAGGGGTTGTCCCGGTCCGCAGTACTGCGGACCGGGGTCCGGGATAACGGGTTGAGAGTTGAAATGGTTGAACCGGCTCTCTGGTCGGGTTGGCAGGATCCGCTTCATCAAAAGCCTTTATTGGTGTCCATCGGAGATCCCTGACTGATCCATCCCGAAGAATTTTCTCCATCTTTCGCCACCAAATTTCCCAAATGCGCAACCTGATCACGATCCTATCTATCGCACTGGTAACGAACCTGTACCCTCAGAGCCCCGATGTGTTCATATCCGAACGCATGTCCGGTGAAACGAATTTCGGGCGTTCCGTTGGACATAATGACGAGTTCTACTTCGCTTTGCGGATCGAGAATGAAGATGGGGGTCGCCGTGCTTACATCGATTCACGATCAAAGGCAGACTTGTCCCTTGCGCACTCTATTCCGGTCAATGTGCCTTTGGAGAACGCGGAAAGCTTTAGCATCGAAGAACTGGTTTTCGGTGATAAGGACCTGCTGATCTTCTACAGCTTTTTCAGCAAGAAGGATGATCAACGCACCTTGGCGGTCTCCTCGTTGGATGGGGCCACTGGGGCAGTTGGAGGGGCGCACAAGGTGCATAGCGAACCGGGGAAGCACGAATCCCGAACGGGGAAGTATCTTATCGAACATCATGTGGGTTCCGGTAAGACCACGGTGTTGATCACCCATCCTCCAGAAGGAAGAATTGCCGCGGATTACGGGTACCTGTCGCCTGAATTCGAAGTGATCCAACTGGGCACCGATCTGCAGGTGGACCACCAAGGCAGGGGAGAAATGTCCGATAAACCCTTCAATGCGGTCAATTCATTGTTCGTTAGCAAAAGCGGGGATGTGTATTTCCTACTGGAACTGAAGCACAAGGTGGCCAGCTACGATCATTCATCGGGGACAACATCGCGTGCCGAGATACCGGAACTGACCAAGGAGGAATTGAAGATCTATGGCGATCACAGCTATCCCTATTTCTCCGAAGCGCCGAATGGGAACGTTTACCTGTTCAAGCCATCGGGTCTTACCAAATTAGGTGGGTCCACCAACATCGCCGGCATGCAGGTGATCAGCTTCGATCCTTCGAATTGTGCGTTCACCGGTGCCAAATTCTTCCCCATGCAAACCCGCGACATCTTTACGAAAGGCGACACAAAGAACAAGTTCCCACCGGCCTTGTTCCACATCAGCGGTGCCGCGACCTGGTGGAACACCAAGAACGAGTTGATGTTGGGCATGACCCATCAACGGTTGGAAGGGTACACCACCTATGTGGAGCATACGGTGATCACATCATTCGACCCCGAGATTGGTTGGGGCCCGGTCTATTTCCACGAGCTACCGCAAACTTTGAGCATGACCCAAACAGAGATCGGTAGCACCATCTTCGTTCCGGACGGGGACCAGGCCTACTTAATGACCATGGACTACATCGGCAATGCAGGATCGGACCCCAAACCTCGCCGATTGATGCCCAAGGAAATGGATGCGGAAGGCCTTGTTCCAATGGTGGTCCATTTCGATGGTTCCGGCTTCGGGCCACGCGAACCAGCGATGGAAAGTCCCACAAGACCGCCATACCGTGCGAAGCCGTGGATGATGGACAAAGTGGAGCATGAGTCGATCCTGATCCTGCACATCAAGGATGAAAAGCGATTGATGCGGATCACGGCGCCGTGATCCGTGTGAGTAGTTCCGGATCAGCTTGACCCTGTTGAATTACTGACCGAAAGTCCGGGTCCGCTTCAAAGCACCCTTTCGGAATTTCTCCTGTCTGTTTTGTCTACCGTTCACGAAATACTTCCATTTTCCATGCTTCTCGCCGTTCTTGTAATGGCCAATGATGCCTTCCTTCCGGAATGCCCAAAGTCCTTCGCGCTTCCCCTGCCGGTATTGGCCTTTCAGGGTGATGGATCCATCCTCGGCGTACTCCGTCCAATCTCCGTGTAGCGAACCGAAACCGTAAACGGCGAAGATCAACGGGCGGCCATCGGGATAGAACGCGCGGTAGATGCCGGAAGTCTGGCCCCGCTTAAAGCCCAGTTCCACGGCCACTTTTGTGGTGTCGAACGTGAAATGTCCGATCCGTTTGTACTGGGGATCCATGCGTACGGGTGCATACTGCACTACATACGGTACCACACCTCCCTGATCGGGGATCCAAAGCGTGTCGGGTTGCGCAACGGATCTGCTGCCAATGACCAAGGAACAAACTAAGCACAGGACCATTCCGAAGGCACCGCGACTACCGCAAAGTGGAAAAATTGAAATGGTTCTCATACAGGTCATAAATCAGTGAAGTCAGGAATTAATTTCCCCTAATTCTGATGTAAATAAACGTGACAAGAGTAGAAACTATTTCCGTTCATTAACGTCCATTTCCGGTTCCTCCCTTTCCGTTGTCCCACAGGGACACAGTTCTCTCCTAACGCTCACTTCTCCATGCGCTCCACCTTGAAACGGACCTGTAGTGATCTGCCACGTTGATCGGTCAAAGTTAACCGGTGCGATCCTTTTGACAGGTCCACGGTAAGGTCATGCTCGCCGGTGGTGGAACCGATGTACTGGCCATCGATGTCCCAATGGACCTGCGCGTTGGTGTTGCGGTGCGCGGCTTGCAGTACCACCTTGGAATGGGTGCCGTCCAATTGGAAAGGAATGAAGAGTTGTGCTCCGTTCTCCGGATAGATCATATCCATGGGTGCATCGTCTGTTCCCACGGTTGCGGGTGGCATGGGTTTGTACGTTGGATGCGTTTTGGCATAAAAGTGTTCCATGGCGGGTGGTAGGCTGAACCAGTTCACGAAGTGGCCGTTGTCCCCTGGTTGCACGCGCAGGTCCTCCGATGGGTTCACGAGAATGCGTTGGTGATACGGACAGGGTTCTGTGCGTGCTGCTTCAGTGATCGTCCAAACGCTATCCACCGGTTCGCAATCGGGTCCGGCCCTGAAACCGCTACGTCTGCAAACTGGCATACGCACCATGGCATCGTACGGTGGATCGAAGGCATGTCCTTGTGGCAGGATATCGAACACGGAAAAGAGGATGGGTGCTGCGGCCAAGGTCCCGGTAAGTCCTGGTCTTCCTTCGCCATCGGCATTGCCGGTCCACACGCCCACGGCATAGCGGTCCGTGAAGCCGATGGCCCAAGCATCGCGGTGCCCGAAACTGGTGCCGGTCTTCCACGCGATGCCTTTGCTGTTCTCGAAGTATTGCCAACCGGCCTCGCTCTCAGGCCTGTTCAAGGTTTGCAGTGCGCGAATGGTGTGGTATACGGAAGCAGGGGAAAGGGGAGGAGTGTGCTCGTTCGGTCGGGGTTCTTCACCGATCAATGCGATGGGCGCATGCACAGTGGTCCGCGTATCACCGGGCAACAGCGTACGGGCTAGAGAAGCATACGCGCCGGTCAATTCCCAAAGTGTGCTTTCGGCCCCACCAACGATCAAGGAAAGGCCATAATTGTCGGCTGAGCGATCAACGTGATGCAAGCCCATGGCCCGCAACAGGCGCAAGGTGCGTTCAATTCCATGCTCGTGCAAGGCCCGAACGGCGGGCACGTTGAGCGAACGGGCCAGCGCTTGGGAGGCGGGCACGGCCCCATCGAACCGTTCATCGAAATTGCGTGGTGCGAATCCTTCGTAATGCGTGGGCAGATCGGCCACGAGTTGGTCCGGCATGCGTTCCCCGCTTTGTAGCATGTCGGCATAGAGGAACGGTTTCAGCAAGCTGCCCGAACTGCGCCTCGCTTGTACGATGTCCACTGCGCCTGCATGGTCCGCATCGGCAGCCGAAAGGTTGCCGATGTACGCGAGCACTTCTCCGGTGGGCACGTCGAGAACGAGTACCGCCGCGTTGTGGACCTCATTCGCTCGCAAGATCGGGGCGAAGCGATCCGTGATCCTGGCAACTTGTTCTTGCAAGCGATCATCCACCGTTGATCGAATGCGTTGACCACCATGTCCTTGGAATTGCAAGGTGCCCAAGAGGTGTTGGGCTTTCTGCGGAAGTGCATGTGGTTCATCTGGCAGTGGTTCTTCCTTCGCCAAGGACCACGAGATCGAGTCCACATTTCCGTTGGCCAACAAGCGATCCAAAAGCCGGTCGCGTTTGGCCCGTAGTGCCTGCCTGCCCTTGCCCGGATGTATTTGCGAGGGCGCATTGGGCAACACCGCAAGCGTGGCACATTGGGCCCAGCCGAGGTCCTGTGGCCGCATGCCGAACCAGCGCCACGAAGCGGCTTCGAGCCCCACTACGTTACCGCCGAAAGGCGCGTGGGCCAGGTATTCCGAAAGTATCCTCTGTTTTGGCAGTCGCAATTCCAGACGAAGTGCCAGCAGCATTTCCTTCAGCTTGTTCCACACGGAACGGGACCGTTGACCACCCGCCATGCGTGCCAGCTGCATGGTGATCGTGCTGCCCCCGCTTACCACGCGGCCTGCTTCGCGGTTCTGCTTGAACGCGCGGAGCAATGACGGAAGATGGATGCCCCAATGGGAATTGAAATGCCGGTCCTCGAATTCCAACAAGCAGGTAACAAAGCGCTGCGGAACGGTATCGCCAGGTGGCATGCGCCATTGACCATCCGGGGCAACATTGGCGGCGAGCAGATCTCCGTTACGATCCAACAGAACGGTGCTGAACGGGTCATGGAATAGCGGATCCATGGGTGCCCACTTGGCCCATGCGAGCAGGATCAACGAGGAGAAGAATATCCAGCGAATACGTTTCAAACGGAGTGGATGTTTACCAAATTATTTCACATCGATCCCGGTGGCACGGCCCTGCCGTACGGCAGGATTGACGATCCATTGACGATTCATCCGATGTGTTGATCCGACGGTACTTCACATTGGCGATAACATTAGGATACGTTGGTGGAAGAGGCAAAGCCCCAGCGGGGCGACATAGTATAGCGATGGGTTTTAACCCATCGTTGTATGGCCCCCCAAGGTGTCCAAGCCCTGAAAGGGCGAAATAGTATCCGCAAGACGTTCCATACAAAATGTGATTACTGAAAGCATCCCTGTTTCGCCCTTTCAGGGCTTGAAAACCTCTTGTTACTTCAGTCGATGGGTTAAAACCCATCGCTTTGCTACTGCGCCCTTTCAGGGCTTTTCCGGCTATAGTTTCCAGCGGCAAAAGCATAGGTTTTGTCCGTTGCTACGCACCAATGCGCATAAGACTGCTAGTGTGAGTATCTGTGTTTAGCTGCAGTTCTTTTCCAACGTTATACCCCCGCCGTACATCGGGCGTGGGCGGGAAGTCTGATCGCCCAATGGATCTTGCCTTATCAGCATCACTTCACCTCGGACACTTCCCCTTCACTCTTCACCACCTCAACCCAGCGCCCAATGGATCGTGCATTGATCGTGTTGTCGTACATGGCTTCGCAATGTGTGCCGGGCATGTAATAGCGGCCGGTGTAGCTCGCGTTGAGCATGATGCGATACGTAACGCCGTTGCCCTGCCACAGGTCGAAATAGGTGAGCACCCGATCATCGCGGATGTCACGATATGTGTAGTAGGAGTTGTTCTCGACCTGCTCGTTGCCTTCCATGCGCGCGTTGCGGATCTCCCAGCCACTGGGGAAGATCTGCGTGAGTGCAAGGTTCTGGTAGTAGCGCGAAATACCCGGATGGTTGATGTTGACCACGGCCATGAAGTCGGTGCCTTGGGTGAGCCGTGCTGGATCCACCGGAGATCCATCGGTGAGCTGGTAACTGATGTCCATGCGCATGCCGTTCTCGGCCGCCTTTTCCTGACCGGCGAGCGGTGTTCCGGTGCGGACAAGGCGCACATACAGCAGGTTCTTGCCCGTATTCGCCACGGTCACTTTTCCCTTTCCGTCCGGTGCGGGCAGATCGGTGCGTGCGATCGCTTTTTCGCTGAACCGGTCCTGTGTTCTTCCGTTCGCTGTAAGGGTGAAGCTCATGCCTTTTCCCAGCGGGTTCTTTTCCGCAAGGCGGGCCACGGCCATCAAACCGAATGCGGTGCTTTGCGTGCTGTACCAGTCGTCGGCACTCAGGTGTTTGGCGATCTGTTGCACCACCATGGCGGCTTTCGTTGTGTTGCCCATGTTGATCAGTGCATCGGCGATCAGTGCCTCATCGCGCAGGTCACTTCCGTAGGTGAAACCCAATTCGGTATATGCCGCCACTTCGGTGGAATAGCCCTTCACCAATTCCTCAGCCACATCCTTACGTCCAATGAAGGCGTAGGCGGAAGCCAGGGACCAGCGACTACTGGCATCCAAGTTCTTCTCTTCGCGCAAGCGGTTCATGGAGGCCATGTCCTGCGCACCGGCGATCGCCAACACGTAAAGGCGGTAGGCTTGCGTAAGTGTGTGGGCGGCACGTGTCCATTTGTCGTCACGTTCCTGGTTCCATTGTTTGGCTGCGCGTTTTTGGAAGCTGATCCAACTGGTGCGCATGCCCGGTGGTGCATGGAAGCCTTGCCGCTCGGCCTCTACCATGAAATGGCCCGCGTAGATCGAGGTCCACTGGTCGTAATGGTCGCCGCCGGGCCAGTAGTTGAAGCTGCCATCGGTGCGTTGGAATTGCGAAAGACGACCCAATGCCGCTTCCACGTTGCCACGCATTTCATGGACGGCGCGATCGGGCAATTCCATAACACTGGCCAAGTACAATTGAGGGAATGCCTTTGAAGTGGTCTGTTCCAGACAGCCGTGCGGGTAATCGATCAGGTATTTCAACCGTCTGCCCATATCCACTGGAGGTATGGAGCTGATCTCCAAATAGGCGCTGTTGGTACCTGCAACACCCAACGCTTCAGGTATACCGCTCCAATTCTTGCCCGGTTCCAATGCAACTTCCGTGGCCTCGGTGGCGGGCAGGTTCGGTTGTCGCACTTGCAATTCGATCACTTCGCTTGCGGATTCACCGGCACCGGAAACGCTCACCTTCACCTTGGCCACACCGATGGCTTCCTTCACACGCACTTTGAAGTAGACCACCTGATCACCGATCTTGTTGAATTTGATAGTGCGTTGCGCAGGACCTTCAGGGATCAATAGCGCGTTTGGTTCCAGCTTCACCAGTACATCCTTCACTTTGGCATCCATCGCGAAAACGGTAACCGGCAGATCCACCACTTCACCGGGAGCGAGCACGCGCGGCATGGTTGCCAGCACCATCAACGGTTTGCGTACGGGCACCGTTTTCTCCGCATTTCCGTAGGCCTTTCCGCCATCCGCAGCCACCACCATCACGCGCACGCTACCGACGTAATTCCCGATCGTGAATGAGTGTTTCGCCTTTTTCCCTTTTGCCAAGGTGAAGGGTCCCACGAACCGCACCACAGGTTTGAAGCGGTTCGCCTTTGTTCCTTTTGCGGGTCCGGCATCATCACTTCCGCCCAAGGCGAGCAATCGGGTGAGTTGTTTTCCGAAAGCACCGATCACATCATCGTACAGGTCCCATGTGCGCACCCCCAACGCTTCCCGCGCATAGAAATGGTTCCACGGATCAGGGGTCTTGAAGCGTGTAAGGTCCAGCAATCCCTCGTCCACGATCGCGAGGGTGTAGGTCATGGCTTTTCCCGTGGCTTCGCTCACTTCCACATCGAAGGGCACATCGGTCTTCACTTCGCTGGCCATGGAGATCTTTGGCGCCAAGTGCGTTGCGGGATCTTCCACCAGGATCGGGACCACCCCATAGAGCCGAATGGGCAGGTCGTTCGCAACGGTGGCATGGGGTTGGATCACGCTCACATGCGCATACACGTTCGGTGCCATGTCCGCAGTGATCGGGAAGGAGTAGCGTGTTTCGTTGTCCTCCAGTTCCACCCACTCGGTCTTCAGCACGCGACTGCCGGTCTCCAAGCTGATCAACGCGCGGCCGGACCCGGAGGAAGGAATGGTGAGGGTTGCTTCAGCGCCCACATCGTACTTTTCCTTGTCCGCATTGAAGCTCAACATGGCGGCTTGTTCGGGATCACCACGACGTGAACGGCCTTCGTATCCCGGCCAATCCACGTAGGCTTGTGCAGCGGTTGAATGGCCACTGTTGGGATCAGTGATGCGCACCACGAATTGCCCCCATTCGGGTCTTTCCACGCGGAATTCCAGCGAGGCCCGTCCCTTTGCATCGGTCACGAGATCCTTTTCCGTGCGCAACTCCACGCTGGGCGAGGAGATGTAGTTCGCGTCGCCATCCAGGGCGCCATCCCACCACCAATTGCTCCGCATCTTGTAGATCTGGGCTTTCATCTTGTGGCCTGCGATCGCCTTTCCGCTGGCATCCACGGCCACCACGGCGTATTTGTAGGTGGTGTCCGTTACCAAATTGCCCCACGCCGAACGCACCTCCGGGGCAAGCACACCGGCATACGTGGTATAGGGGTAGAACGCAGTCGTGGTCTGGTCCATGCTGGCATCGCCACCGGCTTCGAACACGCGGGTCACCACGTTCAAATTCACCACGGGCGGCGCGCTTTTCCCAGTTTCCACATTGAACTGGAAGTTTGCTTCACCGGCTTCGTTCAATTGTCCATCGAATGCGACTTGTTCTTCTTCCGGCAACCAGGTGCGCAGGTCGCTAAAGGTGTATTTCGAAAAGTCCTTGAAGTCCGGTGTGCCGTTGGACATGGCCACCGTAACACGTGCATTCAACGAGCGGGCCGGGGCACCATGCAGCCAGTGCGAACGCAAGGTCACTTTTTCAAGATCCGTTCTCTTGACCCTTTGCGGAAGGTCCAGTTCGATCTTCAGTCGGTTGGGCTTGACCGTTTCAATGCGGATGCTCTTGTGGAAGGAAGTGCCGCCCACGGAAACATTTGCGCTCCAATAGCCCGTTGGCGCCTCCGGGTCGGTGGCGCAGCGGAAGGCATACACGCCATTGACAGCGTTGTTGCGCATGATCTTCTCCATCAAGCGTCCACGTGGGTCGGTGAGTTCCAACACCACCGGGTGGTTGGCGGGCAATTTCTTCTGGAGGTCTTGCAGGATGAAGGTGAGATAGAGCGAGTCGCCGGGCCGCCACACGCCACGTTCGCCATAGATCATGCCTTTCAATCCTTTGTCGATGGCCGTTCCCTGCACATCGAACTCGCTAACGGAGAGCGAGGATCCATCGTCCAACTTCAGGTATCCACGCTGTTTGCCTTTGCTCGCGAGCAGCAGGAAGGGCTTGTGTTCCGTGGCCTTCAGTTTGGCAAGACCGTTCCTGTCGGTATTCAGTTCCGCCAGGGGCTTATGCTGCAGATCGAGCACTTGCAGCGTTACGCCGCTCATGGGTTCCGCAGTGCGCAGGTCGCTTACCGCCAGCAACATGGATCCATCATTCCCCACCTTGGCCACCAAGCCCAGATCGGAGGCCAGTATGTTGCGCGAAACAGAACCACGCCTTGCGAAGTAGGAGGGGGAGCAGGGGTCTTCGCGCTCTTGGTAGTTGTAATCCTCGTAATCGTAGTCGTAGTCGTCATAGTACCAATAGTCTTGGATCCGATCGTACGCGGCCTGTTCTTCGGCAAGTGAGCGTTCGTGTTCCAGTTCTTCAGTTCCGTCTTGTGGCGTACCGCAGGGATACACGGAGTGCTTTTTGTTGAAGGATAGATCGACGCGGTAGATGGCACCGGGTTCCGCTTTGAATTGTTCGGCAAGGTCCAAGTAGTATCTGTTCCACCGGCCGAGGTCGGGAGCATCTGCTGTTTTCAGCGAGATGGTCTTGCGCGTGATCAAGCGGCCCACACGCGCCAGTTCGCGATCTCCTTCCAAGTCATTCACTTGCAGGAATTGGGCAACATTGGGTTCACTGATCCGCACGATGCGCACCTCCACCGCACTGAGATTCACCGCTTCGAAAGGCATAACGAGTCCATCGGAACTGGGCAGTATCACACCTTTGCCCACCATACGGATCGCAGGTTTCAACTCTTCGAAATCGAGGTCCACGGCAATGTCCTTGCCCAAGGTCTTGCCATTCACGTTGCGCACGCCTGCGGAAACAAAGCCTTGCACGCTACCGCTCAAGCGTTCGGTGGGGTACAGTAGGAGTTTGTTTCCTTCCACGGAAATGCGAAGGTCCTCGGAACCGGTGATACCCACCAGTCCGCTCATGTCTTGGCCTGCATCCAGCGGATCGGAGAAAAGCAGCGTCGCGAACTGCTCGCCCTCGCTGTTCGTTGTGGCGCTGATCAATGTGAGGTCGCCGATCGCGGGTATTTCAAAGGCGAGTGTTCCCTTATCCTCGGAAGCGATCTTTTCTCCGTTCCAACTGAGTTCCAGCACTCCTTTCTGTTCAGTACGCAACACGCTATCCACGGTAAAGAGGTGGTACTTGCCATTGGGTTCGTGTTCCCAGATCAACGTTCTGTTGCGGTCGCCCTGCGTTGCGGTGAAGCAGGCCTCAAGATCCTGTCCCGTTGCATCGTCCGCAGTGGAAACGGCCACAACCACGCGCTGCCACGTCATGTCGGTGGGCGAAAGGGATCGCATATCAGTAACGCGTACATCGACACCTTGCCTTACAGTGTGTACTTGGAATTTGAATTCATCCAGGTCCTTGGGTAGTTCGATCAGCTCGCCAAGGTCCAAGGTCACCGTGTAGGTGGTCTCTTGTTCCAGTCGCTCGTTGGGTTTGAACACCAAGGTGCGGTCGTCGCTCAGGGTCACGGAGCCATCCACCGAAGGATCCAAATGGAAAAGGCCCTGCAGTGCCGTTGCGGAAGAATCGCGCCACCTCTGGTCCGGCGATATGCGCACGAAGATCGAAGCACGTGCGCTGATATGCCCAGCGGTGAATGCGGGCACATACGGCGTGAATGCCGCGTCCGGTGCAATGCGTTCCGGTCTGGAACCACAAGAAGAAACGCCAATTGCGAGCAGGAGAGCGATGCCCAAAGGGTGGATGGGTCGTGGCAGTTTGGACATGGGTGGGAAAATGGAACGAAAGGTATCGGCTTGGATCGGAACGGTGCTCCGATCGCTGGTATTGTTCCTTTTAGCACAAGTTGGGAGCAACGTGAACCACCTTGGAATGGGAGATAGCTGGACGAACGGGGAGAAGGACCTTTGGGTCGTTTAATACTTCATCAACTCCTCAGCTTCTTCAGCCGGGATGATGAATCCATTGACCTCGCCGACCACGAATGCGTCGCCGAAGCCTTGCCTTGCGATGACCAGCTTTGCTTCCTCGGCACTCTTGCGATCCTTGAACTGGCCGTAGAAATAGCGGGTGGCATCAGCGGAGATGATCGGTTTGATATCACCCATCTCGATCATCTTGTCCATGTCCTCCATGGGCACGTTCCCTACAAAGGTTCCTACCTGCACGCGGAAGCGGATCAAGCTAGGGTCGATCTTCCCGGTGGCCTTCTCGTTCAGGTTCTCGGGTCCGGTGAGTTTGGCACCAGCTTCTTTCATGCCGATCCGTTTACCATCGCGGAATGCCACAAGGAAGGCGCCACTAAAACCTTTAAGCAACATCTGCACCTTGTGCGCGGCTGCTGGGTTCACGTCCTTGAACGACCCGGTATAATAACGCGTAAGTCCATCATCGCCTTTGATCACCACCAGATCTTTGATCTCCGAGAAAATGTCCCGGGACAGCGGATATCGGAAGGCGCCCAATTGGACACGAACGATTGCTTCACCACTTGTTTCGGGTGCAGAGGTCGGCGGTATGAGTTTCTTACGCGCTTCGTCAGCTTCTGCCGTAACATCAACCAACTTGCCGTTCTCTTCGGCCATTACCACCGGTTGCAGACCAACGCCGCGTAATTCCAGTTCTCGGCGCAATGCCTCCGGGATCGCATCATAGTTGCCTACAACGTAGTAGGTTGAATCGCCTTGTTCAACGGTCCGGACATCGGGCAAGCTCAGTATCTTTTGGATCAGGTCTTCCGTTATGCCTTCAACTTGGGAGCCCACCTTGACCACGTATACGCGTTTGGTCTTCACGGCCGGTTTCATTGGGCCGAAGGACTCCACGCGCGACTCCACCACGCTCACGTTGCCGGAATCGCGATAGGCGAGGTAGGCTTTCAGGAGGGTCTCGTCCGAAATGGTCACACCGTGCGCATCCACGGGCGCTCCCATAGCCGTATTGGGTTCGTCGTCCTCATGGTCGGGCACACCGTCCTGGTCGGTATCCAGTGGGCAGCCATATGCATCCACTTTCACACCAGGGGGGGTATTCGGACATTTATCCCGGATATCCTGCACACCATCACTGTCCTCATCACCCAGCCAGGCCAGTTGGTCCAATTCTTCTGAGGAGAGCGGTGTTTTCTTAGCCTTTTTGGCTTTGCGCGCCATGGGGATGGTATACCCGATGGAGAACGAAGAGTAGAGGAACCGGTCATTCCCAACGGACCCTTTCCTGTTCTCCAGACTGTTGTCCGTTACGCCATCGACAAGGTCGGTCAGTGTGAAGTGCATGGTGGCACCCACCCGGAAGTCCAGGTTATTCCCAAGGTCCATTCGAGCGCCTATTCCCACAGGGACGGCCCAAGTCCGTTCCAGGTATTTACCAAAACCGTCCAAGTTGCTCTCCCGTACATCGCTTTCGTAGGTGTAGTCCCGTTGCACCAGCACCGCATCCGTGGCATTGGGCGCGGTTTCAGCGATGTCGCGGATGGTACCGTCGCTCCAATAATTGTAGGTCCTACCTTGGTTATCGAACAGGTCCGTCTTTGTAAGGAACTCCACGGACTCGAATCCGACGTTGATGAAGGGTTCCACCACGTGGTCCTTGCGGAGAAGTTGAAGGAAATTGTATTGGAAGCGCAGACCACCGGTCGTTACCCGTGTTTCGAAATTGAGATTCCTATCGAGGCCGCGCTCGTTCACACCCATCCTACCGTGCAGTGCGTAGATACCTGCCTCCAGCCAAGGTGTTATGGGAGTGGTGGCACGGATCTCAAAGCCGACCCGGGTCACCAATGGGCTGTAGCTAGCGTGATCATGTCCTACATCACCATAAAAGGCGAACATGCCCGGACCTATCCCTAGGGAAGGTCTCAACCGGAACCCATTTTCAACCGGAGCAGGCTCATCGGTGCTGGCGGGTAGTGCGGTGGTATCCGACTGCGAAAAAGCGGATGAAGCGAAGAATACAGAGGCCAGAAAAGCCACGCGGGCGCACCAACGGAACGGAACATTATCCAGGACGGTGCGCTGTGGCATTCGATCCATTCCGGGTTAAAGGAGTTTTACTGTACCCACTTTTGATTGCTCAACATCAACGCTTCCTGCACGGTGATGCGATCGCCATTGTTATAAGCAGTAACGAAAGGGCCTGGGAAGTTGTGACCGGCCGCTACGAAGGCCACACGCTGATCGCGTGCTTCGTTGTACGATCCGAATTTGCCGCTCACGTATTTCACCCAGCCTTGATGCCGTTCCAAGCTAAATGCGCCGTTGAAACGATGGCGGGTGCTGAAATAGCTCTTGCCCACTTCACGGTGACCTGCGGTGATCTGCACTTTGTAGAGTACGCCACTCTCCGGTGCGGGAATTCGGCTGGGTTTGCGGGCGGCCACGGGTTCCTGCTTGGCGGGCGGCGGCGTGGACTTGGTAGTTTCCTTGACCGGCGGAGGGGTAGGCTTCGGTACTTCTTGGGCTACTGGCTCTTGGACCACGGGTGGTGGCATCACTGCGGGCACAACCGTTTTCACCGGCTCTTGTGCCGTCTCGGTACGCAAGCTTTCCATGGCCTTGGGTCCAATGAAGAATTTGGAAGTACCGATCACCGATTTCTGGGTCTCGTCATTGAGCAGGTAGCCGAATTCACCATCGATGCTGTATTCGCCTTCGGGCTTTTCGTTCGCACGAAGCTTGTAAACGATCTTCACTTCATCACCAGCGGGCAGGTTCAGCCAAACGAATTTCGCGATCCGGTCCTGTGTGGTGAAGATCGCATCGCTGCTGTTCTTTTCCATCGCAGTGAAGCCTTGCGGAATGGTCTCCTGCAATTTCCCGAAGCCTCGGATGGATCCTTTCTTCACGATGACTTCAACGAGCATTTCATTTTCGGTGACCGGTGTGATCGTGCGTGAAGCGGTAATACCGCCAGGTCCTTGGGAGGAAGCAGTGCCACTGGCTTGATCGATCACGGCCACTGCGGTCTTTCCGGCAGGGGCGGATACTAAAGCCGCTTCCATATCGGTCGCGGTGGGTTCGTTCGGAGTGGTCACGGTGGCCACTGGATCATTGTTGGCTGTGGAGCTTGCAATGCCCGATCCAAAATCGATCGTCGAGGTGGGCAGGTCGAAGGTCTTCCGCTCGTTGTCCTCGATGTAGGAGAGGCGCCCCATAATTGCTTGATTACCGCTCAGAGTGGCATCTGCGGTAAGAGTATAGGTCACTTTGAAGGTCGGCGTGCTGGGCAGGGCCATCCATATGAACTTGGCCTTTTGGTCCGCGAAGGTGAACGAAGCACCCTTGGTCTCAATGGCCGTTGCCGTAAGACCCGGAGGCAGGTCGAGTTGCAGTTTCGCGAATCCGGTCAGTTCCGCTTTGGTCACCGATACCGTGACCCGGAACTCGCTTCCGGGCTGCATGGTGTTGGGCAAGTTCTGGGTTATGCTGATATCCGTAAGGAAGAACGGGTCTATAAGCAGGAGACCTATCAGGTTGATCAAGAGTACCAGTTGATTCATTGCAAGGATTCCAAGGTTGAAAGATCACATCGCGTTGCCTCCAAATGTATCGGGCTGCGGAGGGTCGGATAACGGGCACGAACTTAGCAATACAAACAGGATATTGTTCAAGGTCGATGCCGGATCCACTCATCGAATGTAGGAGATCGGTCTGGAACTGCACCGAAGGAAGCCTGTTTGTTCCCAATGAAGGGACGTTCAGATCATTGATCCGAAGGGCAATTCCGAACTCAAGACGCACCAAGCAGCATCAAGGAGTGGTCCTTCATTTGGAAGTGGTCGCAGATCAGGGCGGTTGCGAATCCGCCAGCCCCTCTTCCGTTCAGGACCATTTCCTTGGGTAGGGCACCGGATACGACGGCTGACCATGCAAACCAAAGCCCCAGCGCATTAGCGGTATAGAATTCTCCACAGAGGGGTTTATAGCAGGCTACTGTTGCATTGGGGAAGCGCTTTCGGATCGGGTCATAAGCGCGGTCTTCCGCAGGGTCCCCGTTCAGACCGATCATCAACAGGTCCACGTCTTCGGGTTGTTTCCCTCCTGCAGCCAATAGCCTTTCCGCACGACCGACCATGTCTTCGGCCTGCACACAGAAGAAGGAGTCCACACCCAAGAGTTCGACGGTTTTCGATGAAGGAACACTGTCCAGCACAAAGAATGCGGAACCTTCACCGGCCAACGCTCCAGGGTCTGTACTTTGGAGAACTTCCAGATTATCTACTTGGTCACGCTTCTTCCAAAGCCACGACCGGCGGTGGGTGCGGAAGAAGTCGGGGGTGATCACATCCGCCGCACCTACCACGACATTCCGCTCTCCTTCCTCTCGTACTTTCAACAACCCGTCCAGCAGCGCGGTCGGGAACGAAGCACCACGTTGGAGATACGTATAGTTGTAGGCCTTGCTGTTGAGGGCCATGGCGATCTGGCCGGCCAAACTGTTATGGGTGGATCCGATGAAGGCGGTGGGGTTGGCCACGGCTTCATCATGGTCGATCATGTTGTCGAGGAACTTCGCAACACTGTCCTTGCAACCATCGCCCGTGGCCACGATGATCGCACCTGGTTGTTCAACTCCAGCCCGTTGCAGCGAATTCATCGCGGCCATCAGTCCCATACGGGTGTGCCGGGTCATGCGGCGCGCACGGACGGGGTCCACGAACTTGGCGATATCCGGCAGGATCACGTTCAGCGGGTGCGTGGTGTACGCCACAACATGTTCCACAGCATCCCGATCGAAGGTGGGTTGTGGACTTATGGCCGAGGCTCCGGTTATGTACGCACGTACTTTCACGATGCTGACAGAACGAGTGATGTGTTGTTGCCTCCGAAGCCGAAGGAGTTGCTCAGGATATGGTCGATCCGCTGATCGCGCAACGTGTGGCGTACCGGTATCAATGGTGCTTCGGTCATTGGATCTTGGAAGCGCAAGTTCGCAAAACTCACCCCGTGTTGGATCGCAAGTACGGCGAACACGGCCTCCACTGCGCCAGCGGCCCCAAGTGTATGTCCGGTGAAGGTTTTGGTGCTGGAGAACGGTGGCGGAGCAGACCCGAACAACCGTTGCAACGCACGACCTTCGGAAAGGTCATTGTTATGCGTCCCGGTCCCGTGTACGTTGATGTAGCGGATATCACCGGGCATAAGTCCAGCACTTTGCAGAGCTTGTTGCATGGCCAGATAGGCCCCATCACCATTGGGCGAAGAGGCGGTGATGTGGAACGCATCATTGGTGTTGGCATGGCCGGAGACACAGGCCAAGCTTTTTCCTTTTCTGGCTTTTAGATGTGACTCACTTTCCAGGACCAGGTACGCCGCTGCTTCACCCAGGTTAAGGCCCTGTCGGTGCTCATCAAAGGGTTTGCAAAGCTCGCGGTCCAGGATCATCAGGCTATGGAAGCCGTTCACGGTGAATCGAGAGAGAGCATCCGATCCTCCCACGATCGCGACATCGAGCTTACCACTGCGGATCGATCTGCTTCCGAGCATGATGGCATTTGCCGATGAAGAGCATGCGGTACTAATGGTAGTAATGAACCCATTGATACCGAGTTCAGCGGCGATGCGTTCGGTGTGTTCTCCCGGATCATGCGTACCCACGTACTGTTCCTGCTCGGCATCCAACGTATCGTTGAGCAGTTGCTTGTAGATCGATTCGGACCGGTCCATGCCACCGGAAGTGGATGCGGAGATCAAGCCCGTTCGTGGGTGGGCGGGATCGATCCCGGCTTGAGCCAGAGCCTCGTGTACCGCTTGCAATCCGAGCAATGCCGTGCGTGACCAACCGCGAATGGACTTTGGAGCCACCAACTTGGCCAGATCATTATGGTCCAACTTCACCTCCGCTGCCGGGTACAGTTCGTGGTGTCGCGTTTGTAGCCGGGTGATGGAGGCAATGCCCGTGCGTTCGTTCAAGAGCGCGTCCAAATTGGCCTCTACGTTGTTGCCAAGGGCGGAAATGATCCCGATCCCGGAGATGTGGACACGTTCGGTCATCGACGGCTGGTCATGCGCTCCGCGAAGATGGCGACACCGATGCAAATGGCTGTGAAAACCAAAAGCGGTACCAGGAAAGGCCAGAGGTCAGCGATGCTGCCGTCGCGCAGCAATACTACGTTGTAGGCTTCCATGGACCAGTTGAGCGGAGAAAGTTTGCCGAACGTGCGCATGGCATCGGGCATCAGGTAGAGCGGGACCCAAACGCCACCGATCGCGGCCAGGATCACCACGGAGATGGAACCGAAAACAGCGGACCGTTGTTGGGTGGTGGAGAAGGAGCCGACCAACACGCCGAATGCGGTACCTGCTGCACCAATCACCAGTGTTACGAGCATCAACATGAGCCAGTTCACACCCTTTAGGTCCAAGGCCGCCAAGCCCAAGAAAGGCATAAGGAACACACCGATCGTGAAGAGCAGGGCGGCTTGCGAAACGCACACTAAAAGGAATGCGATCATGCGACCGGCGATCCGTTCGGCCGCTCCACCGGGCATGGTCAGCAGCCGTACCATGCAACCGGAATCGCGTTCCTTCACCATGTTGCCGGCCAACAGAACCACACTGAAGAACATGGCGAAAATGGTCCATGCGGGTACGTTGTGTTGTGTACTATCGGCTGCAACACGCGTACCGCTGAGCTCGGAACCGGCCATTTCCTGATGTACCTGTATGAACGGTTCCTGCACCTTGAACGGTTCCAGTTCCTTGCCTGTTAGCTCTTCCAACTGGATCGTCATGTCGGCCAAAAGCCGGTCGGCACTAAGGCTTGCGAGAATACGACCAAGCTGGCTGGTAACCAGTTCACGGAAGGCCTTTTTCACTACCGGGTCCACCAAAACCAGAACGAATGCGCTGTCTTGGGCAGAAGAAGTGCGGGTATCATCTTCACTGGTTGGGTCGAAGAACTTGGCAACGACGTTTTGCGAGCCGATACTCACGACCTCGCTCGCGCCCGTGGGCACCACGATACCCACTTGGTAATCGCCACTGCGCACAAGATCCTGGAAGACACTGTCGTTCATGGTCCTGTCGGCGCTGACATCCGTTAGCACGAATGGTCCGGCCTTTTCCAGTCCGTTCTTGATACTGCCGCCAACGTAGCCACCGTCAAGGTCGCGGAAAAGCACATGCACCTGTTGTTCGGAGAAATCGCGGAACGGCGCATCTTGGACCAAGGCCATGATGCATACCAGGATAGCGGGCATCAGGAACAGCAACGCCAGACCCCCGCGATCCCGCACGAGCATGAGTATTTCCTTGTGGATATGTGCCAGAATGCGGGTCAGCATGTCATGCTTGCTGAATGTTGATCGACGCTGGGATCTGGTTCATAATACTAACCTGAAAATGATAGGGAAGATCCAGGTTTATTCCTTCCTTCTTTCCTCCCGTAACGGGTATCACCTTCGGGGGGAAGATATTCCGCCCCTACGATGTACCCGATATCCACATCCTCACATCTTCACTTTCTAACTTTCTAACTTCCTAACTTCCTAACTTCCTAACTTCCTAACTTCCTAACTTCCTTACTTCTTCACCCTTCACCCTTCACCCTTCACCCTATCGATCCCTGAATTCCCTCCCCGTAAGACCAAGGAAATAGGCTTCCAGCCGGACCGATCCATCCTTTGCTCCGGGATCCTCCACTTCTCCGATCACCTTTCCATGGTCCACGATCACAACGCGGGAGCACAGGCGTTCGGCCTCTTCCAAGTGGTGCGACGTGTAGACAATGGTAGTGCCTGCCTGATTGATGGACTCCAACAAGGTCCAGATCGCGGTGCGCGATTGCACATCAATGCCCACGGTGGGTTCGTCCAGGAAAAGGATCGCGGGTTCGTGCAACAGTGCCGTCACCAGGTTCAAGCGACGTTGCATGCCACCGGACCAGGTCCCTACCAGTTCATTGGCGCGTTCGTTCAACCCAACACCTTCCAGCAATTGTTCGCTACGGTCGCTTATTTCGGATCCCTTCAGCCCATGCAACTTACCGAAGAAAGCGAGGTTCTCACGTGCGGTGAGCATTTCGTAGAGCGCAATGTTCTGTGGCACCAGACCGATGCAGGCGTGGACCTGATCGGGCTTGTCCGCGACATCGAGACCTTGCACGTGTACGGTGCCGGCATCGGCTTTTCGCACCCCGGTAATGATGGAGATCAATGAGGTCTTTCCCGCGCCGTTGGGTCCCAATAGGCCAAGGAATTCACCGGGGAGGACATCCAGGTCGATCCCGTCCAAGGCTTTGCCCGCGCCCCGTTTATACTCCTTCACTAGACCGCGCACACGGATGTCCATGTTGCCTTCCATGGTTCAACTCGTACGCGCCAGATCCTTGAAGAAACGTTGTTCCATGACACCAATGGCATCCAGTCGATCGGCGAGCGTTGCGAATGAACTTCCTGCTTCGGATCGGCCCTTCACCATGCGGCCCGCTTCGAAAGCGAACTCACGCCATTGGTCACCGATCGCCGTCATCTCCTTGGCCTTTTCGCGCAGTTCCTGGCGGTCCAACAAAGTTGCGGCCTCTTGCAGGAAGGCTGCGAACATAAAGCGGAAGCCAGCGCCTCCGGTACCGATCTCCTCTTGCATACGGATCAGATTGCCCAAGTAGAGCAATGCTCGACGATCACCCAGCTTCTCTTGGTACTTCCGCAGTTTACCGGCCAAATAGGGGATGCCCTTGGAGCCGAACATCGGCAACGGCGTATTCGCCATATCGCGCGCTACGCGGCGTAACCCCTTTGCAGCGGCTTGCTTCAAGTCGGCGTTGGTGGGCACCTTCACGGGGTAGTACATGCGGCCGTTGGTGTTCGGTGTTCCCTTGGCAAATCGTGCGCGGACCAATGCCGTGCGATGGATCGTGGTGGTACCATCCATGACGGGATCGCTCACCAGGTACTCATCGCCCTTGCGCCCGAAGACCACGATGTTGTGCGCATTGAAATGGAAGCGGTAAGCTTTAGGCAAGTACGGCAGGTAGAACACGCTGGTGAGTATACCCACCGGAAGTCCTTGGTCCAGCACCTTGTCCAGTTCGCGCATGGCCTCTTCCTGATCGCGGAAGGACATCCGTTTCATTTCCACCCCAACGTTGCGACTGAAGCGTTTAAAGATGTGGCCGGGAAGAATGCGGTAGGAGGTTACCGGAATGCCGTTCATTTTCAAGAAGGGCATGTGGCTGTAGAAAAGACCCGACCCGATCCCGAAGGCCATGGGTTCGCTCACGCGCAAGCCATGGAAACGCATGAGGTTGGAGATCACGCCGGTCTCGCAGTGCGCGGATTGTTGGTGATCGAAGGGAACCGCGATGTCTTTCACGCTCATTCGGGCAACTTCTTCAACTCCTCCACCGTGATCATCAAGGCATCCGCGTAGCGTTGTAGAAGGGTTTGGTCCAAGGCTGCGAATTCACTCGGGTGCAAATGCTTCTTCACCACACGCACTGGCATGTTCACATGTTTGGATAACAAGGCGGGGTCCATCATGTTCACCTCCATGTGATAGGCCAAGGTGCTGGATTCGCCGGCCAGTACCCTCTTCCGCGCATCCGCTACATGTTCATGAACAACATCCCACGCCTGCTCCAATGCCACGTTCTCCGGTTCCCAACCCACACTGGGCACCACGACGTAATCGCCATTTTCGTTCACGGCATACTTCACCACCTTGAACTTGCCGTCAAGCATATTCGCATCGTCCTGTGGCACGTCTTCCTTTCTCATGTAGGTTGAATTGGGAGAGTGACAAAGGTCGGGATTAGAGTTGAGGGAAGTTGACCCGGCTCGTGGGCCGGGTTGACAGGTTGAGAACGTTGAGGGTTGAAAAAGGTTGAATACCCACTTGGCTCAACCGCTTGATGAAGTTGTAGGGTACGTCAACCCTCAACCCCGGTCAACTTTCTTCAACCCTCAACCAACGTCAACTACACAACCCGCAACAACGCAAACCCCAAACTGAAGCGCGCACTCTCGGGCACCATGAGCAGCAGGCGTTGTCCCTTTTTCACCTTGCCCGTGGCGATCAGGTCGCGGAGCATCAGGTAGATCGAGGCGGAAGCCACGTTGCCCACTTCGGGCAAGTTCAGGTACCAGCGATCGTAAGGGACGTTGATATTTTGTGACACCAATTCCTCCTGGATCTTATCGCGGAAGAACATGGACGAGAGGTGCGGCATGAAATGGGCCACCGTATCGATGTCCACCTTCTTTTCCTCCAACACCTCGGCGAGCCATTTCACGGCGAATTGGCACATGTGCTTGCCGAGCAGGCGGGTATCCTGCTTCATGCTCATGATCGCGTTCGGCGCTAATTCCTCTGCAGCGTAAGTCTTCCATCCGCGGAAGTCACCTTCGGCATCCTTTTCCCCGCCGAAGTACATGCAGGTTTCCAACTCGTGTGCGAACGATTTCGATACCACCCATTCCACTTGCAGGTCGAATTCGCCGCGCGGGGTGTTCTCCAGCAACATTGCCCCGGATCCGTCGCTGAGCATCCAACGTAGGAACTCCTTCTCGAAGGCGATCATTGGGTTTGCCTCCAACTGCCCGATCCGTTCCGCTTCGCTCTCAAAATTGCGCGATAGCATCATGGGTGAAAGCAGTTCCGAACCCACGGCAACAGCATTGCGTGAATTGCCGGATGCCACGCTCATGTAGGCGTACTTCAATGCACCCATCCCGGCGCAGCACGCACCGCTAGGGGAGATGATCTCCATGGGATGCGGCATGTAGCCATGCACTTGCGATGCATGCGAAGGCATGAATTGGTCGGGCGAAGAAGTGCCAGCGGCCAAGACTTCGAAATCCTTGAGCTCTATGCCATTCCCGGCCAGTCTTTTCACAGCTTCAAAAGCGATCTGCGCATTCGTGTGGGTAAGTTTCCCACCCTTCTCCATGGCGTAGTAGCGCTGCTTGATACCGTTATTCCGCAACACCAACCGACGAGCCCGTGAAGGTTCACCATTGATGTAGCCCAGATACTCCTCCATCTCATCATTGGAAATGGGGTCATTTGGAAGAAAGCCCGATACGCGCGTAACGAAAACGTCTTGCATATTTACTGATCCTGAATAGGTTGCTCCCCGTGTCCGGAACCGCCGCTTACGGGGTAGCAAAATTACGCCTTCTAAATTTCTTGGGAGAGGATACCCTACAACACATCAGGCCATCGTGTCTGAAACACACGTCGAAAGGGGACAATGCATCTTTTGAGTTGATATGAACAAAGCCCTGTGCTCGAGGCTATATCTGTGTTCGCCCGCAGCCTCATGCGGGATGCATTTATCCAAATTATCTGTGGTTCCCTGATCCGGTCAGCCGTAAGGCTGGCGCGGGTCGCAGACCCGATGGCTCTGACGATCACCTATATCAACCTCAGTACCGCAAAAGTTCGTCCACCTCGCGTTGGATGGCTTTGCGTTGGATCAGGGAGACCAGGAAGGTGGTGAACGCGGTGATGGGTGAAAGGATGAACGCGCCGATCGGCAAGACCACGGATAGAATAGCCACGCGGCGATCCCTACTGCGCGGATCGCGATCCACTTTGGCGAGGAGGAATGAACGGTACTTGCCGAACAACATCAACGCGCGTTTCTCAAGGACAAGCAGTGCAGGCTTGATCTGCGCCGATCCTCTTGCGAGCAATTCCACGTTGAATCCGGTCCACGACCCACGTTGCAAATGAGTTAGGATCGGTTCAGCA
>Ga0335394_10001695_pt1 | contig 24840 bp, 24 predicted proteins | sample MAT03_FD_205741 | JGI IMG/M metagenome (GOLD analysis project Ga0335394, IMG submission 205741) | Freshwater microbial communities from Lake Fryxell liftoff mats and glacier meltwater in Antarctica - MAT-03 (spades assembly) (version 2) ...
TATTGGAGCACGTGGACCGGCACAAGCACGGCGACCATGGAATCGAACCTTGGCGCTGCTGAAGTGCTGAGCAATGGAGAATGGTTTGCCTGTTCGTATACCGATTTCGATCCGGCCTTGCCGCCTACTGAACCAGTGACTGCTTCAATTCCCACTGGCATCAAGGAGGAACGTTCTGAGATGATCCAGATATATCCGCAACCGGCTGCTGACATTCTGTACGTCAACAGCGGAAATGACATGGTGGCCATCATTGTTTTCGATATCGCTGGCAAACGCGTGGCGAACCTGCCATTGGGTTCTGGTGTTCGCAGTATCGATATAAGTGCATGGCCGGCCGGATCCTACGTGGCGCAGGTGGGTAGTGCGAAGCGAATGATCTTGGTGCAGTGATCGGCGTATGAAGCGGTTGCTCTTGTCCGTCGGTGCCGGGTGCATGGGAATTTTCCTGTGTGGCCAGGCGTTGACGTATACGGTGCAACTGAAGGCCTTCGAAGTGATCGCCCCCAGGATCGCAGCCACCTTACCGGGTGCGAAATTATTGGTGGTGGACAGCGCTACTTTATCCCGTTACCGCAACACCGATCTAGGCCAGCTGTTGGCCAACGAAACCCCGGTATTCGTGAAGAGCTACGGGCTGGGTAGCCTAGCCACAACATCCTTCCGTGGTGGCAGCGCGAACCATACGGCTGTCCTGTGGAACGGCTTCAATATCGGCAGTCCCATGAACGGTCAACTGGATCTTTCCTTGGTACCCATGCAAGTGGCGAACAGCGTGGCCGTTGCCTACGGAAGCAGTACGGCCTTGTGGGGGAGCGGCGCCATTGGCGGAACGATCCTGCTCAACGACCTGCCGCGTTTCAACGATGGTACGCGCGTGGATGCGTGTGTTTCCTTCGGCAGTTTTGGTGATCAACGACAGCAAGTGCGCGTGCAGCACTCCGCAGCGATATGGACGGTTGCGCTCGGTGCGTTCAACAACATGGCGGAGAACGATTTCCGGATCAACAAAGAAGCAACTGATGGGCCTGTGCAACGCCAACGAAATGCATCTTTCGAACAACGCGGCTTGCTCGGCGATGCCCACTTCAGATGGGGACAGAAGGATCGCATCGGAATACACGCGTGGTACCAACACACGGACCGCTACGTACCCGGTACCACGTTGGAGGCGAACAGCGCCGCGCGACAGATCGATGGCAGCTTGCGCCTTACGGCAGACTGGCAACACACAGGGAGGGGTGCTACCACGAACGCACGCGTCGGCTGGTTCCATGAAGAATTGGAGTGGTATGCCAACGAACAGGAGCATGTTGCACTGAGCCTGTCGCGCACGGTGATCGCCGAATTGGAAACACGCATTCGCCTTGCCAAGCGCCATCAATTGCATATCGGCCTGAACAACACGTTCGCCCATGCGCTATCGGACGGTTATCCCCAAGGACAGGACCAGGACCGCAGTGCATTGTTCGCGGCGTACCGTTACACAAGCGCCAACGATCGTTTCAAAAGCAGCCTTTCGGCAAGGCAGGAATTGTTGGATGGGATCGCAGTGCCTTTCACGTATTCGGTGGGTGCCGACTTTGCGCTACGTCCTTGGCTCTTGCTCAAGGCCCAAGGTGCCAAGGTCTACCGCGTACCCACGTTCAATGATCTGTTTTGGCGGCCCGGTGGCAACCCGGACCTACGCGCGGAGAATGGCTACACGGGCGATCTCGGAGCCGTACTGAACGTTACTTGGAAAGGCATTTCCTTCCGCAGCGAGGTCGCGTGGTTCGAGCGCCTGATCGATGATTGGATCCAGTGGACACCCGGGCCTTTGTACTGGAGTCCGCAGAACATCATGCAGGTGTGGAGCAGAGGTGTGGAAACGAATACTACCGTTGGTTTTAACGTGGGAAGGGTGGGAGTGAAGCTTGGGTTGATGACCAACCATGTGGTTTCCACGAACCAAGTGCGCACCAGCGTCAACGATGCTTCCGTGGATAAGCAACTGATCTACGTGCCCATGTACAGCGGACATGCAAAACTCGGCGTTACGTACAAAGATCTTTCCGTTACCGGGCTCGTGCGTTACACGGGCTATCGATTCACCAGCACCGACAACCGTGAATACCTGGACCCCTTCACGTTGGCCGATCTATGGGTCGCTTACCGCTTGCCTCCGTTGAAGAGTTGTACCGTAAGCCTGCAGGCCCAGTGCAACAACCTATTCGCAACATCATACGAAGTGATGTTGAACAGGCCTATGCCGTACCGCAGCTACCAAGCAGGTGTGAGCGTGCAATTCCATCGACCCCAACGTCGCACGCCATGAAGAAGATCCTTCTATTTCCTTCGCCCATGTTCAAGGGCATAGCACTTCAATTCTCCACGGCCATTTTGTGTATGATGGCTCTCGTTTACTGCCGGAAGGACAAGCCCGAACCGCCCGAAGAAACGCCGGTTGTCATTGGGAACAGTGGGGGAGTGTACATCACCAATGAAGGCAATTTCCAATGGGGCAATGCCACGGTGAGCTACTTTGATCTTGCCACCGGGAACACCGCGGAAGACCTGTTCCAGCCCGCTAACGGCAGCGCCTTGGGTGATGTTTGCCAAAGCATGTCGATCTTCAATGGCAAGGGCTATCTGGTGATGAACAATTCCAACAAGGTCGTGGTCGTGGACCCACAGAGCTTCATGGCCACAGCCACGATCACGGGGTTCGATTCACCGCGCTACCTCTTGCCCGTGAGCCATTCGAAAGCCTACGTTACCGACTTCTACGCGAACAGCATCGGGGTGGTGGATCTCGCGAACAACACGATCACTGGTGGGATCCCCTGCCCCGGTGCGACCGAGGAACTTGTGCTGGCATACGGCAAGGCCTTCGTTACTGCACCTCAGCGCGATAAAGTGTACGTGATCTCCACCGCTACCGACCAGATCATCGACAGCATCACAGTGGGTAGTGGGGCCGCTTCCATCGTTCAGGATACCAACGGGAAGATCTGGGTGCTCTGCAACTCTTCTCTCTCCCGTTTCGACCCCGTTTCGCACTTGGTGGAAGCCACGTTCAACTTCCCTTCAGCAACATCGCCATGGCGCTTGCGGATCAATGGCGCACATGACATGCTCTACTTCCTGGATAACGGCGTGTACCGAATGCCGATCACTGCAACGGCCGTGCCCACGTCGCCGTTCATTCCTGCAAGCGGCCGCAATTTCTACGGCTTGGGTGTGGATCCAACCGAAGGATCCATTTATGTGGCCGATGCCATCGACTATGTCCAGCGCGGTGTGGTGTATCGCTATGCGACTGACGGAACAGAACGGGCAAACTTCCTCGCGGGTATCGTTCCGGGCGGCTTCTGTTTCAATTGAAGGAACGCTGCCTCGAAGTTCTTGCTCGATGATCGGTCCGCTGTAACACGACGCTGGCAAGGGCTTTGGATTTTTCCCGTACGTTGGCCCTTCGAATGGTGAAACTCAGCACAACCCCGCGCATCACATCGATCGATCTGCTGCGTGGCATCGTGATGGTGATCATGGCCTTGGACCATGTGCGCGATTACTTCCATGCGGATGCGTTCCTCTACAGCCCCACCGATCTGGAGGCGACCTCCATTCCGGTGTTCTTCACCCGCTGGATCACACATTACTGCGCACCTATTTTCGTGTTCTTGGCCGGGACCTCCGCATGGTTCGTCCATCAACGGAGAGGGACACGGGAAACATCGCTCTTCTTGCTGAAACGTGGGCTTTGGCTGATCGCGGTGGAGTGCATCATCGTCAGTTTCGGCTGGTTGTTCAACCCCACCTTTCCGATCATCGGTTTACAGGTGATATGGGCGATCGGAATTAGTATGGTCGCTTTGGCGGCGTTGGTGCATTTGCCATTGCTCTGGATAGGGATCGTCGGCGCGGTCCTGGTCTTCGGGCACAATATGTTGGACAGTTTACACTTCGAAAATGCATGGTGGTATTTCCTGCATGATCGTGGAAAGGCGGATTGGTTCGGCCACACGGCGATCTTCGCTTATCCCGTGATCCCGTGGATCGGTACCATGGCCTTGGGCTTTTCCTTCGGCACCCTTTACAGTAAAGGCTATTCCTCGGAAGTGCGTCAGCGTTTGCTGCTCCGCTTGGGCTTGGCCACCACGTTCCTTTTCATCGCCCTGCGCGCATTGAACGACTACGGCGATTCCAGCCTTTGGTCAATGCAGAACTCCGCAGCGTTCACGTTGCTGTCATTCCTGAACCTCACCAAGTACCCGCCCAGTATGCTTTATTTGCTGATGACCTTGGGACCCGCGATCCTGTTCCTGGCGTGGACGGAAAAAGTAAAGGGGTGGTTCGCCTCGGCGTTGATCGTGTTCGGTCGCGTACCGTTCTTCTACTACATCCTGCACATCTACCTCATCCATGCATTGGCTTTGCTCGCAGCGGAACTCACTGGCTTCGGGTGGGATAGTATGGTGTTGGATAAACCCGTTTGGCTGTCCGATTCATTGGTGGGCTATGGCTTCTCCTTGCCCGTGGTCTACCTGATCTGGATCGGCGTAGTGCTCGCGCTATACCCACTGTGTGTTTGGTACGATAAGCTGAAGAGCAACAACCGCAAGTGGTGGTGGTTGAGCTATTTGTAGGTGGCCGCGGTCCGATCCGAGTATCAGCCGAATGCCTTATGGACCTTGCCTTCAGCATTGAACAGGAGCACCTCCAGCACTTGGCGATCATTCACCGAACGATAGGTGATACCAACGGCGTGTAACGTTGCATAAACGTTCTCCAACTTGAAATGAAGGTCCGGATAAACGGTGAGCGCCTTCCGCCAGTAATCGCCCACTGCTTGCTTACCCTTTAGTGTGCCGGTGGGGTCGTTCATGATGCTCACGATGTAGGGCGTGGTCATCTCGAAGTCATCCGTGTAGTGGGCCAGGATCGCGTCCATGTCATGGTTGTTCCATGCATCGATACATGAGCGCGCAAGTTCGTTGGCTTGTTCGGCGTTCATTGATCGGAGGTGCTTCGGTGAAAAGATCGGAGGTGTTCGGAGGTCCTCACTCTAGGAATTCGCTTTTCTCTCCATGGAAGACATGAACGCATCCAAGGCTTTTCGGATGTCGGCCAGTGCATCCGCGTCGGTGATCGTGCCTTCGGTGTTGACCTTGGTACGTGCAAATTTCACGAGCGCCGTGGTCTCTGGCTCCACCTCTGCCTCGATCACCTTCAAAGTCTCCAGCAGGGATGCTTGGGCCTTTTCGCCAGAGATCGATGCGGTAAGGAGCATCACAGGCTTTTAACGAAAGTCCGCACCGGAAACGGTCCAGTCCAACGCATTCTTCAATGATCCAGGAACACCCATGGCATACTCCGGGGTGCAGATCAGAACACCGCCCGCTTTTCCGAGCAATTCCCTGAAATGCGCAACCGCAGGTGGTGCCGGTTCCACATCCAGATCCGGGTTGTTCCGCAGTACAATTAGGTGGGCTGCGGAATGCGGGAGATCGGCAACGGAGGGATAGTTGGTCATCACGGCATGATCACCAACCAACTTGCTGATCGCTTGGATGAATAGACCATTGGTGGACGCAGCTCGTGTGCTGCCGCTGATGACGAGGATGTTGGGCATCGTGCAAAGATCAAGCAATGGATGAAGGTCGTTCGAACCCGAATGCCGTTCAACTTGGAACTTCAACCTGTAAGTAGGAAAGCGCCTCCGGACCACAATTCATCACCAGGTCGATCACGCTCAACCGAGGCACGAAGTCATGCCGGTTGTCAAATACCTGAGGGTAAGGACCAACTGCTGTGATCACAGGAGGCAGTGGTTTCTTGGGGTGAAAAGGGATGCGCAGGTCAAGATGCTGTCCAGAAGGTTCCATGTACTCCTCCGCAACGACCACCTCTGTCTTCAAACCAAGCCACTTCATGGCCAAGCGCATCGTTGCAAGGTCGAGGTCCATCAGTCGGTCAAACTTCTTCAGCACAATCGTTTCGATCTCGTCGATGTAATGGATGAACCACGGCGTGTTCCCGTATGCGCTGCGTAGTGCATGCAGGTGCTGCTGTGGCCAGGTCTCCACATAGCTCAGGCCCACGGTGTGCATGGGCATCTTCACACCACTGCGGCGTATGATCGGCACCACCAGGTCCTGCAAGCCATTGGGACCTACGATGCTGGTGCGCGTGCGGTAGCTCTGGCGCTCGTAGTGCTCGCCGGTATCGAAGATCACCTTGGGGTGTTGCGCGAGTATCCGGTAGTGCTCCACGGAACCGAAATAGAAAGGGGAGAGGAGGGGAGTGTTCATGTCGGTCATCGGACTAGACGTAACCGTGAGCCCCAGTAACGTTCCTCCAGCCATATCTTGAACAAGGGGTCGATCCATTCGGTTTTCTTGCCTACGAAATCCAGGATCTCCTTGGTCTCCAACGCGGTGGTCACGCGCTTAACATTCGCGCTCGATCCCAGGTCGTAGCGACGTAGGTTCTCTTTTGAAGTGAATTGTTCAACCCCGTTCAGCATGGCGCGCAAGTAGTTCAGTTGCGGCGTGGTAATGTCGTCCACCATGCGGTGGTACAAGACATCGTGCTGGTCCAGCAGGTCCCGCAGTGCGATGTCCACGGTGGCTTGGGTGCAGGTTCGCCCGTTGGTGCGTAGCCATGCGGCATGGCCCAGCATCTGCACGTGGTAGCTGTGGTCCTGCACACGTTCGGCCATGCGGTCGCAGGTCTCTTCGGAAATGTTCTTCTTCACGCTGGCGAATCGCTCTTTGATGAAAGGCACCCAATCCTCTCGCTTGATCTTGTCCAGGAACATCATGTCGCCGAAACGGTAAAAGGGCATGCTCTGTTTGTTGAACAGGTCCATCATCATATGGCGCTTGCTACCATAGATCGCATGGCACACGGCCTGCTGGTGCTGCCACGAGGCGCGCAACATTTTCTGGAAGCCGGTGGGATCAGGCAGTTGCGCGATGTTCTGGAATTCATCGATGCACAATACCAACCGTACGTTCTTCGCTTTCGCCATGCGTTCGGGCAGGTCCAGTAGATCGGGCATGCTCCGGCGGCCATCGGGCAGGTCGAATTTCAAGCTGAATTCGCTTTGTGGGTCCGCACCCAAGGAGATCTGCGGCACCACGCCACGTAAGAATTCCTTTACATCGGTCATGCGTTGGACCATGGTCTTGCCCAAGGCTTTGATCACCGCCTCCGTGGTGCGTTCCAAGAATTCCTGCTCGGTGCGCACGTGGAAGAGGTCCACGAAGGCGAAGCGTACATCCTTGTCCCGCGCCATGTCCAGCTCCACTTGCTTGATCAACGACGATTTGCCCCAACGGCGCGGACTGATCAAGATGGAGTTGATGCCCGACCGGAAGTTCGTGCGCAGGTGCTTGCGGACCCATTCGCGATCCACGAAGCGTTCGCCCGAGACGAGCGTACCAATGCGGAAGGGGGACTTTTCCTCGTCCATGTGCTGTTCTTCAATTGCTGGAACAAATATAACAGTATTGTTAGTAACAAATGTGTTACTCACTTCTTTGTTACATCATAAAGGCAAGCGTTCATAACTGTTTCAGCGTATTTCGTAGGTCCGTATTGAAGTATTTACCTTGGTCCCGAAAAGCCTTTCCATGCGCATCACATACTCGGTCTTTCTACTTTCCTTGCTCGTTGCCTGCACGGATGCACCCACCCAAGAAGGTGTCGATCACGATAGCGCGAAGCCTGAAGCCTCCGTGCCCTTGACATGGACCGGGTACTACGAAGGCATCCTGCCCTGTGCCGACTGTCCGGGGATGCGCACGGCGCTTTGGGTACGCGACGATAGCACCTATGTGAAGCAGACCGTTTACTTGGACCGCGACAGTTTGCCCTTCGGAACCATCGGTAATTGGCGGGTGCAGGACGATCGCTTTTTGCTAAGTGATGGTGCAGGAACAGAGCAGGGTTTCGCCAGTTCCGAGGAAGGGTTGAAAGTGTTGCTCATCAACGGTGGATCCACGGACACTTCCGCAATTTCCATGTTGGAACGTGGAACCGGCACGCTGTTGGACAGCCCCATGCGCCTTTCCGGGGAGTACACGTACGCGAACGAAAGCCACAGCTTGATGCCGTGCGCACTGGGCCGGTCGATCCCGTTGGGCATGCAGCAGGCCGGATTGGAAATGGCCATGTGGTATTCCGAGGGCGATCACAGCGCCACGAAGCCCTTGCTGGTGGAGATCCAAACGCATCTGGGGCTGGGGCCGGCCATGGAAGGTGACAGCCAAGAGGAATACCTCTTCGTGGAGAAGGTGCTGCGCAAAGTGGACTCCGGGAGCTGCCCTTCGCGCGCTATTTCTCCCCTTTGAAACCGTAGACGAGTTGGTGAGGTAGGTCGTGCGGGAACTTCTCCATGCCCGGAAAGCCGAGCTTGATGTGCGCATCGTCCTTCGGGATGCTCGCTGTGCGGAAGATGTAATCCCAGATGCTCAGTGAAATGCCGTAGTTCAAGCCGCGCCGCCGTCCTTCAGGCAAAGCATACACGTGGTGCCAGAGATGCATCACGGGGTTGTTGAAGATGTACTTCAATGGCCCGTAGGTGATGTGGATGTTCGCATGGTTGAGATGCCCGATGGCGATGGCGATATAGAATACGATGTACGCCTGGCCTGGGGTGAAGCCTCCAATGAGCATTACCGCGATGTATTTCATCGGGGTGTAGAACACGTTCTCCATCCAGTGGTAGCGCAGGTGCGCCGCGAATCCCATTTGCTCCACGCTGTGGTGCACCTTATGGAAGCGCCAGAGGAAGTCATACCGGTGCAACATCACATGGGTGAACCATTGGATGAAGTCCGTGGCAACGAAGAAGATCAGCAATTGAGTCCAGCCGGGCATCGCGCTAAGATCCAAAAGCGCCATCTTTTGGAGAGAGGTACCGAAGATGTCTATCGCGGCCATGTTCACCACCTGGCTGAAGGCGATGAAGATGATCAGGTTGAAGATGTAGAAGTTGAAAAACATGTAGAAGACGTCCAGCCAGAAATCCTTGCGGATCGCTTTTTGGTCCTTGCGCCACGGAAAGGCCAGTTCCAGCCCCCAGACCAACAAGGAGAGCAGGATGAGCCAGTAGAAATAGTTCACGTACCACGGATCCGTCCGAAAGGTGATCTCGCTCCATACGTAGTTGGCGTAGTTGCCGAACGAGTTGAGAAATGCGTCGAGATATCGGTTCATGGGTCTAATGGTCTAAGGCTATCGAACTGTCACGTTCGATCGGAAGTTCGGTGTGGTAGCTCCATTCGGTCCAAGAGCCATCGTAATTGCGGACATTCTTCATACCGAACACTTGGGTGAGTACAAAGGTTGTGTGGGCCGATCGCACCCCGGAGTGGCAGTAGGTGATCACGGTATCCGCATAATGGATGCCCAAGGCCTCCAGTTGCTGCCTCAGGCTTGCCGTGTCCTTCAGGCATTGCTCCTTGTCGAAGTCCACCGCGTGGCCCCAATCAAACAAGATACTCCCCGGAATGGACCCCGCTCGGAAGGCGCCTTGTTTCATTTCCGAACCGCTATGCTCGGATAACGACCTTGTGTCGAGGAGTATCCCATGTCGGCCTTTGACATCGTCCAAGGTGGCCACCAAACTGCTGTCGACTGGATCCGGAAAGCGGTAACCGGAAGGGGTGGTCCCGACCCATTCCAACGCAACCGGATATCCAATGGAGCGCCAATGCGGAATACCACCGTTGAGCAACGACACTTCTGTATGCCCATATACTTTGAGCAACCACCAGACACGGGCCGCATCGCAGCCGCCACGGTCATCGTACACCACCACGTGCTGTTCCGGCCGAAGTCCCAACGAATCCAGCAGGTGCCGCATATGCTCGCGCGAAGTGGCCATACCGGAGAAGGGCAGGTCGGTCCGGGTGAAAGCGTCCCTCCAGAGTTGCACGGCACCCGGTATATGGCCTTGCTTGTAGGAAGCGACCGGTCGCACGTCGATCGCGAAAACCGGTGTTCCAGCATCGATCCACCCCTTCAGGTCGGCGGGTTCCACTAGGCCTTGCGTGGTGCCCACCACATCCAATGGTGCATCCTTCACCGGTCGTGTGCAACCAACGAGCAGCCCTATGGCACCAAGGATCAGGGTTTCAGATCGTACCATTCGATGTTGGTCAATCGCGCGCGACGACCTTTCTTTTGGGGTGCATAGTTCTTGGCGAGGTAGTCCAGGATCAAAGGTTCGTTGTCGCCGAGGTCCCACAATTCCTGGGTCTTCTGCATCCACCGGATCATCTTGGTCCATCCTTCGCGGTCGGCATGGTTCTGCGTGACCAGTTTCGCCGAATGACAAGCGGTACAAGTAGCGCGCACGATCTCCCAGTTTTCGTCCACGATGAATCCGGTCTCCACATGGATCCCGTTCACGATGCCTTCATCGACAGCGATCGGTGCAACGTCCGTTACCACCACTTCGGGTCCGGATATGACGAACGCGCGTTGATAAACCTCTGGAAAAACGGTCAGGAAGATGAAGAACACCCCTAAGAGCAGGGTGATGGTCGCCAACAGGTTCACATTGCGGGCGATGCGTTCCGCCAACTTGCGCAAGTGATCCGGGGCCTGTTCGTCACGCTCCACCATCACTTCACACGCACCGCGATCCGGTGGGTGGCGTTATTGAGGTATCCTTTCGCATTCCAACCCGGCACCACCATCGGTTGCGATCGCCCCTCGCTATCGGTCGCCCGGGCCCATACTTCGTAGTAGCCCTTTTTAGGCAAGGTCAATTCAGCGGACCAGCGTTGCCATGCCAAGCGGTTTTGCGGCGGCAGGAGGGAGGCCTTCATCCACGTGGTACCGAAATCGATCGAGACGTGCATCTCCTTCACCGCAAGGTCCCCGGCCCACGCATGGCCACGCACGCTCAACTTCTGTCCCGGCAAAAGGGAGGCTCCGGACTTCGGATAGGTGATCAGCGACTTCACCGGCATGCTCTCGATGATGCGCAACTTCTCCTCGGGTACCACAGTGCCGGGTTCCACGGATTCGATGGGCACCTTGTAGCTGTCGCCCGTCATTTTGGGACCATCATGCACTTTGTCCCGCACAGCGATCCGCTTCAGCCATTTACCCGACACGCTGGCCGGCCAACCGCCGATCACCAAGCGCAACGGATATCCATGTGCTTCAGGAATGTCCTTGCCGTTCATGGCGAACGCGATCAGGGTCTCATCCTCCACGGCCTTGCGCATCGGTACACCCCGCGAGATCACGACCTTGTCCGGATCGCCGCTCAAGTGCGTATCGGTGCCGTAATAGCCGATGTAGATGGCATTCTTTTTAACACCGGCCTTTTCCAGCAGGTCACGCAATCGAACACCGGTCCATTCAGCACATTGCACGGCACCCACGTTCCATTGGTTGCCTTCGGCCGGTGGGTCGAATTCGGCCCGACCATTCCCGCCACATTCAAGGACTAGACGGTAGGTATGGTGCTGAAATTTCGTCTTCAGGTCGTTCAACGAGAAGCTCACCTTGCGTTCCACGGATTCACCATCGATCGTCAAGGTCCATTTGCTAGCATCAACACCCGTTGGGATCAAGCCGTTGTTGCGCACGAACATCCGGGAAACAGGGGTCACTTCGTCATCAAGCAGGTGTGCGGGCGTTTCGATATTGAACGGTTTGTCATTGAGCACAATGAGTCCCTTGTCCTTGCCCAGCTTGGCCAGCAGGTCCTCATCACCACCGTCCAACAAAAGCGCGGGAAGGAGCCCGGCAGGCATTTCCTTGGCGAACACCACGGATCCTCCCAATACCACGGCCATGGCGCTAAGCCCCGCATTGCGCAGGAAACCGCGCCGGGTGACCGGGTCGCTCTCACGACCAAAGACCAGCCTGTCCGCCTCGATCGGGTCGATGGCGTAGCGTTCCAGCAGCGACAAGGTCGGTTCCTTCTTTTTCATCTTGTTGAAAGGTCCAAGGAACACAAATCAACGGACATTCCATGATCGGGAATGTGACATACCATACAGAAGGAATTGGATCGGAACGTTCGGCAGAGCGATGAGCCTCGTTCACAGTACGCTCCTTTGTTCACAACCGATACGCACACCCAAGCTGTAACCCAACGCTCCAGAGGTGTTCCGTGATCGGGGCGTCAATTATTCGCAGAACACCATAGCGAGCAGTCGGTTGCAGGCTCCATTCCCAATGCTGACCTGAGCGGTAGGCCACCCCAGTACTGAAGTAGGGGAACAGGTTGAAATTTTCGGATGCATATGGAGAGATCTTGGACTCCCTTGTTGAATGCCCATCTTCAAATTCAGTGATCGTCCGGGATTTCGTTGCTATCAAGAGGGAAGGCGCAACGCCCAAGCTGGAAACAGAGCGCCAATGGCCTTTACCCAGAGAAAGTGTAGCTCCTATGCGGACCTCGGCGTAGTGGAAGATATCGTGATGAACGAATGCTTTCGGTATCGCCGGGTCGCCGGGATCACGGAAAATATATCCTGAAATATCAGTCCGGTAAACCCAACCAAGCTGCGAATAACCAAGGCCCAGATCAAGGCCGAACCGCCGAGAAAGTCGATACCTGGCGCTTACTGCGGCACCATAGGCAACACGAGGTTTCTCTCGTTCATTTCGTAACCGGATGATAACCTCGGAGTTTGAAGAATTATCTGTTTGGGAAAGTGTGCGGTATCCCGCACCAGCTCCAGCGGTCAATCCGATCGTCCAACGCCCGGTACTGTCCGATTGCGCATCGACATTCAACGTTATGCCGAGGAGCAAGATGGTTAGCGCTAACGAACGTGCGAGATTCCGATCCATTGGTCTGCGGTTGTACGAAGAAGTGTGTCATTCAAAAGTATGTACCAAGAGCGGACTTCTACTTCCCGATACAGAACCTCCCAAAAATGCTGCCCAATAGATCATCCGAGGTGATCTGGCCGGTGATCTCTCCCAAGTGTTGCTGCGCACGACGTAGGTCGATCGCCAACAGTTCACCACTAAGGCCATTGTCGATCGCAGTTTTTGCATCCTCCATGGCGCTTCGGGCCTTGGTCAAGGCATCCACATGGCGCGCGTTGGTCACCACCACATCGCCGGGACCGCTGAGCATGGATCGCACGTGGTCCAAAAGCACTTGCTTCAATTGGTCCAAGCCCTCACCGGTTCGGGCACTGATAGAGAGTGTTCCCTTGTTCATTGAGGTTCCGTTAATGTCGCTCTTGGACATCATTGGAACCACTTCGACAGCCTTATTGAGGCGTTCATTCAACATTGTGGCTTCGGTGCGAAGTGCCCCTTCGGACACCATGGAACCATCGCCCAATAGGATCACGATCGCGGACTCCGAAGCCTTTTTGTAGCTGCGTTCAATGCCCAATTTCTCCACGATGTCCGTGGTCTTCCGCAAACCTGCTGTATCGATGATCCGGAACAACACTCCCTCGATGCTGAGCATCTCTTCCACGGTGTCCCGCGTGGTGCCCGGTACCTCGCTCACGATCGCGCGATCCTCCTGTAACAACGCGTTCAGCAGGGTGCTCTTCCCACTGTTCGGCGCACCCAGAATAGCAACCGGAATGCCTTGCTTGATCGCATTTCCGTAGCGGAAGCTGTCGATCAGTTCCGTACACAGGTCCATCAGATTATCCAGCAGGGCGATCAATTCGATCCGCTGTGCGAACTGCACGTCCTCTTCCGAAAAGTCCAGTTCCAATTCGATCAACGCCGAGAAGTCGATCAACTGTTGGCGAAGGGCTTCGATCCGCTGGCCGAAACCGCCACGCAATTGGTGCAGTGCGAGTTTGTGTTGGGCCGCACTTTGGCTCGCGATCAGATCGGCAACAGCTTCGGCTTGGCTCAGGTCCAACTTCTTGTTGAGAAAAGCACGTTGTGTGAATTCTCCCGGCAAGGCCAATCGCGCTCCAGCATCGAGCATGGCCTGCAACAAGCGCTGTTGTATGTATGTCGAACCGTGAATGCTCACTTCGACCACGTCTTCACCGGTGTATGAATTGGGACCGCTGAACAAAGTGACCACGGCCTCGTCCACCTGCCCGTCCATATCGATCACCGGCACATAGTACGCGGTACGCGGCAAGGGCTCCAGCGGCAGAGTGGGAGCTACGCGTTCCGCAATGCTGTACGCCTTCATGCCAGAAAGCCGCAGTAGCGCAATGGCACCGGTACCTGGTGGTGAGGAAATAGCGGCGATGGTATCTTGTTCGTACATGCGTGTGCGGTGCGCGCAAAGATCCGGATCTTTGTTCCGCCCACAACGGATATTCCATGAAAAGCAAAGCGAAGATCGCATACGATGAACTGCCATACCCTACGATAGTTGTGGTGGGTGGAGGTTTCGCTGGCTTGGAACTGATCCGTGGCCTCGCCGATACACCCTACAAGGTGATGCTGCTGGACAGGCAGAACCACCACTGTTTCCAGCCCTTGCTATACCAAGTTGCCACCGCCAGCTTGGGTGCCGACAATATCGCACATCCATTTCGCCGCACCGTCGGGCCCATGCGTAACGTGGCCTATCGCATGGCCACGGTGGAGCGTGTGGAGCCGGAGCGCAAGGTGTTGCGAACGAATATCGGTGAGTTCAGCTACGATATTCTGGTGCTGGCCTTGGGAAGTACAACCAACTTCTTCGGGAACAGGGCCATGGAGACCGAAGCGATGCAGTTGAAGACCATCAGTCAGGCATTGGACATACGCAGCGATCTCCTGCAAGACCTGGAGGCCGCTATTTCAAAGCACAACGAAGAGGATCGGAGGCGTTGTTTGAACTTCGTGATCGTGGGGGCCGGACCTACCGGGGTTGAACTGGCAGGGTCCTTGGCGGAGATCAAACGCACTGTGGTGAAGCGCGAGTACCGGGAGATGGAGAGCGAGATGATGCGTATCGTGCTGATCGACAGCAACGACCGTGTGCTCAAGCATTTCTCCACCAAGGCCAGTGAAAATGCACGGAACTACTTGGAGGACCTGGGTGTTGAGATCCGACTTGGCGACCGCGTTGTGGGCGGGGATGAGGACCGGATAGAGCTGAATGACGGCTCGACACTGGAAACGAACACCGTGATCTGGGCCGCTGGCGTGAAGGGTGTTACACTGCCGGGACTGGAGAGCGCACTGAACGAACGAGCATCTCGGTACGAAGTGGACCGCACGAATGCGCTGAAGGGTCATCCGGACATCTTCGTGCTCGGCGATTGTGCGCTCATTTCCGAGGATCCTGGATGGCCACATGGTCATCCGCAGGTTGCGACTGTGGCCATCCAACAGGGTCAATTGTTGGTGCGCAACCTGATCGCCAGGTCAAAAGGGAAGGCTGCTGAATTGTTCAATTACAAGGACAAGGGAAGCATGGCGGTGATCGGTCGTCGAAAGGCCGTTGTCGATATCGGGGATCGTAGCTTCGGTGGCACCTTGGCCTGGTTGATGTGGATGTTCGTCCATGTGTTGCAACTCGTGGGTTTCCGGAACCGCATGCTCGTCCTGTTCAACTGGGCCTGGAAGTACCTGAGCTGGAAGAACACCATCCGCTTGATCATACGGCCTTACATCCGCAAGAACACCGAGGTCTCCCGACCCTTTGCCGCACATGAATAGTCCCGGCATGAACGGGGCATTGTCCATTTTTCTGAACTCAGTGCCACTTGGTGCGCATGCCATGAGGATCTTTGTACTGAAGAACATGGTCCGATTAGCATGACCAGTGAGAGTAGTTCGTGGCCCACTTTGGTGGTCGTAGGTGGTGGTTTCGCCGGTTTGGAACTGGTGAAGGGATTCGAGGGTGCCCCATATAACGTGCTCCTCCTCGACAAGCAGAACCACCACTGCTTCCAACCGTTGCTCTATCAAGTGGCCACCGCGAGCTTGGCCTCGGACAGCATCGCGCATCCCTTCCGTCGTACCGTGGCACCCATGGCGAACGTCTCTTTCCGGATGGCCGAAGTGGAATGCATCGACCCGGAGAAAAAGGAGTTGCAGACAAGCATAGGTATCGTACACTACGACCTGCTCGTGCTCGCCATGGGCAGTACGACAAATTTCTTCGGCAATAGCGCCATGCAGCGACAGGCCATGCAGCTCAAGTCCATCAGTCAGGCGCTGGATATCCGTAGTGACCTGCTCCAGGAGTTCGAGGCTGCACTGCCGCTCTGGAACGACAATGAGAAACGCAAGCACCTCAACTTCGTGATCGTTGGAGCTGGACCCACCGGCGTGGAGCTGGCCGGGGCCTTGGCGGAGATCAAAAAGACCGTGGTGAAACGCGAGTACACCGAGCTGGACAGTTCGCTCATGCGGATCATCCTGATCGATGGATTACCCCGCGTGCTCAACAGCTTCACCGAACGCTCCAGCAAGAACGCGCAACGTTACTTGGAAAAATTGGGCGTGGAGGTATGGCTGGATACCACTGTGACCGGTGGCGATGCGGAAGGGATCACGCTGAGCGATGGAAGGACCGTGGAGACGAATACCGTGATCTGGGCGGCAGGGGTGAAGGGCGTTACAATTCCCGGGTTGGATGCAGCGCTCAATACAAAGGCCAACCGCTTCGAGGTGGACGGGATGAACGCACTGAAGGGCGACCCCAACATCTTCGTCCTAGGCGATTGTGCACTGATGACCAGTGATACGGGCTATCCCAAAGGACATCCACAAGTGGCCACGGTCGCTATTCAGCAAGCTGAACTGTTGGTGCGCAATTTGGAACGAAAGGCAAAGCACGAGAAGATGCTGCCGTTCACTTACCACCACAAGGGGAGTATGGCGGTGATCGGCAGGGGCAAGGCCGTAGTGGACATCGGCAAGTACAGTTTTGGGGGCTTCTTCGCGTGGCTGCTGTGGATGTTCGTCCACGTGATGCAACTTGTCGGTTTCCGCAATCGAATTATGGTCTTGGCTCGCTGGGCATGGAAATTCCTCAGTTGGAAGAACACTATCCGGTTGATCATTCGTCCCTACATCAGACAAAAGGACTTGGTGCAGGCTGATCGGATCGCGAACGTATAGGGTAACCCGAACCATCCGCAGCCCGGTAATTCTACTTTAGCGCACCGTTCAACATTGACGAAAACCGCTTTGCGCTCGCACCTCTCCATTCTCTTCCTAACGGTCTTCATCGACCTTTTGGGCTTTGGGCTGGTGATCCCGATCCTGCCCACCTACGCGGTGCAGTTGGGCGCTTCCTCCTTCGAGGTGGGATTGGTGATGGCCGTGTATGCGCTGATGAACTTCGTGTTCTCTCCGTTCTGGGGCACCTTGAGCGATCGCCATGGTCGCAGGCCGGTGATCGCAGGTACCGTATTCATTACGGCCATGGGCTTTCTCCTTTTGGCCAATGCGCACACCTTGGCCTTGCTTTTCGCAGCGCGCATGTTGGCCGGTATCGGGTCTGCGAACATCGCTACTTCGCAAGCCTACATCACCGATGTTACACCACCCGAGGGCAGGGCCAAAGCATTGGGATTGATCGGTGCAGCTTTTGGAATGGGTTTCATTTTCGGTCCACCGGCGGGTGGTTTGATCAAGGAGCATTTCGGCATGGACGCCGTGGGGTACACGGCCATGGGCCTTAGCTTGATCAACCTTGTTCTGGTGTTGGCCTTGCTTCCTGAATCACTTGGAGAAAAGGACCACGTGAAGAAGATCGAACTCAAACCGATCACCGGGGTGGTCCGTGCGTTGCAGAATGAGAAGTTCCGGGACCTGTTCCTCACCAGCTTCATCTATCTCGCGGCTTTCAGCATGATGCAGATCACCGTGGCCTTGCTTTGGGAACAGCACTATGGGCTGAATGAAGCGGAGATAGGATACATGTTCGCGTTCGTCGGACTATCCTCCGCCATTGTACAAGGTACCATGGTGGGCTGGCTTTCACGCACCTTCGGGGAGCCTCGCCTCATGTTGATAGGGGCGGTTTTCTGCGGGCTGGGGTTGCTCGCCACCCCTTTTGTGCCAATGGAATATTTCATACCGCTCGCACTTATTCCCATGGCCATGTTGGCCTTCGCCAACGGCTGCATGATGCCGAGTATTTCTTCGTTGCTCAGCCGGAATGCCACCAACAAGGAGCAAGGACAGGTGCTTGGCATGAACCAGAGCTTCGGTTCGCTTGCGCGCATTGCGGGACCCACGTTGGGCGGCTTTCTCTATGGAAGGCACTATACGGCTCCGTACATCGGCGGTGCGGTGCTCATGGTAGGGGCTTTGCTCTTCATCATGTCCTATCAACGTGCCGGACGGGGCCGTTCACCCGTATTGGAGGCCGCGAAAAAGTATTGAACCAATGGATGTTGCAGCTTGAATTTCAAGAATGACGGGATTTCCGTGCAGTAGAGCTTTTGCGGCTCTTTTCTGCGATCGTGAATGGAGGTGAATTCACCTGAACAGGTCGGGCTTATTTCCGTCAATTTCCGTTCATTCACGGTTCCTTCTTTACGAGTAAGACGCGATAACACCGTGCTTGTTCCAATGGTTCGGCTAATTTCGCCGCCGACCAACAGGATCCCATCCCCCGAAATGAGCGTACTCGTCAACAAGAATTCCAAGGTTATTGTACAAGGTTTCACCGGCAGTGAAGGCACCTTCCACGCCACCCAGATGATCGAGTACGGTACGCAGGTCGTGGGCGGTGTTACCCCCGGCAAGGGCGGTCAAACACACTTGGACAAACCGGTGTTCGAAACCGTGAGCGATGCCGTAAAGGCAACAGCCGCCGATGTCAGCATCATTTTCGTTCCCCCACCGTTCGCAGCAGATGCGATCATGGAAGCCGCTGAGGCCGGGATCAAAGTGATCGTTTGCATCACCGAAGGCATTCCCGTAAAGGACATGGTCGTGGCCCGCGAATACATTCGCGGAAAGGATTGCACCCTGATCGGACCCAACTGCCCTGGGGTGATCACTGCCGATGAATGCAAAGTTGGGATCATGCCCGGCTTCGTGTTCAAGAAGGGCACGGTCGGCATTGTCTCCAAGAGCGGCACGCTCACCTACGAAGCAGCGGACCAAGTGGTAAAGGCCGGTCTGGGCATCACCACGGCCATCGGCATCGGCGGCGACCCCATTATCGGCACCACCACGCTGGAAGCCGTTCAGCTCTTCTCCAACGACCCCGAGACCAAGGCCATCGTCATGATCGGTGAGATCGGCGGAGACCTGGAGATCCAAGCCGCCAGGTGGATCAAAGCGAACTGCAAAAAGCCCGTGATCGGTTTCATCGCCGGTGTAACCGCCCCGGTTGGCCGTACCATGGGTCACGCAGGTGCCATCGTAAGCGGTGCCGACGAAAGCGCAGAAGCCAAGAAGAAGGTGATGCGCGAGTGCGGCATCCATGTGGTGGACAGCCCTGCCAGTATCGGGGCCAAGGTGAAGGAGGTGTTGGGCTAGGTTGCCCGTTCTTCTTTGTAAGGTGGAGACAATTTGTCGGATGTTACACTATCTTTAGGTGTAAATTGCACACTTGCCATGCGCACACGCCTACTGGTATTGGGCATTTCTGCATCGTCGATGGTCCTCGCGCAGGACCACGTCACCTTCCCCAATGTGGATGCTACGTTCAGGACCACCCTGCGCTGCGCGGATCCGATGGATTGGCCGAATTTCTATTACCAATACCAGGAGTACACCTATTCCTTCGAGCCGGTGGTAGAAGTGGATAGTCTTGTCTGGAGTGCCATTGGGCCAGGCCTTGGACTGGTCGCGGTGGAGGAGGGGCGGATCTATTACCGCGGTCAACATTTCCTGGGCTCGGATACCACCATGCTCTTCTACGACTTCGGGTTGGGGCTTGGCGATACGGCCTACTTCGACACCTATCCGACGTATGATCATGTGGTGATCACTGCGATCGACACGATAACGATCTCCGGGCAAGAGCGCCGCCGCTTCATCTTGAACAATGGGGATATCTGGGTACAAGGGATCGGCAGCCTGATGGACTTCTTCCGGCCCATTTATCCCACACTGCTGGGCTGTACCTTGCACGCATTCGAATACTGCGGAAACTACGTGGATACGAATGGTTCTGCTTACGAGATATGCACGGACTTTTCCTTGGGAGTGGGTGACCCATCAGCGGAAGTGTTCCACGTTCTACCCAACCCGAATCTGGGTGCGTTCTCGGTTCAAGGAACTCGAAACGACATGCTTTATTTGGTCCACGACATCAGCGGTCGTGCGGTCCATCAAGGTTCTTTCGCTGAGCATATATCGCATATTCGCATGCAGCATGTGTCGCCTGGTCTTTACCTCCTGCGCAGCGCAAGCGGAATAAGACGGTTCGTGGTGGAGTGATCGTATCTGCATCATGCTTCACGCCGTTGCCATCGTTTCCGGTGCCGACGAAAGCGCAGCTGCCAAAAAGAAGGTGATGCGCGCGAGTGCGGCATCCATGTGGTGGACTGCCCGGCTACGATCGGGGCCAAGGTGAAGGAGGTGTTGGGCTGAGCTTCGTTCGATGTTAAAGGGGGTGGAGGGTCCAACGTGATCGACGCTGTCTTTCCCAACCTATTTGTTGTTCCATAACGTCCGCCCACCTTGTGCCGTATCTTTGAAGCAGTACGAAGAAGTTGGTCATGACATTTGATACCACAGCAAAGGTTTCCTTGACGCTTGAGCAAGTGCTTGAGGTGGTGAAGCAACTACCGGCCAATGCGAAGCTGCGTATCGCCAAGGAATTGGAAAGGGACGGCGTGAAGGCGGAATGGGACTTCGTGTTCAAAGCTTTTAGGACCCGTGACCTCGACATGGCGATGATCAACAAGGCTGTGGATGCCGAAAGGGCTAAAGCATATGCAAAGCGCCGGTCAGGTAAAACTGGTCGTTGATACCAATGTCCTGATCAGTATTCTGATCGGAAAGTCATTGGGAAAACTGAAAGCGAAATTGCGTTCAGGCGAAGTGCAGTTGGTGTTTTCGCCAATCCTGCTGGACGAATTCAGATCGGTTGTCACTAGGCCACATTTCCGTTCCTATTTCGAACCCGAGGCCGTGGTCCGCTTTCTGGGATTGATCGAACGGACCGGTATCAAGACCTTGGATGTTCCAGCCAAAGTTGCCATTAGCAGAGATCCTAAGGATGACTACTTGATCATGCTCGCCAAGACAAGCAGAGCCGACCTTCTCGTTACCGGCGATAAGGATCTGTTGGTCCTTGACGGTTTCGAAGGTGTGCGGATCATTGCACCAGCCAAACTATTGGAAGAGTTAGCACAACGGATGTGACCAATTTGAACGGGGTCGCTGCATTTTGGTGAGAGTGAATGGAGGTGGTGACAGTCCGGCAACGATCGGTGCTAAAGGGAAGGAGGTGTTAGGGTGATCGACCAGAACCATCTACCTACCTGGAAACGAAAAGGGTTCCAGAGCATTTGTACTGCATCGAGCGATCCGTTGCTTCGACTATGCGGCTTTTGTACCATCTCGGAATTGAGGTCCACCCGGTCTTTCGACGAATGGGTTGGAATTCCCCTTTGCCGTTGCGATCTTTGATCAGCGTAGATGAACGAAAGGATAGATCCTGTTTTCCTCGCCCAGCGGTACACACTGATGTTCATCATGGGCACCATGGGTCTATCAATAAGGTCGCAGCCGGACTGTTCCATCGACCTGGGGCCGGACATCACGTTGGGTGTCAACCCGGTGCAGCTCAGCGGTCCCTCCGGTTTCAGTAACTACCTGTGGAACACGGCGGCAACTACGGCAAGCATCACCGTGAACACCCCGGGGATCTACACGTGCCAAGTTTCGTACGCCACCGGCAACCTTGTTACCAACGGGACCTTTAGCAGCGGCAACACGGGGTTCAGCACCCAATTCAACTACAACTCGACCCTTACCACGGAGGGCAACTACTACATCGGCACCAACGCAGCTTCCTACCATCCACAATTTACGGGAACAGGAACGGGGAATTTCATGATCGTGAACTCGGGCTGGCCTTCAGCCCTTTTCCATGTATGGTGCCAAACGGTCAATGTTTGCCCTGAACAGACCTATGCACTGAGCTACAGGGTGCGGACCATATCGAATGCCCAGCCAGCCCGTTTGCAGTGGTGGGTGGATGGCTCGATGACCGGCCCCGAAGTGACGCTTCCATCCTTTGGAGGCTGGCAGACCATAACGCACAACTGGACTTCCGTAGCAGGGCAAACCGTGGCCACCTTTTGCCTTCGGGTCATGTCCGGAGATGGGGTCGGGAACGACTTCGGTATCGATGACATTTCCATCAGTAGCACGGTGGTCTTGAGCGACGAATTGGAAGTATTGGTGAGTACGCTGCCCATCGAGCTCATGTCCTTCAGCGGGGAAGCCATTATGGGGCAAAACCACCTGAACTGGCGCACAGCATCGGAGCGGAACAACGATCATTTCCGGTTGCTTCGTTCGGCAGATCTGGACATGTGGGAGGAGATCGCCCATATCCCGGGAGCCGGGAACAGCCAGACGGTATTGGACTACCATGCGGTGGATGACACGCCCTTGGACGGAACCAACTATTACACCTTGGTGCAGGTGGATCTGGACGGTACCGAAGCCCGATCTCCAGTGGTGGCCATTGCCAACATTGGTCATGAGCTCTACTTGAGCGGACCCAATCCGGCACCTGTGGGGTTGCCGATCCGGATCAATGGAACCCTCGATGGCCTGCGTGTGACAGAGCTGTTAGGCCGGCACATCGCGCACACGGTGAGCGGCAATTCACTGTTCATCTTGGCAGGCGCTGGGGTCTACGTGGTCACCATGCAACGTGGCGTTGCGCTAAAGTCCGTGCGCGTGATCCTGGAGTAGGTGCTCCATTATCTCGTGCATACCAAGGCAATTGGCAGAGGTGCAAATGAGTGCGCAGAATCCAAGAAGAAGGTGATGCACGCGTGCGACATCCGCCGGTGGACGGCCCGGCCGCGATCGGTGCGAAGGTGAAGGAGGTCCTAGGCTGAACTGACCAAAGGCTGCGCTCAAGTGCTCCTTTTCCGCATTCCACCGATCACCAGAAGAATGATCAGGAAGGGCAGGAGCCATGCCATCTTGCAACCGAACCGGTCCACTTCGCCGCTGAACGTGCCGCTGCCCCAGGCATTCACAAGGATCCCCGCTACGAATGCTGTAGTGATCCCGATCGCCTGTGTGTGTTTCCGAACAACAGCAAAGAACAACGGTACCAAAGCCAGTAGGCAAACACCCAACACAGCGCGGTGTACCGGAATGAAATAGGGCACGAGGTCCATTGTTCCTTGGTACTGATGGCTAGCCCGAATGGCGCCGACATCATGGCTCATGAAGTGCTGTAATGCGCGGAACTGTTCGCTGTCTTCCCGGAAGTGGCCCCAGCCATCGCCAATGGCGAACAAGCCCAGTTGATCCCAGGTCGCCTGCAGCGAAGCCTTCACTTGGAGCAGAAGGAGCGGCCATTCCGTGATGGATCCCCGGATGATCCTGCCGAGTTCTGCATTATTCTCGTGCCAATGGTCCATGCCGCCGGTCGGCCCATTGTCGTCCCAGTGGAATTCATAGGCCATGCGGGGTAAACGATCCTTCCATTCGCAAAGAGCGATCCCTTCATCCGGACAATGTGCCTCCAAATACGCTTGCATAACACCGTGTTGCACCATGGCCCCGGAGAACATCACATTTCCGCACTGCGAGATCGCACTGGACATGATCGGGTAGGCGGCAAGGCCCAAGCCCAGCATGATCCAGATCGGCCTTTGGGGTATGGTGACGTCGGACGATGCCTTCAGAGCGGCGCGCAACACAAAGATGATCGCAAGGAATGCCAGTACGAAAGCGGGGTGTGACAAGTGGACCGCAACGGCTAGAAAGAACAAGGTATAGAGCACCACGCGTTGCACCTTGTGTTCACCGGGTTTTCGAATGAACAGGAGCAGCACCGCGCAAAGGACCAAGATCGGGGTGAACACATCGGCCATGACCTGCGATACGACCCAAGGCAAACCTGTGAAAATGGCCAAAGCCCCGACCACAACGAGTGAGCGAACCCTTCGTCGTTCGCTTTCCGGTGCGATCCCTTTCAACAACAACTGGATCAAGGCCACCATGATGGCCGCTTGCGAGGCGATCACCGTCCACAAGGTGAACCCACCGATGCTCGTGACCCGGATGAACAAGCCATAGGTGATCGGCCGGTCCATGGGAATGTCCAACCGCATGCCCGATGCCACGTAGGCTGCCGTGTCCGAATACAGGATCGGATAGCCGTTGTACAAGGCCGGCCAGATCAGCATGACCATGCACACCAGGAAAGTGCCGACATCCTGTATTCGTTCCCTGCGCATCGCCAGCGAAGATCGTTGGAATTCGTTCACCATCACCGAGGGCCGTTCCTCGCCGCTTGCAGGGCTATCGCCTCTTGAAAGATCCCTGCGGGATCAATAGAACGCTTTTGCCATACTAGTCAACGCCTGAACGAGTACTTGGGCCATCTCTACTTCGCGCCCTTCGGACGCTCAACGTGACTTTATGCCACGGATGCGCACGTCCCGCATGGCTGCGCATTGGCGTAATCCTAAGCTCATGCAACCTGCTGAGGCACAGCCCTGAAGGGGCGTAATAGCAAAGCGATGGGTGTCAACCCATCGTTTTGTTCAGGGCATGTTTTGGGAGCCCTGTAGGGGCGCAATAGTTCCATGCCAATATTCTTCAACCGATTTGTGGGACTGAGCTATTTCGCCCTCGCAGGGCTTGGAAACGTCGCGTCATTTTGGAACGATGGGCCAAGGCCCATCGCTGTGCTATGTCGCCCTTGCAGGGCTGAAAAGAACTGGCGATAACAGGCTTTCAGAGCTTCTTAGGTTTACGCGAGTGCGC
>Ga0335394_10001699_pt1 | contig 24820 bp, 13 predicted proteins | sample MAT03_FD_205741 | JGI IMG/M metagenome (GOLD analysis project Ga0335394, IMG submission 205741) | Freshwater microbial communities from Lake Fryxell liftoff mats and glacier meltwater in Antarctica - MAT-03 (spades assembly) (version 2) ...
TCTTCAAAGCGATTGCCGGCGGCGAGTAATTCCGCCCGCGTCGTCTGCATACGAGCCTCAGCCAAGGTCGCCTGGAGACGGACGTCTCCACCACTTCCTCCGCTGGTTGGTCCACCTACTGGATCGCCATCCAGCTGAGCCGGGCGTCCAGACTTCTGACTGTCGATCGACGCCAGCAGCGTACGTGCCGTGGCGTGGCCAGGGTCTTGCTGCAAGGCGGTTAGCAACAATTCGCGGGCGGTGACTAGATCGCCAGCTTGGCGCACAGCCTGGGCCTGGGCGACTAACGCATCTGCCGAGATGGACGCCGGTGCGGCGCCTGGAATCACGGTTTCCGCTGCCGCAAGCGGGCTGCTGATGGCGAGAACGGCACCCAGCATGGCCGGCATGATGCCGGCCATGGTCAGACCCGGAGCACGGCTCCGGGGCAGGTGGCGCCGTCCCAGTGACATTACTGCAGCTTCTCTTTCTCGCCCAGATCGAGGATCTCGGCATTGAGCAGGAAGAAGATCTTGCGGTTCTCATCGTACAAACCGTTCTGACTGAACAGGCGGCCAAGGAACGGGATGTGGCTGAGGAACGGGATGCCGGTGTGGGTGCGCTGACGCAGCGTGTTGTTGAATCCACCAACCATCAGCGTGCCCTTGTCCGGCATCATCACGGTCGAGCGCAGCTCACGTACCTCGACGTTCGGCAGTTCAATCGGGTAATTGAAGAAGCCGTAGACGATCAGTACGTTGCCTGCCGCACCGATGCGCGGCGCGTTGATGTTTTCGATCAAGAACTGCACCGGCAGCACGGAGGTCGGACGGATCTCCATGGTGATGTACTTGCGGTCCGAGCTGACCACCGGACGCACATCCAGGATGTTGCCGTAGTTCAGCACCTCAATCTTGGGATCGAAGGTGTAGTTGACGATGTCGTAGTCGGCGATGTAGGCATACTGATTGATGAACGCCGTATGCGCGCGCTGACCATTAAAACAGGTGATGGACGGATGTTCCAGGATCTGCGCGTCGGTCTCCTGCTCGAAGGCGGTGAACAGCATGTTGAGCTGGTCTACGCCCAGTAAACCAGCAGAATTGGGGTTGAACGAGCCATCGATCTGGAGGCCTCGTACCACGTTATTCTGGCCGGTCGACGCCGAAGAATTCACCGGCATGCGGTGGACCAATGCACCATTGTGGGCGCTGTTGTTGTTCAGTCGTACATACCCATCGCCGTTCACTTGATCCACCGTGGCATCAATCAAATTGGGATGTGGCGAGCTGCTCGCCAAGTTGCCGCCCGGGTCACCCTGGGTCTGATCGGTGTACTGGAACCCGATCTCTTCAAAGAAGCCCTTTTTCACATCCAGGATCTGCACGCTGATGTTGACCTGGAGTGACTGCTGATTGCGCATGTTCGCCAGCAGCTGTTCAAGCAGGCCATGCACTTCCGGGGTCTGGCTGACGAACAGCGTTGAACCACCGCGTTGCTCGATGCCGACACCTTCAGTGTCCCAGGTGGTCGGGGAGACGTTGTTGCGGATGAACTCGACCAGCTGTTCCGGATCGACCGCGGGGGCATCTGTCGCCGCATCCATCTTGAAGAGTGAGAAGCCGCCGCCGCCACCGCCGCCAGCACCGGCGTTGAACGCCAGTTCACGGCCCGGGAAGTCGCGCACGGGCGATACCAGATCAGTGACGTCGTACATGCGCAGGGCGACCGCGCCGACGATCGGCTGCGAGCTGATGTAGATGGCTTGGTTCTGCAGCGCCATCTTCAAGTTGGTGAGTTCAAGGATCCACTTCAGCGCATCGCCGAAGCGCATGTCCTTGACCTTCAGGGTCACGGTGCCGCCGCCAGCGGCAGCGACGTCAGGCGCCACCACGATGGTGGTGCCGGTGACCTGGCGCAGGAAGTTGATCACGTCCTCAAGTGCAGTGTCCTGGAATTCGAAGGTGATGCGCTGATTGAGGCGCTCGTTGAGCTGGGCAACCCACGGCTCCTGCTTCGATGAACCGAGTTCCTGCGGCTTGCGCAGAGCGCGGACCTGCCAGTCTTCTGGGTACACCAGCAGTTCGTTCTGCGGGATCAGTGACTTGTGCAGTTCCTCGTGCACGCGGGCCAGCTTTTCAAGGCGCGTCTCGCGATAACGGGTGTCGAACTGGTTGTGGCCGGCACGACGCGAATCGAGGTAAAGGCTGCGCGCGTCTTCACGACGGCGATCGAGTTCGTAGGCATTCCACGCGTCGACCTCGGCGCGCTTGTAGTCCTTGCGCGCGTACGAGGTCTTGGCGCGAGCCAGGAGTTCGTCGACCTTGGCGTTGAGCGCGGCAGCCTGGGCATCGGACTGCTGGCGAGCGCGTTCGACCGCGTCATCGCGTTGCTGCGATTCCTTTTTGACCCTGGCTTCACGTGCCTGATTACGGGCGGCCTGCTTCTTCGATTCAACCTGCGTCGGGAGCGTGCCCCAGTCGAACTGGTACGGGAAGCTGCGCAGGCCAACCTCGACGCGATCGAAATCGAGTTCAGCGCCGGCGTAGTCGCCAGCGGCCATCTTCTTGTCGCCGCTCTCCATCAGCGCGGCCAAGCGCACGGCGATCTCTTGGGTCTTCACGTCCTGTTGGGCGTGGTACCAGGTCGCCGCCATTTGCAGGCGGTTGTCGCGACGGCTGAGCACCGCGAGCACATCCTGGCGCAACTGCTGGGCACCCACGTGCGACGGGAAGATGCGGATGGCCTCATCGACCAAGTCGCGGGCCTCGACGAAGCGCGCGTCCTGGAAGGCAGCGCGGGCGGTGACGTACTTGGCTTCGGCCTCAATCTGGGCCTTCGAGAGGGCGCCTCCCTGGAACTCCTTCCAGAAGGCTTCCTGCTCAGGGTTGAGCGGCGCTGGTGCCGGAACCTTCTCTGCCTCACCGGCACTGAGAGCGCCAAGCGGCACAGTTATGGCCATGAGCACCGGGACGAGGGCGGTCAGCCGGGGACTATTCATTGCAACTCCTTGGCACGAAGGCGGCGGTGATCGCCGCAAGACGGGTAGGATCCGCTGCTGCCGGCTGGCGTGGCACCCATATTCCTGGGTGTTCCGCCAAGCTCACAGTCGACACTAGGTCTGCGTGAATCCGGGGGTTAGAGGATCGTGCGGCAGGGTAGGTGCGACGGCCCAGGAAAAAACCCCTGCCCTTCGACCGGTGTGGTTCGTGTCACTCACGGTGGCATGGTTTTGGCGCCGGTGATGCACGCACAGGACCACGCGTGCGGTGCACTGGTTCGGCGTTGGCCGGATCGCGCAAAAGCAGCACCCCCGCCAGGTCATGGCGGGGGCGCGATCTAACTTAGCCTTTCGGCCGGATCACTTGGGTGGGGTCTTCGGGTCTTTGGCGTCTTTACTCTCGGCAGCCTTGGCGGCTTCGGCAGCCTTAGCGGCGGCCTCGGCGGCGGCCTTGTCGGCAGCGTCCTTGTCAGCGGTTTCCTTGTCGACGGCGGCCTCTGAGCCTGGCCTGAAGTAGACCTTCATCAGGTTGTTGACGTGCTCCCAGTAAACGAGGCGACCATCCGGCAATTCAAAATAGATAGTATCGGTACGTAGAAGGGGATCATTGAACTTCTTGCGTAAGTCTTCCAGAGGGCCGGTGTCTGGGTCATGTTTGAGCGGTTCTTTTGGCAGCAACTGGTTCTGCTTGAAGGTCGCGGGGTTCTTCTGGAACTCGAGCGCTTCATCGTAGAGCAGGCCGGGGAAGTCCGGGTAGAAGACCGACAGAGGCTTGTTCGGCTTCTGGATCTTCTCGCAGGCCGGTAGGTGCCATTCGGAACCGGTCTTGGTGTTGGTGAGGATTGCCACCTCGGTTTCGATCTCCTTGGGCTTGAGCTCGAGGTCACGCGCCCGGCCGCCCATCGGTCGGGACTTGGGGGCGAGTTCGTAAAACAGCACGCGCTTGACCTTCTGTTTGACCCCAGTCAACACGTACGAGGTCGTGAGGTCGACCGGGAACAGACCCTTACCGGTCCATGGATCCGTAATTTTCTCATCTTTTCCGAGCCCTTCACCTGGCGCGAGTTTGTAGGTGTACGGTTTGTCCATCCATTTGCCCGGCTTGTCCGCTGCACGTGGATCGCGCAGGAAGCTCGACAACAACACAGTGGCGCCGTTCTGCTCCGGATTCTGGATGTTCACGTTCACCTTGTGGAACACGAAGCGGATGCTGTCGGTCGCCGTCACGCTCGCCTGATCGCTCTCACCGCTGCGGTAAAGCAGTTCGCCAGCGCGCAACTGATCGGTGAAGGCACCTTCCCTGGTACCCTTCAGGAACCGGCCGAGCACCGTCTTGTCACCGTCGGTAACGTTATTGATGGCAGTGTTCAATTTTGCCCAGTCGACGCTGTCGTCGTAGTAGGTGCCTTGGCTGACCAGGATGGTCTGCTGCTGGTCGTTCGATTTCGCCTGGTCGAGCGGCAGTCCGGTCGCTTTGGCGATCAGGTGGGCACGGAAGTAGTGCCGCTGCCACGGTTCGATGGTGGGCATGATCGCACTGTGGGACGTGGCGCCTTCCTTGAGCGTCAACACCCCGTTGCGAATGTCCTTGCCCGTGAAGGGCTGCCATTCGCCCGCTCCCACGCGGAATTCCACCTGCACACCAAGCCATTGCGCCTTGTTGTCGGCACGGCCTTCAAGCGACCAGGTCTTGCTCGCCGCATCGCTGATGCGCACATCCGTCGTACGTTGTGCTGCGGGCAAGGTGATGGTGAGTTCCAGGCTGCCGATCTTGTCGGTCACCGACAGCTTCGGCGGATGGATTTCGTAGATGTAATATTGCGACGTGCGGACATCGGGCGGACCCACGTCCGTCGCTGCACTCAGCGACGCGTAGTACTTCGCCGAAGGCAACTGCACCAGCCAACGCGCCAGCATGTCATCGAGGTAGTTCGACGGCGCCTTCAGCACGGGCGGAGCTTGGCTGCCGCGTTCGCGTTCGACCGTACCGACCATGTCGTTGATCTTCTCCATCGAGATATCAGTCGGACGGATGTCGGGATTGGTGAAAGTGCCGTAGAGGCCATAGCCGCATGCGGCCGTGACCAACAGCACCAGCACTTTTTCGCCATGGGCGATGAGAAGATCCTGGGCGCTCATTTGGGGGTCCCTCCGGCAACGGCCTCGGTCGCAGCGGTAGTCTGAATACGGTGGAAGTCGATCACCGCGAGGGTGAGCGTAAGGGTCATCGGTTCATCAATAAGCCCTTTGCGCCCGCCCACACCCGGATGGGGTCGGGCTTCGAGTTTGCCACCTGCCACGATCATGACTGGTTCACTGATCGCTTCGATGGCGGCTTCGGCAGCGACCAATGCCGAGGTGGTGCCGGTAAGAGTCAACGTCAGTTCATGTGCGTCGGCGATCTCAGCGATCGGTCCGTTCAATACCTTGGACGGATCACCGCTGCGTTTCCACTCTGCGCCTTTGATCGAGGCCGGACGTTTCTCCTCCAGTTCCGCTTCGCGACCCGTCTTGACCGCCGGGTTGGGCAGGGAGTTCGAGCCGCTGGCGAGCAGCGCTTCGCTGATCTTCTGCATGATGCGAAAACGCGCGGTCAGTCCGGGGTGTTCCGTGGCCTCGGGAGTCCGTTCGACCTTGGTGTAGAAACCCACCTGAGTGCGGATCGAGGCGCTGTTCTCGAAATCGGCGTCTTCCTTTTTCATCTCGTCGATGATGAGCGCCTTGCCGTTACGCAGCGCGATCATGACTTCCTTGGTTTTGCCGACGTAGGCATTGTACCAGGCGAACAGATCACCGCTGTCGGCGACCGGTTCACGCAGAATGGTGCTGCGCTTGCCAAGATCCTTGCGGATTGCGGACAACTGCTGGTTGTACTTGTCCACATGCGGTTGCAGCACGCCCTTCCACTTGGGCGTCAGCAGGTAGTTGTTGGTCAACCGTTTGATGTCGTCGGGATTTTCCGCATCGAACACGCCGGTGGGCGAGCTGCCGGCACGCTTGTGCAGGTCATCGAGTTTCTTGTAGTCACTATCGAGTGCGCTTTTCACCTCTTCTGGCGAGCGACCACCGTCGTCGGCGATCGGCCAGAAAGCGAGCAGGCCCAGTTCGATCACGACGATTGAACCGCACACAATCCAGAAAGTATAAGGTTTGATCTGCTTGGCGTCCATGTCGGGGCTCCCTTCAGTTGCCCGCAGCCGGAGCGGCAGCAGTGGTGGCGGTCGTCGTGGCAGCAGCAGTCGGAATCGACGGATCAGAGAAATGGCATTCAAAGGTCAGGATTCGCACGGCCAGCTTCCGTTCATCCAGGATCTTCTTGAACGTACCGGTCTTGTCGTCGACCTGAGTGTTGTCGACCAACCAGTAGCTGTCCTCGCTCAAAACTTCGTTCTTCACCTGGGCATTGGCGAAGAGGTGCTCCGCGGGATAGAATGGCTTGAGGTACTCCGGCACCGGCAACACTTTAAACTTGTCAACGATCTGCTGCGGCAGCCCCTTGAGCGTGTCGTTCTCCGTGCGGGGAATGCGCACGGTGATGCGCACCAAACGTTCGCCGATCAGCGGCTGGAATGGGCCGCCGTCCTTGTCGTAGGCGAAAGATGGGACTTCGATGCTGTTGACGTACACTGCTTGAAGATGTGGCGGACCACCCTTCTCTGGTGGTACTTCGCTCTGCGGCAGTGGATTCTTGTCGATGAACTCCTGCAGGGTCTTGAGCACGCCCTCAATCGAAGCGTGAGCCACGCCTTTGCGCCCATACGAGTTGAACCCCTTGAGCGTGGTCGCCAACGGCTCGACCTCGGCCAAGACTTTGCGCGAATCCTTCACGCGACTTTCGTTGTCGTCGTGCTTCAGGATGATCACTTTCGACATCGCAACGTTTTCATTCATCACGCGGCTCACCACCATCAGGTTGATGATGAAGGCCGCCCCAAGCAGGACTATCAGCGCAATCGCTGCCCAGCGCTTGGCCTTGAGGACACGTTCCAACTGCTCGGTGGTCGACAGCAAGTTGACGTTGGCTTTGGCGAGGCCGGAGCCTTGCAGTGCCAACCCCAGCGCGACGCCCAACGACTGAAGATCACGTAGAAAATTTTCGCGTTCGATGCCGCCAGCGACCTGGATCTTGTCAAGGTCTTCGAGAATGTTGACGGTGTAACGCAGGCGTTCAGCGATGTATTCCGGAAGATTGGGCAGCCGGAAGGTGTTGCCGGAGATGACGATGTTCTCCAGCTTGGCACTCGGGTTCTGCGATTTGTAGAAGCCGAGCGAACGCTGCACTTCGCTGGTGAGTTCGTTGAGCGTGCCTTCGAGCACCTTAAGGATTTTTTCTGCCTGCCGGCTGTCGCCGATCTGACGCTTGAGCGTTTCCGCCTCCTCGAAGGAGACACGGAATTTCTTCATGAAGACCTTGGTCACGTCATTGCCCGACAAGGCCAACGTGCGCATCCACAGGGTTTCGCCCTGGTAGAGCACCAAGTCGGTGTTCTCGGCGCCGACGTCAAGGATGATCACCGTCTCGTCGTCTGGGAATTCCTGGTCGAAACGTACGAAATTGTAGAGCGCGAGGCTCGATACCGAGACGCCGACCAGGTTGATGCCGGCGCGCTTGCACTTGCGCACCAACTCATCGGTCAGTTCGCGTTTGGCGGCAAAGAGCGCAACGTCATTGGATGCGCCATCCGGATTGGGCGAGAGGTGATAACCCCACTCGACCTCGTCGAAATTTCCTGGGATCTGCTGGCGTGCTTCCAGCTCCACCATCTTGTCGACCTTCTTGGGGTTTAAGACAGGGATGTTGATGGTGCGCGAAAAGATTTGTCGGCCGGACAACGAGGCGACGACAGGAATGCCGCCGAATTCTTCGTGCTGGGCCAACTGCTGAAGCGCCTTGACCACGGCCTCGTCGCGATCTCCGTCTTCAGTGACATTGATCGGTTCGATGGCATAGCCGATAACCGTCACGCTGTTCCCGGTGCGGGACAGTTTGACCGCCTTGATGCTGGAATGGCCGATATCAAGGCCCCAAACGAGTGGGTATTTTTCCATAAGCTGCTTTCAGACAATGGATTGAAGGCCAGCGACCACAGACGGCGTACTCTAGTGATGCGCCCAGGCCGGGTCAAAGGCGCCTATAAGATGGATTTTCCTAGTGTGTGAGAGCCAATACCAATGGATCACCACCACCGTTCAACATGCCCCAAGTGGCCTTTGCGCTCCCACACCCTGGGCTTTCACACGTCGATCAAGCCGCTACATCTGCGCGCCCGCACGCGCACGGACCTGTGGCAGAGCGGTTGAATGCACCGGTTTTGAAAACCGGCAGACCCGCAAGGGTCTCGTGAGTTCGAATCTCACCGGGTCCGCTTTTTCGTCGTTGCTGAGGCGAATGGTTGCTGCGCAAGACGCAGCACTCCGCCGGCCAGGATTTTCCAACGTCAGCTTCAGGCACGGTGATGTTTGCTGAGTCGATCGTAGTCCGCACGCGTTGAAATCATTCTAGCCCAGAGACACGTGCGGCGGTCTCGACGGAGGAAGTTTTCTCTCCGAACCGCGGCCGACATGTTCTGAGTTAAAAGAACTCACCCCGCGTGTTTTGCACGCGGGGTGAGTGTTTTGAAAAATCCAGGCAACGACCTACTTTCGCTGTTAGACTATCATCGGCCCTGGCAGGCTTAACGGCCGTGTTCGGAATGGGAACGGGTGTGGCCCTGCCGGTGTGGTCACCTGGAAAAAGATTTGTTGTAGTAAGAGCACGGTCTCACGCGCTCACGCGCGATCTTCCGTCTGCCGTTCAGGCAGAATGCCCTGTGGCAACGTAAGAATCGCGGAACAAACAGCACGACGATCAAGCCAATGGACCGATTAGTACCAGTCAGCTGAGTACCTTTGGATATACGTACTTGGACCTCTGGCCTATCAACGTGGTAGTCTACCACGGATCTCATAGGGAGAATTTATCTTGGGGTGGGCTTCACGCTTAGATGCTTTCAGCGTTTATCCCGTCCGTAGGTGGCTACCCGGCGATGCTCCGAGCGGAACAACCGGTACACCAGAGCTACGTTCTTCATAATCCTCTCGTACTAATGAAAAGTCCCCTCAATTCTCCAGCGCCCACAGCGGATAGAGACCAACCTGTCTCACGACGGTTTAAACCCAGCTCGCGTACCGCTTTAAATGGCGAACAGCCATACCCTTGGGACCTTCTCCAGCCCCAGGATGCGATGAGCCGACATCGAGGTGCCAAACTTCGCCGTCGATAGGGACTCTTGGGCGAAATCAGCCTGTTATCCCCGGAGTACCTTTTATCTGTTGAGCGATGACCCGTCCACATGGGATCACCGGATCACTAAAACCTGCTTTCGCACCTGCTCGACTTATGGGTCTCGCAGTCAAGCCAGCTTATGCTTTTGCACTCCACGTACGATTGCCAACCGTACTGAGCTGACCTTTGTGCTCCTCCGTTACTCTTTGGGAGGAAGCCGCCCCAGCCAAACTGCCCACCTAACTGTGTCCCCAAGGATCCACTCCTCAGGTTAGAATTCCCGTGACGCAAAAGTGGTATTTCACTGATGACTCCCTGCCGACCAGAACCGGCAGATCAACGTCTCCCACCTATGCTACGTATGCGTCACAGAAACACAGAATCAGGTTGCAGTAAAGGTTCACGGGGTCTTTTCGTCCTGCTGCGGGTAATGGGTATCTTCGCCCATACTGCAATTTCACCGAGTCTCTGGTTGAGACAGTGCCCAACTCGTTATGCCTTTCATGCAGGTCGGAACTTACCCGACAAGGAATTTCGCTACCTTAGGACCGTCATAGTTACGGCCGCCGTTTACTGGGGCTTGACTTCACAGCTTCGACTTGCGTCTAACCGCTCCGTTTGACCTTCCAGCACCGGGCAGGCATCAGACTCTATACGTCCACTTGCGTGTTTGCAGAGTCCTGTGTTTTTAGTAAACAGTCGGTTGGGCCTATTCACTGCGGCCGTCCGAGGCTTTTACACCAAAGACGGCACCCCTTCTCCCGAAGTTACGGGGTTAATTTGCCGAGTTCCTTAACCAGAGTTCTCTCGCGCACCTGAGGCTACTCGCCTCGCCTACCTGTGTCAGTTTTAGTACGGAATCTATACACGTTATCTCCCGACGAGCTTTTCTCGGCACAATCATCACGGGCTTATAAAGCTCAAGGCTCTTGCCGGAAAAACGACGTGCGCTTGATCTTTCAACCAAGCAAGCCATCTCCCCGGGTGGACCAACTTACGGTGCCACCCCGCTACTCTCATGCGTCCCTCGTGGGCACTTGTACAGATGGGTCGGAATATTAACCGACTGGCCATCGACTACGCCTTTCGGCCTCGCCTTAGGATCCGCCTCACCCTCCGCGGACTTACCTTGCGGAGGAAACCTTAGGCTTACGGTGAACAGGATTCTCACCTGTTTTATCGTTACTCATCCCAGCATAATCACTTGATGACAGTCCAGGAGTCGTTTCCGTCTCCCTTCAGCCAGTCATCAACGCTCCTCTACCCCATGCGATGATCCGCAGATCACTGCATAGCTAGAGCTTCGGTATAACGCTTAAGCCCCGATTATTTTCGGCACGATCGTGCATCGACTGGTGAGCTGTTACGCACTCTTTAAATGGTGGCTGCTTCTAAGCCAACATCCCAGCTGTCTGAGCACAATCACTTCCTTTACCACTGAGCGTTATTTTGGGACCTTAGCTGCTAGTCTGGGCTCTTTCCCTTTCGACTATGAAGATTCGACCCCACAGTCTGAGCCCCGGGGTTCGGCAAATGGTATTCGGAGTTTGATTGGGTTTGGTAACCCGGTAAGGCCCCTAGCCCATTCAGTGCTCTACCCCCATTTGCTACACGCCCGAGCCTATACCTATATATATTTCGAGGAGAACCAGATATCTCTCAGTTTGATTAGTCTTTTGCTCCTATCCACAGGTCATCCAAGAACTTCTCAAGGTTCACTAGTTCGGTCCTCCACGAGGTGTTACCCTCGCTTCAACCTGCCCATGGATAGATCACTAAGTTTCGGGTCTACCGCCAACTACTCGACGCCCTATTCAGACTCGCTTTCGCTCCGCCTCCGATCCTGAGGATCTTAGGCTTGCAGCTGACGGTAAGTCGCTGGGTCATTATGCAAAAGGCACGCCGCCAACCTGTTGTCTCCCGAAAGAGGCAACATAGGTCTACGACTGCTTGTAAGTGCCGGGTTTCAGGGTCTATTTCACTCCCCGCCAGGGGTACTTTTCAGTGTTCGCTCGCGCTACTTGTTCACTATCGGTCTCTCAGGAGTATGTAGCCTTAGAGAGTGGTCTCCCTAGCTTCACGCAGGATTTCACGAGTCTTGCGTTACTCAGGTACCACCTAGAGCCAACTTCACTTCGCGTACGGGGCTATCACCCGCTCTGGCCTACCTTTCCAGGTAATTCTGCTCGCGTCGTTGGTCCCATATCGGTGGCCCTACAACCCCGAAGTGTAAACACTTCGGTTTGGGCTGATCCGCGTTCGCTCGCCGCTACTGACGGAATCTCATTCGATTTCTTTTCCTCGAGCTACTAAGATGTTTCAATTCACTCGGTTGACTCCACGTGAGTGGTACTACAGGTTCACTGTAGTGGGTTGCCCCATTCGGACACCCCAGGATCATAGGTTCGGTGCACCTTCCCTGGGCTTTTCGCAGCTTAGCACGTCCTTCATCGTCTCTGAGAGCCTAACCATCCATCCGGCACCCTTATATACTTGAATATCGTCATGCTTGTCTGTTCCACGATTCTCGCGTTGTCAAAGTGCTTGCGAATCGGGATTACTCCCAACCCACAAAAAACTTGTGCGCGTTATTAGATGGAACCGGTCAATCACTGATGGGACTTCTTTCCAAAAAGAAGTCCCGCTGCGTTCAGCGAGCATAAGTGGTGGAGGCAAGGAGATTCGAACTCCTGACTTCCAGCTTGCAAAGCTGGCGCTCTACCAACTGAGCTATGCCCCCTCACGGGCAGATGATCGCCTTGTGGCAATCATCTGGTCGGTGCGGTGCTGTAGCAAAATGTGGTGGGCCTGAGTGGACTCGAACCACTGACCTCACGCTTATCAGGCGTGTGCTCTAACCAACTGAGCTACAAGCCCCCGCGGGTGTTGCTCCGGTTCCGTCGTTATGCGCTTGTCAAAGACAGCCACCTTGCGGTGGCATTGTGGCTGGTTCGCACCAGCCCAGCCGTTGGCAACGCAACAGCAGCGGAGAAGAGAAGGGCTATCTATTTTATGGATCGTGGCGTTTGATAATGGACTGGAAACCAGTCAATCATCTCTGTTTTGTCACCCTGAATGGGCGACAACTACTCACCACCTCTAGTTATCCCTAGAAAGGAGGTGATCCAGCCGCACCTTCCGATACGGCTACCTTGTTACGACTTAGTCCCCCTTACCGGCATCACCTTCGGCGCGTCCCTCCTTGCGGTTGGAACTACGACTACGGGTGCGGCCAATTCGGGTGGCTTGACGGGCGGTGTGTACAAGGCTCAGGAACAAATTCACCGCGGCGTGGCTGATCCGCGATTACTAGCGATTCCAGCTTCATGTGGGCGAATTGCAGCCCACAATCTGAACTGAGGGTACCTTTCGGGGATTGGCTTGCCTTTGCAGGCTTGCTGCCCTTTGTAGTACCCATTGTAGGACGTGTGTGGCCCAGGTCATAAAGGCCATGATGACTTGACGTCGTCCCCACCTTCCTCCTGCTTGCGCGGCAGTCCGACTAGAGTCCCCGCCATGACGCGCTGGTAACTAATCGTAGGGGTTTCGCTCGTTAAAGGACTTAACCTAACACCTCACGGCACGAGCTGACGACAGCCATGCAGCACCTGTTCCGGTTACCTCATTGCTGAGAATTTTCATGCTTTCACACGAATAATCCCGGTATGTCAAGACCTGGTAAGGTTCTGCGCGTTGCTTCGAATTAAACCACATCCTCCACCGCTTGTGTGAGCCCCCGTCAATTCCTTTGAGTTTCAGCCTTGCGACCATACTCCCCAGGCGGAACACTTACCAAATTGTCTCCGACAGGCATCGATAGCTCGACACCCATCTAGTGTTCATAGTTTACGGCGTGGACTACCAGGGTATCTAATCCTGTTTGCTCCCCACGCTTTCGTGCCTCAGTGTCAGTTGCGCACCAGTAGGGCCCCTTCGGCTCTGGCCTTCCGAGCAATATCTACGCATTTCACCGCTACACTGCTCGTTCCCCCTACCCCTCACGCACTCAAGTTCGCCAGTATCAAAGGCAGTTCCACGGTTGGGCCGCGGGATTTCACCCCTGACTTAACAAACCACCTACGCACCCTTTATGCCCAGTAATTCCGAACAACGCTTGCCCCACATGTATTACCGCGGCTGCTGGCACATGTTTTGCCGGGGCTTCCTTCAGAGAGCAGTCAGACTGGATACTATTTACATCCAGCGGTTCCCCTCCCTCGACAGCGGTTTACAACCCAGAGGGCCTTCATCCCGCACGCGGCGTGGCTTCATCAGGCTTGCGCCCATTGTGAAAAATTCGCGACTGCAGCCTCCCGTAGGAGTCGGGCCAGTATCTCAGTGCCCGTGTGGCCGGACAGCCTCTCAGCCCGGCTACTGATCATCGCCTTGGTGGGCCGTTACCCCGCCAACTAGCTAATCAGAGTTCGTCCGCTCAAACAGCGCCGGGTCCCGAAGGATCCCCGACCTTTGACCCCAAACTGCGTACAGCCCGTGGTCTCATCGTGCATTACAATCCCTTTCGGGAAATTATTCACGTCTGCTCGGTACGTTGACGAACCATTACTCACCCTTACGCCGCTGTACTTGCCTTGCGGCTTTCTCGCGCGACTTGCATGCCTAAACCCCGCCGCCAGCGTTCGTTCTGAGCCAGGATCAAACTCTTCAAAAGTGTTTGTTCGTGGTTCTTCATTTAAATCAAAAACGTCTTCATCTCCGAAGATTTGAATCGGTTCTCACTTACTTAGTTAGCATCCGAAGATGCTAACCGGTTTTGGATGGACCCACTTGCATGGGTCCTGAAATCAGTCCCGAAAGACTGATTCCCTTCTTCTCTTCTCCACTGCTGTTGCGTTGTCAAAGACCCCGGATTTCTCCGGTTTTTCCCACGTTTTCCCAGGTCTTTTCAACCTCCTGGCTCACGTGCGGGAGGCGCAATATGTAAGGCACCCCCTCGCTGTCAAACACGAGTTTCCCACGTACGCGACTAACGGTCGTATTCTGTTGGAAAGCAACGAGTTAGAACAAAGACGTCGCCACTCTCCGCACGTGAAGAAATGGGCTGCCGGAGCCTCTCGGTAGAGACTCCCCTACGCTGAAACTTAGCCGTAACTTCTTTTGGGTCAGCGTAATGTGCGCTTCACGTAGTCGAAATAGGCCTGCTGCCAGGCGGAGATGGCGGCTTCGCGGCTGCCCTTCGCCTTGATCATCCCCTCCATGAAGGTGGCGTCGAAGGCCTTGGTGCCGTCTTCGCCGCCTTTCAGGCGTTTCCAGTACTCGCGGAAATGGGCAAGACCGCAGTCGCCGGGTTTGTGTTTGCAGCCTTCTTTGCACGTGCCGAACAGCCAGAAGTGAGTCATCGCATAGACTTCGCCGTACTGCGCCGCCGCGATGTGGCCGTAATGGCTGAGGTATTCGTCGACCGGCGCGATGGTGGTGCGGTTGCGATCATAGATCTGTTTGAGGTAGTCGATGCGACCCTTCGGCACCCCGGCGACAAACTGATTCCCTTTCACCACGCCAGCCTCGAAATAGACCGCGAGACCTTCGTTCAACCAAGTCGGCACATGGCGGCTACCGTTGCAGGACATGTGCAGGAACTGATGAGAACATTCATGCGCCATAACGTGTTCGACGGTGAAATCATCGCCGCCCCATTTGACGCTGTCTTCATAGACGAAAATGGACTGGAGATTCGGCACGAAAAAGCCACCGACCGACTCGGGTACCGGAAAGCCATGGGCGGCGGACGCTTCCATGAACTCCGGGTGGGTGTTGATGATGTGGATCTCGAACTTGTACGGCGGCACACTTTCGGGCTCATAGATGTTGGCGTAGCCTTTGTAGAGGATCTCCAGGTACTGCGCGTGTTGCAGTAAACGCCCAGGCGAGACGTGACTGGTGATGTGGTAATGCGCGGTCTCAATGTCCCAGCCGTTCTTCCATGCAACCGGCTGGGCCTTGCCGCCGGATCCCACAGGTTTTCCTGCGGCATCCATCACTTTACCCGCCTTTCCCTGGGCTTCGCGCCAATTGGTCGCTGGGTTCTTGCCTTTGCCTGGCTGGAGCACTTCGAAGGTATCGATGATCGCCTGATTTTCGGCGGCACTCAGGCCACCGGATAGCACTAGCCCCGAATGGCGATCACCATGTTTCACCACCACCGCACAGGTCGATTCATTCTCGCCGATCATTGCAGTGATGTCCTTGATCGCCCACTTCTTGCTGGCGAACGGACGCGCGGGCGACTCGGAATAATAATCGAAGGGCTTCCAGGTTAGCTTTTGTTTGCTGAGCGCATTGCCGATCGCGCCGAGATCCTTGCCGCCTCCAAGTTCCGTGAGTTGTGCCGCCGTGAGTGAAAACGCCCGCACATCGGGCCCTGACCGTGGCACGTCGCCGGCAGTCATGCGGACGCGCACCAACTTGCCGTCGACCTCAATGACCTGGACCTCCGACTCAGGCTCGGCGGTGGAGGACTGCGGCAAACGCGTCCGACGGAACAGCTCACCTTTGTACTGATCGCGGGTGTAGTAGTCGTACGGATAGCGAAAGGAGACGCCGCCAACGATGTCCTGGTAGACCCGCCAACGCATCGCCCATTCGTCCGCCGCCGACAGCAACGTGAGCGCGGCGAAACACAGCAAAAGCACTGGGCGCAGGTAAGACATCGGGACCTCGCGGGATTGACGATAGTTTATCCGCTCTCTGGCCGCGCACGCAAGGGACGCCAGGGCACGGTGTAATACACTGACGCACGCGTCCTTTTTAGCGTAGAGGGGTCTTGCCCGCCTGTCCGGGCTCTTCTCGCACCAGACGTGGAACCAAATATCCGGGCAAACGCGCAGCCACGGCGACATGCAGGTCACGAGCACGGTGGTCGTCGAGCAGGAAATGACCCGCACCGGCCACACGGTCGAGCGCGTGCAGGTAATACGGCAGCACCCCGGCGCGGAACAACCGCTCGGAGAGTTCCACCAGCACCTCGGCGTCATCATTGATGCCGGCGAGCAGCACCGACTGATTGAGCACGGTCACACCGGCATCTCGCAGCCGACGACAGGCCAGCGCCACGTCGTCCGCGATCTCACGCGGATGATTCGCGTGGATCACCACTACTGGGGCTAAGCGGGTGCCGGTCAGCCACGCCAGCAATTGGTCGTCGACGCGACTCGGCAAGACCACCGGCAAGCGCGTGTGGACACGCACTCGTTCCACATGCGGAATCGTGGCAAGATCCTCGACCAACGCCCGCAGTTGCGCATCCGGCAACGTCAGGGGATCGCCGCCGGACAACAGCACTTCGTGCAGCGACGGATCCGCACGCACATATTCCACCGCCTCCTTCCACCACTGCCGGCCTCGCGGCAGGTCCTGATAGGCGAAATGACGACGAAAGCAGTAGCGGCAATGCACCGCACAGGCGCCGGTGGTCACCAGCAACGCCCGACCCTGGTATTTGTGCAGGACACCTGGACGCGGGCCGCAGGCGGTTTCGGCCACGGGATCGACACTGAATCCAGGGACGGTGAGTTCCTCTTCGCCCAGCGGCAGCACCTGCCGCAGGAGCGGGTCGTGGACATCCCCCAAACGCATGCGGGCGACGAACCCCCGTGGAGCCAACAGCGGGAACAAGGCCGCAGCGCGCTCGGCCGCCGGCAGCAAGCTCATCGGCAAGTCCAGTACCCGCAGCAACTCAGCCGGATCGCGAATGGCTTCCGCCAGCTCCCGCCGCCAGCCGCTTTCCGTGGGCGCGTGTCCGCCGGCCGTGGTTGCGTGCCCGCTGGCGCGCGAGGGACTGCCCGCTAGCGTGTCGCCCTTCATCGGAAACGGGTCGTTCATCGGGCCGCCTCCGATGTCACGTTTTTCATCTCCTTCTTCCACTCAGATCCAGCGACAAAGGGAAACATCATGGACACCATGGGCATCGGCGAGGTCGGCAAGGGCAACAAACTCATATTCGACGGCGCGCCGTGGCTGGTTCTGGAAGTGAACTTCGTCAAGCCTGGAAAAGGCAACGCGTTCTACAAGCTGCGAGTCATCAACCTCCTGACTGGCAACACGCTAGAAAAGACCCTGCGCGGTGGTGAAAAGGTCGAACTGGCCGACGTCGAAGATCGCGAGATGCAGTACATGTATCACGACGGCACCAGCTTCGCGTTCATGGACCAGACCACCTTTGAACAGGTCTCGGTGTCGGCCAAGTCGATCGGCGACGACAAAGACTTCCTGCTCGAAAATATGATGCTCAACGTGACCTTGTGGAATCAGGAACCGATCGCCATCCGCCTGCCCAACACCGTGCAGGTCGAAGTCGAGTACACCGAGCCCGCCGTGAAGGGCGACACCCAGAGCCGCGTGCTCAAGCCGGCCAAGATCAAGGGCACTGGCGGCAACGTTCAGGTTCCCATTTTCGTTGCCATCGGCGACAAGATCACGGTGAACACTCAGACGCGCGAATACTCCGGTCGCGTCAAGTAAATGGAGCCGGATATCCGGCAACCTGGATCTGCGAAACACGACTGGCGCCCTACGGCGCCAGTCGGCGTTTTACGACGTCGTGCAGACCTAGTCGAGCGCACCCGCATGTTTTTCCGTGAACGCGGCGTGCTCGAAGTCGACACGCCGGTGCTGCAAGGTGGAGCGAATCTCGATCATGGCGTGACGCCGATGCGTGTTGAGATCGCTGGTATCGCCCGCTTTTTACCGACCAGTCCCGAGCATCCGCTCAAACGACTGGTTGCCGCCGGCGCTGGTGACGTGTGGACCTTGGCACCGGCCTTCCGCGCTGGTGAGCGTGGACAGCGGCACGCGCCGGAATTTCGCATGCTCGAATGGTACCGTGTCGGCTGGGACGATCGGCGCTTGGCGACCGAGGTCATCGCGCTGCTGTCGACGTTGACCGGCTGGAACGCAGAGCACGACGTCATCACGTGGCGCGATGCTTTCCGTACCCATGCCGGCATCGATCCGCTGAACGCCGACGACGCGGCGATCATCGCGCGCCTGAGTGCTGACGCTGCGGTGGCGAACAATGATCGCCGCATCGCCCTTGATCTGCTCCTGACGCGAGATGTTGAACCAGGGCTCGGTCGTGGGCGTTGGACCGTGCTCACTGACTACCCTGCCGATCAGTGTGCGCAGGCACGTATCCGTCAGAGTGACGACGGCACAGCGGTAGCCGCACGGTTCGAGATCTATCGTGACGGCATCGAACTGGCGAACGGTTACCATGAACTGCTGGATGGACGCGCGCTGCGTGAACGTCTAGAGCAGGAATTGACGACACGCAGTGCCGGCGAGCAGCTCGACGAACGGTTCCTTGCTGCGATGGCCAACGGACTGCCGGACTGTGCTGGCGTCGCGGTTGGTTTCGATCGGGTGGTAATGTTGGCACTCGGTCTGCCCACGATTGCGGCGACGCAGGCGTTCACCTGGGGTGATGCCTAACGTTCGTGCAACACCGTCCAGCGCACCAGGGTGGCCTTTTGTTTCAGCCAGGAATTGTCCGAGCCCGGTGGCAGGATGAGCACCTTTTCTGCTGACGGATCGGCTTCGATCCAGGTTCCTTCACCGAGGGCCGCGACCACGTGAACGCCACCAAGAATGGCGAAATCCCCCGGCAAATAACGGTCCTGCGGACACGTCGCCAGATTCGCGACATCACCCAGCTGAACGGTCGTTCCACGATCGAGCTGTCCCATCGCCAACGCTGACTGATCGAACCACCAGAGCGACAACGCACGACGGATCGCACCGGCATCAAGATGGACAAAAGCGTAGGACCACTCGGCGTCCATGCGCGCCCGTCGCACCAATCCCGAGCAATCGATGCCAAACGTATTTTCGCCACCCCAGACATAGGTGACGCCGTCATATCGTTTCAGCGCCGTCACCATGCGCGCACGCAGATCCGCGGTGTCGACCACACGCCCAGGCAACAACAGCACCAATCCGACTGCCAACGGCAGGCCTGCCACCGCCCAACGCCATCTGCGTTGAGGCCACACCAGCGCCACTACGTTTGCCCACCAAGTGAACGCCAGCGCCACCATCGGTAGACGGATCGTGATCGAATTGATCGGGTATAGTGCCAATCCTACGAACACTGCGCTCTGCCCAATCACCAGCAGCCACATCAATCGGCGCTGAGCGGTGGTGATCATGCGTTACGTCGGCCTTTGCCGTCGGATTGATTCGCTCAACGTTTTGACTGCTTCTGTCTTGTCGCCAGTACCCTCTTGCAATTGCTGGAGCTTCACGCGCTGGGTGAACTGGCGCAGCACTTTGTTCGCCAACGCGATGTCGGCGACGCGGTGTTTGAGGTCACAGGTGCAGTTGTAGATCAACGAGTCGAAGGTGATGTCACCGGTGGTCTGGAAACCACGACGATCGTTCGCCGCGATGGCCTTCAACAACGTGCGCTGGCTGACCAGCGGATCCTTGATCCCGCGGATGGCCCACACGAACGGATGGGTGCCGGTGACGACTTCATAGACCATGATGGCCCATGAATAGATATCGCCGCGCATGTCCACCAGCGTTTCGCGTTCGCCGGTCAGCGCGTAAAACGCCTGCTCCGGGCTCGAATACTTCGGCGTCAGCAACACCGCTTCTTTGCTGGAGCGACGTGAACGCCAGCGGGCGATACCAAAGTCGGCGATCTTCCCCTGACCCGGCGCAAAAATCAGGATGTTCTGCGGCTTGATGTCGCGGTGCGCCACTTGGTGGTCGTGCGCTTCCTTGATGCCGTCCGTCGCGCGGCACAGCGCTTCGAGCAGGCTGACGCGATCAAACCCAGGCATGTGCGTGCGGCCTTTGAACACGCGGTCAAGCGAGCCGAAACGCGCGCGCTCGGTGATCATGAACGGCAGGATGTGGACGGGGAAGAACTCGCGCAGTTCCTGTGGCAAGTCGGCGGGGACCTCAGCGTCGCCGTATTCGATGACTTGCAGGATCGCATTGCTGCGACGCGAGAGGATCATGGTCTTCTCGCACTCGACCTTAAACGCGCCGAAGGCAGAGATCGCATCTTCCAGTTCCTCGACCATCGGCACAAAGATCTTCACGGCGACTTCTTCGCCATGGTAGAAGCCGCCGTACACGACGGTTTCCTTGCTCGCCTTGGCGATCGGCTCGACTAACTGGATCTGCTGCGAGAGGAACAACTCCTTCAACGTCGCTTCGAACGCCGCTTGGTGAAGGTTCCTACGCCGTAACAGGTCATTGGTGGCCGGACCTGCCGTGGTGGTTTCAAGATGATCGCCGTCGCTCCAGTCATTCATGAGCGCGGAAGTGTCGCCGCTCGGTGGAGCGGGACAACCACTTCGCCGCGACCCCTGCGAAGGGCCTTGGGAACGCTTCCCAACGCACCAGAGATTCGACGCATCTTCATCAGGAGCACTTGGTTGGGATGCAGCCGAAGTCGCAGGGTGGCCGCTGAACGCATCCACCAAGCGAGCCCACGCCAGAGTTGGACAACCGCTCCACGGCCACCCGGCACCGGCCCGCGGTAGGTCAGGTAGCGGCGGCGGTGAGGCACACCCAGCTTCACCCGCCAACGTCCCGCTGCGGTTCCAAGGCGAACGGTCACGCACCGTGGGCCGGTTCCGAGGATCAGATCCGCGTGCAGCGGTCCATGACCGCGGTGGAGCAGCAGACTCGCTGGAATCCAGGGCATTCAGGCGCTCGGACGATGACGCGCCTGCACGACGGCGACGCCTCCGCCCACCGGACCGTCGCCGGCCATCGCGGCCTTCCAGGCGGTCTCGTCCAGCACCGTCGATTCCTCCATCAGCATCACCGGAATGCCGTCGTCGACGCGGTACGAACGCCGGGTCGCGGCGTCGGTGGAAACCAGCCTTCCCCCCGTGTACTTCAGCGGCACGCGTGCCTGGGGGCACACCAAAAGGTCGAACAAGTCCTGATCAAATGGCAACTTAGAGAGAACTTCAGACATTGGATCAGGCCTTCCGCAGGAGGCCGCGCTGAGGGCGGCGGCGTTTGCATGACTTGAGGGGGCGCCGTAGGGTTCCCCCCCCATGGGATCAAGCCCGAACGGTGTCCTGGCCAGCGCGCGACACGTTACGATTGTCGGTCATAACAGTCAAATCGTCCCGACCGTCGGATTTTTCGTCGGGGGGGCGATGGCTGTTCGCGTTTACACGACGCGCACCGACCTGGAGTCTGACCTCGCGCCCTACCCAGGTGTCCAGGTCACCGTGCTAGCCTCGTACGAGCACGCGCCCGCCGACTTGCCGGAACCGCCGTACGTGGTCGCGGTCGATGTCGACGACGATGCACTGCTGATCCGTTCCTGGTTGCCGCCGACCACGGCGGTGTTCATCACCGGCAGCGAACAACGTCGCCGCTCGCCGCTGCACGGCTTCCTCAGCCTGATGCCGTCGAACACCACCATGCGGCGCGGTCTGCTGCGTCGGCTGATGGTGCTCAAGCGCGTCGACCTGCTGATGAACATGGCCCGTACGGCCAAGCGTCCGCTGATCCTGATGTACTCCAATCCGGACCCCGACGCGATCGGCGCGGCCCTGGGCCTGGCGACCATCTGGCGCGCGGCCGACCGCGATCCGCTGATCCGCTACACTGGCGAGGTCCAGCGTTACCAGAACAAGCTGCTGCTGAGCTACCTGAAGGAACCGATCGAACGTCTGAAGGATGACGAGTTGGAAGAGGCCGACCTCATCGCCGTAGTCGACGCTCAACCTGGCTTCTGGCGCGAGAACCCGCCCAACGCGCAGGTGATCATCGACCATCATCCGCGGCGCGAAGACACCCAGGCGCTCTACGTCGACCTGCGCGAAGGCTACGGTTCCACCAGTACCATCCTGACCGAGTACCTGATCGAAGCCGACCTGCCGATCAGCAAACACCTTGCCACCGCGTTGATGTACGGGCTGACCACCGACACCGACGACCTCAACCGCCACGCCGGTGCCGCGGACATCCGCGCGTTCGACGAACTGCACCACCGCGCCGACCACCACTTCCTCACGCGTCTGGACAAGGCACAGGTGCCGATGTCGGTGCTCGACCACATCGCCTGGGGCATCAGCCACCGCGTGGTCGTGCGCGACCTCATCCTGATCCACTTCGGCGAGATCCCCACCGCCGACATCATGGTGCAGACGGCTGATCAGCTGCTGGTGACCTACGGCATCAACTGGACGGTGTGCGCCGGCGTGAAGGACCACACGCTGATCGTGATCTTCCGCGGCGACGGTCACCGCCAGGACGTCGGCAAACGCGCCGCCCTCGCCTTCGGCAAGATCGGCAGCGCCGGCGGCCACCGCACCATGGGTCGCGCTGAGATCCCACTGCCCGAGGGCTTCGACGAACTCGACAGCTGCGAGATCCTGGTCGACAATCTGTTCCGCAAGATGAACGCCAAACGCCGTGCGCGTTTTGTGCGCCGCTTGAAGGCCCATCTCAAAGGTGAGGGACCGGACGATCACGAGGAATTTGAGTTCGCGACGTAAGGTGAGGGATGGACGACAGCACACCACGTCGGAACAGGTTGCGTGGATGGTGGGGCATTGGCGCGACGGTGCTCGTGATGCTGATTGTCACCCTGGTATTGGCGTGGTGGTGGTATCAGAGCACTGCGGATCTCGTGGCCGTCCGAGCAGAAGCAAAAACGCGCAGCATACCGTCGACTTGGGCAGAGAGCGGGCAGTCATTGTCACCTCCAGATCAGATCACTGCACTTGAGCGCATCTTCGTCCTGTCGTCCTCTCTGGAGAACTACGAGACCAAGGCCTTGCTCAGCAAGGCCGTTCCACCACCTCTACGACTCAAACCCTTTCTGCCGATTCCCCAGGAAGCCTACGATCACCACGCGAGCCTGGATCCGCTGTTGCTCGCGGAGATGCTCGCGCTCATCGATGGTTTACCGTGGAAGCCCGTGGTGTTGCACGGTGAACGCACGGTCAACACGCCTCATACGAGCATTGATAAAAGTCGGCAGGTGACCCGTCTGCTGAGTGAACGGATCCTACTGGCCCCACGCGAACAACTCCCCACGGAGGTGCGACGGTGCCTGCATTTTCTCAGCGCGCTGGAACAACGGTCGCTCGTCGAATTACTTGTCCTCGATTCGCTCCTGGCTCTTGCCACGGAGCGTATCGCGGTGCGATTGGTCGACCTGAAAACCGGAATGCCAGACTTGGCCGACCTACTAGACCAGATGGCGGATAGTCTGGATGAATACCTCATTACCGCGTTGATGGGCGAATTCCTCATCGCCAACCATTCGGTCGATCACTTGGAAGAGGTTCGTACCGGCCAGGGATCCTCTACAACGACCTGGGATCATCTGACCGTGGGCACGATGTTGCGCGCAGGTCGTGAGCCTTACCTGCGACGGATGATCGCCTGGATCGAACTGACCCGCCGGCGCCTACCGTCGGCTGATGTGTTGATGGAGGTCGCCAAAATCCGCCAGGAACATCAGGGATTGCGCTCCTGGATGCCCGATGAAATCCTCAGCAAGATGTTCATGGGTGCCCTCACAACTATCATGCAGTCCAACGTCACCGTCCAACTCCGTCTGCGGATGATGGCCGCTGAATTGCGCGGCAATCCGTGGCCGATCGATCCATTCGATCCATCGGGGAAAACTCTCCGACGCTTCGAGCGCGATGGTCAGGTGATGGGTGCCTACACGGTCTATGAAGATGGAGTCGACCATGGCGGTGCCAAACCCAAAGATCGATACTTCCCGCTTTACGGTCCACTTGATCCACCGGTCAGCACAACACCGTGATGAGCACGGTGACGGCCCCCGGGATCGCTGGGGGTTGTCTATCGTTGAAGCGCCCGCACTTCGCGCACGTAGGCGGCGACAAATGCGTCGAGGTCCGCAACCGTGGTGGTGGGTCCAATCGACACCCGGATGACTCCACGCGCGAGTTCCGCGGCGATGCCGAGCGCAGCAATGACGTGACTTTGTTCACCCCGCGCAGCCATACACGCAGCACCGGTGGAGACCGCGATGCCGGCCAGATCCAGACGCATCACCAACGTTTCGTTGGCGATGCCGGGATGGGCCAGACTCATGGTGTTCGGTAGACGTTCTGCCGCATGTGCCAACCACTGGGCCTGTGGCAGATCCCTGGCGATGCGGGCGATGGCGGATTCGAGCAGCAGACGCTGACGGATGTCCTCTTCTTCGCCGTGTGTCGCGGCTGCTGACAACGCGGCTGCAAGTGCGGCGATTCCCGCCGCGTCCTCGGTGCCACTGCGGCGATCCTGCTGCTGTCTTCCACCGGCGATGAGTGGCGGCAGGCGCACACCGTTCTTCACATACAGAAGACCGACACCTTTTGGTGCGCCGAACTTGTGGCCGGCGATGCTGGCGAAGTCGACATCCAGCGCACGCAGATCGATGACCGCCTTGCCCGCACCTTGCGCGCAATCGAGCAACACTCGTGTCTGCGGGGATGCCGCACGCACGGCGGCAACCAGCGCAGGAATATCCTGTCGTGTTCCGAGTTCGTTGTTGGCGAACTGAAAGCACACCAGCGCAGGCCCCTCCTTCATCGCCTCCTGCATCGCCTCCT
>Ga0335394_10001702_pt1 | contig 24803 bp, 10 predicted proteins | sample MAT03_FD_205741 | JGI IMG/M metagenome (GOLD analysis project Ga0335394, IMG submission 205741) | Freshwater microbial communities from Lake Fryxell liftoff mats and glacier meltwater in Antarctica - MAT-03 (spades assembly) (version 2) ...
GCAAGACCTGCCAGCGTCGCAGACCTGGCAGTGTCGGACTTACTTCGGATCAAGATCCTCCAGCCTGAATATCCCGACATAAATTTTGAGTTGCCCCAAAAAAACAGGAGTCATCCCGCTGATTTTTTCACCCTCCCCAACGCGTGTCATTCCGCAGCGTAGCGAAGGAAACTACACAAGCCCCGCTATTCGAAATCTTTTCAGCAAAGATATTTCGGGTAATTTGGCTTGTGTAGGTTCCTTCGCTACGCTAAAGAATGACACTGCATCAGGTTTTATCATAGAAAAACGGTGATTTCAAAATTCGGGATAACCCATGTTGATTTACGTGGAATTTATAGTTTACGCACAAGGGCGAAAAAGCCGTCGGACGGGCCCATGCGCCGTTACATCTTCACCAGTTTTATCTCCTGCCGCAGCGACTGCGACTGCGCCCGAAGGATATACACGCCGTTTTTCAGGTTGCCGAAATTTGCGTTGAACAAGTCCTGGATTTTCGAGAGGTCATCTTGCACCTCAATGACCCGAAGTCCCTGTAAATCAAACAATTCAACGCGTATCGTTTCGTGATCCGACATGCCCTCGGCATTAAAGTACACCTGGCCGCTCGTCGGATTTGGGTAAACGTTCAGGGTGGCTTTCACCGGCAATGCTTCGTTGATGGCGGTAATGACGGGGCCTTCTCCCGGAGGCTCCAGGTTGCCCGGCGAGGTGCGGGTGTTGACGGTCGCTGGGGCGGTATAGGTGACGTTCACCCAAACTTTTTGACCCAGTTGAGTGGTATTCCCATTCTTCACCTTGATGGTCACCCATTTAGCCGATGCCGGGTTATGGGTCAGGATCAACGGGGCGGCGGCGGTGGCAACACCGGTCACTTGTTGCAGCAGCGTGGTACCTGCTGCATTGTAAACAGCCACGTTGAGGGTACGACCATCTACCTCCGGGTAGACCTTGCAGGTAATTAATTGACCGGAAGCCGTGTAAATGCGCCCCACCGTCCGTTGAGCGCTTGAGTTGTTAGGCAATTTTCCGCCTTGTTTCAGCGATTTGGCGTGGCTGTCGCCCAGGTCATCGGCCATTTCCCATTCCTGCACGGTTTGGGCATTGTGGGAAGGGGCGTACGTGGCGATGTAATTGTACATATCCTGCACCGTTGCGAACGTGACGCCGGCCGGTTTGGGGGCCCAAATGGAATAGCCATGACCACGCGCGCCGCTGATGGTATGGGCCACCGGAGCGGTTTTCACCAACACGCGGCCGTCTCCGAATACTTGGGTCACCGTTACCCCGTGCGCGCCGGAATAATCGTATAAATCCGTGTTGTACCAGGAAACGTCGCCCACCGATACCCAAACTTCCTCATCCTGCGTATTGTTCGCGATCGTGTTATACTTATCGGTGATACCGATCAGGGCTTTCCCGATTCGTTCGATCACCAGGTGGTCTCCGCTGCTGCCTTTCTGGTAAAACGGCGCCGAACCGCCGGTCAGCGAGGTCGGTACGCCGTAATCCCCGTTTTTGAATTGTAATTTCTGGTGCGCCTGTATAATGTTTACAATGTCGTTTCGCACCGGTAAGTCGGTCGCGCTGGTCGGCAGGTGGCTGTAGCGTTTACCGGTGGTTCCGATGTCGAACAAGTCTTCAAAAAACACCGTGGGATTGCCGTCCATGGCGAAAACAGTCGCATAGGCCGAAAACAGCCGCGGTTCGCGCGGGTCGATGTGCTGGCCGTTGCCACCGAGTTCCTGTCCGGTATTCCAGCCGCTGCCGACGCCCAAGGCCTGGGAGAAATTGCCGTTGGCCAAAAGGATCGGCCGATAAGTGTCGTGGCTGTTCACAAAAGGGCAGGTGCGGTGTACGCGTTGGGTGGCATAATTGTAAAAACGTTTGCCCTGCTGTTCGCCGGGCAGGCTCTGCATATTATAGCTGCCTGTACTCATCACCATGCTGTAAATGCCGCCGCTGGTGCTGTACCCGCGCAGGCTGAAATCGAAGGTGCCGGTGTGTTCCTCCGTACCGCTTCGCACGTTCAGCACATAGTTATCCAGTTCCGTTTTGGTGCCAATCCATTCGCCGATATTAAACATCGCTTCGCCACCTTGCGCGAAGGGAGAAATGACGTATTTGGTGTTGTAGATCAGGTCTTCCTGCACATAAATCGGAAAATGTTTGACCGCATCCCAGCGCCAGCCATCCACGCCGCTTTGTTTTTTATACCACATAATCCAGTTGCGCGCGTTGTCGCGCATGTGGTTCGAAGACTGCGCCGGGTTGATATATGGGCGCGTCACCCCGCCGATTGTGGCCGATCCGGAGCTGGGAATATTCGAGCTTTGGCCGTAGGCGCTGCTTTCATACGAAATATCGGGACCGAAAAAGGCCGAGCAGATATCTCCCGTGGTGCAGTTATTGTTCAGGTTGGGATAAAAATTCGGGTAGTTTTTTGGCCAGCGGCCGTTGCGTGTCCAGTAGTCGTTTTGCGAATCGTCCAGCAAAGGCGTCGCGTACGAGGCATAGCGGAAGTTTTTGTACCCGCTGGAGTTGACCATGGAGTAGTTTACTTCCGGGTCTTGTCCGCCCAGGCCTACATTCGAGCCGGCGCCGTCCACGTGATTCAGCACGATATCCTGAATAACGTCGAGCCCGTTGGCGTGCATTACGCCGATCATGCGCAGTAATTCGTCTTTGGAGCCCATGCGGGTCCGCACATTCAGCGAATCGCTCCCACCCTTCTGGTACTTATCGCCCAGGTCATATTGATCGAAGGGGCTGTACCCAACGGAGCCGGTGGAGTTGTTTTTGTAAGAAGGCGGCACCCAGATCGCGTCTATGCCCATCGATTTCAGGCGCGGGCCCAGTTCTGTGAGGTAATTACTCCAGCGGTTTGGAAAATTGTCGTTGCGGTAGTCCCACCAGAATCCCTGGAGCAGGACCTTTTTGACCTTGGTTGTCTGCGCGCCGGCATCAGTCGCCACAGCCAGGAAAGCCGACAAACCGAAGACCAGCGGCAGGAAGAATTTTTTCAAAAAAGCAAGGGAGCGGGAGGCCGGAGGAGCGGCCTGAATAGAAGCATGCATCATGAAAACCAGTTTAATTGTGAAAAAATCAAAGACAGCTATGGGTCATTCGATTAGGCGGGTAAACTTATATAAAATTTTGTCCATCACACGATTATACTTCATTAAAGGTTTAGAGGGTTTAGAAGGTTTAGAGGGTTTAGAGGGTTTAGAGGGTTTAGAGGGTTTAGAGGGTTTAGAGGGTTTAGAAAATACCCATTTCATTGATTTTAAATGAAATGATTGTTTTCTAAACCATCTAAACTTTTCTAAACCATCTAAACCATCTAAACTTTTCTAAACCATCTAAACCATCTAAACTTTTCTAAACCATCTAAACCCTCTAAACTTTTCTAAACCTACCCAGGAGACCGCCTCTTAGTTCTGTTATGTACAGAAAGCTAAGACGGAATGCCTATTGCTTCGCAAACTTGACTTCCAGACGGGCAGCATCGCTCAACAAAACCAAGCGATACATAGCAGCCGGTAAAGCCGATACATCCAATTGGAAGTTGCCGCCTTCTGCTACCGTCAGCGCGAGGGCTAATTTTCCATCTGTTTGATACACTTGCACCGTCGTCTGGCCCATTTTGAGGCCGTTGGGCAGTTGTGCATTCACGTTCAGCCATTCGCCGGCCGGATTAGGCGAAACGTTCACAGTACCGCCGCCGTTCACGTTGTCGACCATCATGACAGGGCAGTCAATAACGCCCAGGTTGTAACTGTCTTGGCAATCGGTGAACTGGTGGTCGTGCACCTCGAATTCGTATTGCGTCGTACCGTCTCCGTTGAGTGGGCCCAGGATAATCGGCTGCTGGGTGTTGTATGGGAAATTGCCGTAATTGGTCCCGTTGCCCACGATGTCGAAGCCGCCGTTACCGCCGTTCTGGTGTTGGAAAGTCAGGATGGCAAAGAACTGTCCGCAAAGGCAACCCGTGTGCTGCACGTTCAGATCATAGATATTGCAGGGGTCGTTCTGCAGGCAATCCGGCACCTCGAATTCCTTGATCGCGCAGCAGGCTGTGGAGCCGATATTGTCGCCGAAGCAAACTTTCACGACGTCGTTCGGCCCGCCGTTCCAGGGGAAATTCGGGATATTGAGCGGTAACTGGTTCAGGTTGTAGGTAGCGAAGAATACGCCGTTGGCCCAAACACTGAAAATATTGCCCGGCGCATTGCTCACCTGGAAGTTCAGGTACAGGCTGTAAGTGGTATTAGAGGTACAATCGCCCGGATCGACCACCAGGTCGAAGATTTCACAGGGACCGCCCTGGTTGATACAATCAGGAACCGGGAATTCTTCAATTGCGCAGCAGGTAACAATGCCGGCATTGCCGAAACAAACCTTCACCACGTCGTTGACGCCCCCGTTCGATGGGAAATTCGGGATCTGAAGTGGCAATTGGCTCAGATTGAAAAGACCCAGGAATACGTTGTTCGCCCACACGCCGAAGGTGTTGCCCGGAGGGTTGGACACCGTGAAGTTTAAGGTCAGGTGGTACGTAGAATCGCTGGTGCAATCACCCGTTTCGACCGCCAGGTTGCTGATCGAGCAATCGCCCGGGTGGATGCAATCCGGAACCGGGAATTCCTTGGTTTCGCAGCAGGTCACGCCGCTGTTGTTGCTGACCAGACAAATTTTAATGACGTCGTTCGGGCCGCCGTTCCAGGGAAAATTGTTGATGCCCAGGGGCAGCTGGCTCAAATTGTAAGTACCGAACAACACGCCGTTGGCCCAAACCTGGAAAAGATCGGACGGTGCATTCACCGGAATAAAATTGACCGTGATATGGTAGCTGCTGTCTCCGGTACAATCGCCTGTTTCCACCACCAGATCGTGGATGGCGCAATCATCGCCCATGAGACAATCCGGTACCGCAAACTCCTTCGTTTCACAACATCCGACGGCGCCGCTGGTGCTGAAACACACTTTCACAACGTCGTTCGGGCCGCCGTTCCAGGGGAAGTTCGGGATCGTCAGCGGGAGTTGGTTCAGGTTGTAGTTCCCGAAGAACACGCCGTTGGCCCATACGCCGAAGGTATTGCTTGGCGGGTTGGACACCTGGAAGTTCAGGAACAGGCTATAGGTGTTGTTACCGGTGCAATCGCCCGGATCGACAACCATATCGAAAATATTGCAGTCGCCGCTATTGAAGCAATCCGGTACGGCAAATTCATGCGTTTCGCAGCAGGTAGGCGGCGTGGCGGGGTTGTTGCCGAAGCACACCTTTATCACGTCGTTCGGGCCGCCGTTCCACGGAAAATTCGGGATAGCCAGCGGCAACTGGTTCAGGTTGTAGTTACCGAAGAACACGCCGTTGGCCCATACGCTGAAGGTATTGGACACCGGGTTGTTCACGATGAAATTGAGCACGATGTGATACGTACTGTCGTCGTTACAATCGCCGGTTTCAACCGTAATATCGTGAACGAGGCAATCGCCGCCACTGAGGCAGTCCGGCACAGCAAATTCCTTCGTTTCACAACATCCGATCGGGATATTCATAGGAGGGCCTAAACACACCCGGACCACATCATTCGGGCCGCCATTCCAGGGGAAATTGGTAATGGTGAGCGGCAATTGACTCAGGTTGTAACTACCGAAGAACACGCCGTTGGCCCATACGCTGAACATGTTGCCGGGCAGCGGGTTGACCGGAATGAAATTTATGTGAACCACATACGTACTGTCCCCGGTACAATCGCCTGTCTCTACGGAGAGGTCATGGATGGCGCAATCGTTGCCGAAGCAATCCGGCGCCGCAAACGCGAGCTCCTTGCAGCAATCCGGATGGTCGTTGATACAAATTCTGATATGATCCGTCACTCCGCCGCCCCAGGGGAAATTGGGGATGGTCAGCGGCAACTGGTTGAGCGGGAATACGCCGAGGTAGATGTTGTTACCGGCCCATACTTCGAAAAAGCCGTTGCCCGGATTCTGCACCTGGAAGTTTACGACCAGGTTATAGGTGGGCGAATTCAGATTACAAGCACCCGGATCGACGACCAGATCGAATATCTCACAAGGATCGGAACTGCAATTCGGGGCATTAAAATCCGCTTCGCGGCAGCAGGGCGCTGTGCCGGGAGCGTTGTTGATGCACACCCGGATCATCCCGACGTTGTTCGGGCCGCTTGGGAAATTCGGAATCATCAACGGCATTGCACTCAAATCATAGGTGCCGAACACATTACCGTTCGCCCACAAGGTGAAAGTCCCGTTGCCCGGATTGGTCGCCTGGAAATACACGAACACCTTATATGTACTGTCAGACGTACAGCCGCCCGGCTGAACGATCAATTGGGTAATCTCGCATGGTCCGAACGGCAGGCAATCCGGTGCAACAAACGTCAGTTCCTTGCAGCAATTGGGGGCATCGCCTGTACAAATCCGGATGTAATTGAACACGTTGTTATTCCAGAGGAAGCTATCCAGCGTCAAGGGCAATTGGTTCATCCCGAAAACGCCGAGGAATGCGCCGTTCGCCCAGAGATTGAACGAATCGACTGCCGTGCTGTCATTGACTGAAAAGTCGATCTCCAATTTAAAGGTACTGTCGGACGTACAATCACCCGGCAAGGCAGTCAGGTTTTGAATGCCGCAGGGAAAAATGGGCAAACAAGTCGGCACCTGGAATTCTTTCGTTTTACAACAGGGAACGTCATTCGTCGTACAAACCGTTACATAATCCGCCGGGCCGCCATTCCAGGGGAAATTGGGAATGACCAGCGGCAGTTGGTTGTAGCCAAAGGTTCCGAAATAAGTACCGTTTGCCGCTACCGTGAAAGAATCTATTGCAAACGGACTCACTACAACAAAATTGAGTTTCAACCGGTACGTACTGTCGGATGTGCAACTATCAGCGCCTACCGCGAGGTCGACAATTTCACAGGGAGGGTTTTGCTGCACGCAGTCCGGCGCCGGAAACTCGAAGGTCTCACAGCAGTCGGGCGAGTCGTTGATACACACCTTAATATAGTCGAAGGCGCCGTTGCCCCAGGGGAAAGCCGGGATGTGCAGTGGAAGCGCGCTCAGCGGGAAAAGACCTAAGTAAACGTTGTTTCCGGTCCATACTTCGAAAAAGTTGTTGGTGTTCGGGTTGTTTGCCACGTCGAAATTCAGCCATAGTTCGTAGGTCAATCCCTGCAGTCCGCAGTTGCCTGTCTGTACACTCAGGCCTGAAATATCGCAAGGGGCAAGGCCGCAGGCCGGAACCGTCAGCACCGCTACGTCCTGGCAATCCTGAAAAACGAGATCGGTCGCCACAAATTCGAGGGTGTTGATCGTGGTGCCGGCCGTGAAAGGGCCGAGGGTAACCGGTACCTGGCCATAAGAAAAAGTGCCGTAATTGTTTCCGTTTCCGGTTACGGTAAACTGGTTGGTGGTGCCGTTATGTTGAAAATCGAGCACCACGAAATAGTGGCATGAAACGGGATCCACCGACACTACACTGGCCGTCAGATCGAAAATCTGACAGTTTTGCGCCGACATACCGCACGCCAGCAAGAGCATGGGTAATAAGGATTTAAGAATACGCATGTGAGAAGGATTTTGTGAAAATAAAAATGATAAAAACTGGCCTGTGGAATTAATTGTCAAGATACGGGCAGTGCCCGGATCGTACTCGTTAAAACGCCCCCACTTTTGCCTAAATTAGGCATTAGAGGGTGTTAAATGCCGACATTTTAGGTAGAAAAATGAGTAATCCCACGATTACGGCGCCGAAAACTGCGATCAGCACGGCGGCAGCGGCAGCGTCTTTGGCTTTTCCGGCCAGGGGATGGTGGGTGGGAGATACGAGGTTCGTGAGGTGTTCAAGCGCCGTATTGAGGGCTTCCAGAGCGATGACGACGGCGATACAAAGGACGACGGCGACCCATTCCATGCTTGACAGGCGTACATACAGACCAGCCGCAATAACCAAAAGCGCCACGGTCCCATGAATACGCGCATTGGGTTGAGCGCGGAATACATCAGCTATACCTTGAAAGGCATACCGGAAACTGGACAAGCGTTTGCGCATTGCGTCAAAGATATCGAAGGGCATTATAGCCGGTTTAGAGTGGTTTAGAAGGGTTTAGAAGGGTTTAGGATGTTGATTGTGAATATCTTGCAATTCCGGTTTCTTCAAAACCACTTTGCGTCGACTATAAAGAAATAGGAAGAAATTAAAAGGGTACGTTAAAGGTCGTTTGACGGGATGAAATAGTCCCCGACAGTGTCAGGAACTTTTTGGCTATAGGGCATGTTTCGTGGCAGCAGCGTCTGTCCGGATGTTTTGGCAGGCGGCCAGTGATTGCCTGTTTCATTTTTAAAAAAACTAATGGCTGCACTGCAACCGAAACATACAAACATCAGGCGGGTTTTATTGATAAATAGAAAACAAAGCCCGACCAACAGGTAGCCGAGCGCTACTAAAACAGCATGTTGCGACCACCACAGGAAAACCGGATAAGGTAGTGGGAATATGCAGGTCAAGGCGCCTGGCAGAAACAAAATCGTCAGGGTCTGCCGCACAAGCCGATGGTCCAGAAAGTTGAAGTTCATACCGGGGCAAAGATACGCAGCGCATTGCGTAAAATTCTGTTGCGGTTTGGGCTTGTATATTGAGAAGGTATTTTTACCTTTGCGCCCCAATAATAAAGGAGAGATGTCCGAGTGGTTTAAGGAGCACGCCTGGAAAGTGTGTATACGCCAAAAGTGTATCCGGGGTTCGAATCCCCGTCTCTCCGCTTCACCTGCCATAGCGCGCAGCGCGACGGCGGGTACGCTGGTTAACAAATATTTTAATCCTATAATCCTCCTAATCCATAATCCACATGCTACCACCGTCCGAAGACCCAATCCCCGAAACCGCCAACTTCTTCTATGTGTACGTCCTGCGTTGTAACGACAACCACCTTTTACCGGTTGTACCCATAACTTGAAAGACCGAATGAACCGCCATCAAAAAGGCTGGGTACCGGTTACCAAAGAACGAATTCCCATCAGGCTAATATGGTGTAGCGCGTTTCCGGAGTGCTCCAAAGCGTTTGCTTTTGAACAATATTTGAAATCGGGTTCGGGGCGGGCCTTTTTGAATAAGCGGTTGTTGTAGAGATTCGATTCGATTTATACTGTAACCCGCCTACGCGCTTTTAGCCGCCGAAGCCTTTAGGCGAAGGAGGCGGGCCAAGTTAGGAATGAGTGAACCCGCCTACGCGCTGCGCGCTTCGGCGGGTAAAGGAGAGATGGCAGAGTTGGTTTAATGCACCTGATTCGAAATCAGACGTACTGTCAAAGGTACCGGGGGTTCGAATCCCTCTCTCTCCGCTGATTGTCAATGGCTTACGTGTGTGATGCACGGAGGCCATTTTTTGTATGCACACAATTTGCAAACAATGGGGTTTATCCTCATTATTTGGCACTTTTGAACAAGCGACAGTGTTATCAGAATTGACAAAGTAATGCAAAAATCATACAAACAGCGATTCAAAACCTTTAGGAACGGTGTCAAAATACCCAATTATTCAGAATGCAGATCAAAATTGACTTCAATCAATTCAACACCATCAAAACAACCTTGCGGGCGCTACCCTCTAACCCATATTAACAAAGTTGACACATGATAAAATACTTTTCCTTTTTTCTTTTTGTACTTATCACATTTCAGCACGCCTCCGCCCAAAGCACCCAAATCTCCGGCATCATCAACCAATACGCCGCCGTTTCAGCCTTCGACACCTGTACCGGAAAATTACAGATCAGCGATACGGCGGGTTTCCATGCCGGCGATCCGGTCCTGCTGATCCAAATGCAGGGCGCCATGATTTCCAGCGCCAACAACGCGTCCTTCGGCCAGGTACAACTTCTGAAAAGCGCCGGCTACTACGAGCGGGCGATCGTCGATTCCGTGGTCGCCGGAGCGCTGTACCTGCATAACAAACTACGCCATACCTACGATCCGGCCGGCAGCTGGCAGGCGGTCACCTTCCCGCATTTCACCAATGCCACGGTGACCGATACCCTGCGGCCCAAAGCCTGGGACGGAATTACCGGCGGCGTGCTGGCGTTTTCGGTCGGCGATACCCTCACCCTGCAAGCGCCCATCCTGGCCGACGGCGCAGGTTTCCGGGGCGGCCTTGCCGTGCCCGTGCCGGGTAACAACTGCACTTTTTTGCTCCCGCAAACGGCTTATTTCTACGAAACGGGCAATTGGCGCGGCAGCGAAAAAGGCGAAGGTGTGGCCCGGATCGAAGCGGGTAAAGAACTGGGCCGCGGCCCCCAGGCCAACGGCGGCGGCGGCGGGAACGACCACAATGCCGGGGGCGGCGGAGGCGGACATATAACTTCGGGCGGCCGGGGCGGAGAAAACGACGAACCGAACGCCTTGGGTTGCGATGGCGACTATCCGGGGCTGGGAGGATATAATTTGTCGTTTTCATCGCAACGTCTCTATTTGGGCGGCGGCGGCGGAGCCGGCCACGCCAACAACGGTCCGTCCGGGGCCGGCGCGGCGGGCGGCGGCATCATCCTGCTGGAGGCAGGCGCCATTATCGGCGATATGCCCCTTATTTCCGCCAATGGCGGGGATGCCGCCACGGCCGATGGCGACGGCGGAGGTGGCGGCGGAGGCGGAGGGACCATTCGCCTGGCAGTAGGCAGCGCAGCGCCGAATCTGCTGGTCCGGGCCGACGGCGGACGAGGCGGAGACAGCGAAAACAACAACCAAAACCGCTGTTTCGGCCCCGGCGGCGGCGGAGGCGGCGGGCGCATTTTGAGCAATCTCCCCGGTATCCCTACGCCGCCCGGCGGCCTGCCCGGCGTGGTGACCGCTTCGCAAAACGCCTGTAACGGGGCCTCCAACGGGGCTTTGGCCGGCGGGCCCGGCGTGATCGAACCCTTATCTCCCTGGCCCGAAGACACGATCAATTCCTACACGCCACTCGTTTTGGCCGGCCCGGAACCGGCGATGGCCTGCACGGGCGACCAGGCGGTGTTCACCGTCGAGGTAAATCCCGGCAACTGGCAGTTCCAATGGCAGCTCAATACCGGCAGTAACTGGCAGGATATCGGACCGGGGCAGGGTTATCTGGGCTTCACGAGCAATACATTGACTTTACAAAATGTTTCGGAAACACAGGATGGCTACCGTTATCGATGTCTGCTTATCCGGCCGAACTGTTCCCAAACAGTTTCTGTGTATGCCGTTTTAGGTGTCATTGCCTTGCCGACAGCCGGTTTTAACACCGTTATCGACGGACAGACCGTTCATTTTATCAATCTATCTGCGAATACCTCCGCAACGTTTTGGGATTTTGGCGACGGCAGCTCCGGCATGGAAAATAACCCGGAGCATATCTACACGGGGTCAGGACCATACACCATATTACTATACGCGATAAATGCCTGCGATACCGCTGTCGCAACGCAGGTGATTACCTTGCTACAGCCACCCCTGGCTGGGTTCGCTGTCCCTGACTCCACGCTGGATTGTCAATCGGCCACGCTGATATTCACCAATACCTCTTCGCCCAATGCAACCGCATTTACCTGGAGTTTTCCCGGTGGCAGTCCGCTCGGCTCCACAGCGGTCAGCCCGGCCATAACGTATACTACCTCAGGTACTTATACGGCCCAAATGATCGCGTCCAATGCAGCCGGCGCCGATACGTTTACCCAAACTTTTGTAGTCCGGCTCCTGAATTACCCGGTAGCGGCATTCAGTTATGCCATCCTGAATACCCTGGAAGTAGAATTTACAAACCTCAGCCAGGGCGGGGACGTGTACATCTGGGATTTCGGCGACGGCAGCCCGGTGGACACCAGCTTCAGTCCGACCCATCAATACGCCCAGGAGGGGGTTTATACGGTTACCCTGTTGGTGACCAATTCCTGCGGCGGCTCGGCGCTGCAAGAATCCATATCGGTCATTCTGGGGGGGATCAAAAGCAATGTACAGTTTGCCGGCGCACTGCGTTTGTTCCCCAACCCGGCTGATGATATATTGACGGTCGACTGTTCTGCGATGGGAATACTACCCATTGAATTACAGGTTTTTGATCAAATCGGGCAATTAGTTATGCGCCGTCAAAAGAATCTGGGCGCGCAAACGCAGGTGTCGCTGGATGGTTTGCCGGCTGGAATCTATATGCTTCGGGCACGTTTCGCCGAAGGCGTGGCGGTGCGACTATTCGTGAAATCTTGAATAATACTTTCAGATAACAAAGAGGGATTGTGCCAAAAGTCTAAACCGCTCTAAACCGCTCTAAACCTTCTAAACCCTCTAAACCCTCTAAACCCTCTCCCAAACCAAAGCCTTGCAATACTGTTTAAAATACACTATCTTTGCCCCTTCATACATGAATGTGCCCTTGTGTTTGTGATTGCTGTTTGGCTTAAAGCCTTGTCTAAGAGGAAATTAATTGTCATAACTCCATTTTCAGTGACGCGCGCATTCTACACTCACCCACCGCTGATTGTCAACACATAGCGTCATCGTCAGCATTTTTTTAAGTTAATTTTATAATGACATTCGAAGGTCTCAACCTTATTGAACCAATTCTCAAAGCCCTGAAAACCGAAGGATATACCACTCCTACTCCCATTCAGGCACAAGCCATCCCAATCGTTTTACAACACACAGACTTGCTCGGTTGCGCCCAAACGGGTACCGGCAAGACGGCTGCGTTTGCCATCCCGATCCTGCAACTGTTGCATGCCCAACCGGGCTCCGATCGCGGCTATCGGCCCATTCGCTCCCTGATCCTGACACCCACCCGCGAACTGGCCATCCAGATCGGCGAAAGTTTCGAAGCCTATGGCCGGAATTTAGGTTTGCGGCATAAGGTCATTTTCGGCGGCGTATCGCAAAAAAATCAAACCGATGCGCTGAAAGCCGGCGTCGATATCCTCATCGCCACACCCGGTCGTTTGCTCGACCTGATGAACCAAAACTACGTCAAACTCGACCAGATCAAGATGTTCGTACTCGATGAGGCCGACCGCATGCTCGATATGGGATTTATCCACGACGTGCGCCGGGTCATCACCAAATTGCCGACCAAACGCCAAACGCTGTTCTTCTCGGCCACCATGCCGCCGGAAATCCAGAAACTGGCCGATACCATCCTGAACAACCCGGTTAAAGTAGCGGTTACGCCGCCGGCGACCACCGTAGACGCCATCGAACAGGCACTCTATTTTGTGGAAAAAAAGGATAAAAAATCCCTGCTGACCGACTTGCTCCAGGATAAGGGCATCCGTTCAGCCCTGGTATTTACCCGCACCAAACACGGCGCCAACAAGGTCGTCAAGGACCTCGTGGCCGCTGGGTTTCGCAGCGAGGCGATCCACGGGAATAAATCGCAAAACGCGCGTCAACTGGCTTTAAGCAACTTCAAAAGCGGTAAAACCCGCGTACTGGTAGCCACCGACATCGCCGCGCGCGGCATCGACATCGACGAGCTCTCCCACGTGATCAATTACGAATTGCCGAATATCCCCGAAACTTATGTGCATCGCATCGGCCGGACCGGCCGGGCCGGCGCTACCGGGATCGCCATCTCGTTTTGTGAAACCGAAGAACGCCCGTACCTGCGCGACATTCAAAAACTGATCGGCAAAACCGTGCCCGTGATCACGGAGCATCCTTATCATTCGAACGGAGAAGCGCCTGTGCATAAAATACCGCAGGTCAGCCCGCCGCGCCGCGACAATTATCGCTCGGAACGGCCGCAGAACGGCCCGCCCACGTCCGGTGGAGGAGGCAATCGCTTCGGTAGCAGGAGCAGGAGCGCCTCGAAAAGCCGGCCCGCCGGATTTTCTTCAGGGAAAAGGTAAACGACAGTTTGCAGTAGAATAAAAATATGAGTCAATCCGGGTTTCGGGTTGACTCATTTTTGTTGCGCCTGCGCGCTTTGGCGGGTAAACAGGATGAGGCTGTCTCATAAGAAGGTTTAGAGGGTTTAGAAAAGTTTAGAAGGTTTAGAGCGTTATTCCTAAATCATTGATTTTTAAGGACATGAGTACTTTTCCAACGATCTAAACTTTTCTAAACCAACTTACGAGGCTGCCTCATCCCATCATAAGCGTCTCAAATACGCTTACTTGTTGATTTTCAATACCTTACTTTGGTACACCTTAGTTGGGGTATTCACTTTTAATACGTATGCGCCATCGGGTAATCCGGCGCTATCCAGATTGAAACTGGTTGCGTTCATTCCTGCCTTCGACTGTAACAGGCGGCCTTGCAGATCAAACAATTCGAATGCAGTTGCGGGTTCTGCGGTTTCAATTTGCCAGCCGTTACTGCCCGGGTTTGGAAATACTTTTATGTCCTGTTCCGATATTTCGCTTACACTCGTGGGCGCACATTCCAACTGATTCAAATATCCCCACATGGCATTGTCAAATACAATCGGAACCGCGTCGCCGCCGACCCCGGTATAGCCGGCATTGCCCATGCGCACCACCACCCAGCCTTTAGACGGAACGACGTGGATTTTCTGGTCGTTTTTGCCCAGGGCGGCGTACATATCGTCCGGGGCATTCGGGATCAGCTTGCCCGGGAAGACAAACTGCAAGCCAGGCGCCATAAAACTTTCCTGCCCGTTGAGCCACCAGAGGTACCCGTAGCTTTTATTTAGCGTCTGGGCAGGGTGGGTCATGTCGTAAAAATAGGCCGCATCATGCAGGAGCGTGTCGCCATCCCATTGTCCGCCGGCCAGCATTAGCAGGCCGAAACGCGCCATATCCCGGGTTTTACTATAGAATACATCATTGAGCCAAAGCCCTTTCATACCCGTACGGTCCAGCAGACGCGATTTGGTAAATTGCTGGATGGTTGTTCCGCCGGCCTCGGCCAGCACGTTGTGCAACAAGCGATACGCCCCCGTATGGTAGGCCCATCGGGCGCCGGCATCCACAAGATAGTTCAGGCAGGCCGGGTCGGTACAGAGATTTGGCTCGGGCTCGGTAGGCGTGGGCGTAAAGGTGTCGTCTAAACCGCTGTTCATCTTCAGTTGATGGCGCAGGGTAATCAGCGCCTCTTTCGCCGGCGGACAGGAGGTCCAGCCCGTGCCGAGGTAATCGCTGGTTTTGTCCCCGATGCCCAGCAAACCTTCGTCCTGGGCCTGCCCAACGAGAAAAGCCGTCATAGATTTACCAGCCGAGGCCCAGTACCAGATAGAATCCTGGACAAAAGTCCCGAAATATTTCTCCAGAACGATTTTGCCGTCCTGGAGCAGGATAAAAGATTTGGTGTTGCGGCTTTCCAAAAAAGCATACAGGCTGTCGACGCGCTCGGGGCAAAAACCCAGCGACGCGGGAGCGATACTCTGCCAGGCGTTGCCGGTTTTGGGCGGGAAGTATTGGGCGTTCAGGAGCAGGGGCAGGAGCAGGAGCAGGAGAAGGAGAAGGGGCAGGAGCAGTTTTACCCGCCGAAGGTTTACCGTAGGCGGGTTGGTCATCGACGGATTGACTTGTTTTATAGCTGGCAGTGAGGGTATTCGTAAATCTTGTGTCATGTTTGGCGCGTAGTTGTTAAGAAAATGTTAGACGCGCTGCCGTGCAGATTGTTTAAACATCATAAAAAAAAGAGGCAGTTTCTACGGCGTGCGATTCTTTGACAGAATTACAAACCGAAGCAACAGCCTCCGTTTTCAATAGGTGTTTTCCTTAGGAACGGTGTCAAAATAAGTTTCCAATTTCAGGCCAATTATTTTGGTGTCAGCCAACTATCTTTTGAGGCGAATAGCCGCGCTATTTAACGAAAAAGATGGGACGGATGGCGGCAAAAGAATGGCATTAAATTGGGAAGTTATTTTGACACCGTTCCTTAACGCCAGCTTAGAATTTAATTCTCCACAAAATACATATCGATTTCACCTTTGTTTTTCACGGCGATTTTACCGCGATACTGGCAGGGAAAATGGTCGCTGATGATGCGGTATGCCTCTCCGGAAATATTGATTTTCCCCCCTTCCCCGGCTTGTTCTATCCGCGCGGCGATATTCACGGTGTCGCCCCAGATGTCGAAAGCGAATTTTTTAAAACCCACCACTCCAGCCACCAGCGGCCCACTATGGATACCGATACGGGCTTCGAAGCGGGGCAAACCTTTCGGCTTGCGTTCGGCATCCCAACGTGTCAGCCATTCCTGCATTTCGAGGGCTGCACGTGTCATGTCATGCACTTGATTTCCAACTCCATCAGACATACCACCGGCGCACATATAAGCATCGCCGATGGTTTTGATTTTTTCCAATCCATACCTGGAAATAATATGGTCGAATGCCTGGAAACAAGTATCCAGATCACTGACCAATTGCTGTGGGCTCAATTTCTCCGCAATCTGGCTAAAACCCACAAAATCGGCGAACAGCACGGTCACATCGCTGAAATACCGGGCGTCGGTACGGCCGTGTTGCTTCAATTCTTCGGCAACAAGGGCTGGTAAAATGTTGAGCAACAGGTTTTCCGAACGTTCTTTTTCATCCCGGATCATCTTGTTTTTCTCTTCCATCACCTTGCTGTGCTGGCGCGCGCGCACCCAGCTGAAAGTAGCGCCGCCAGCCAGCAGCAACAACACGCCCATGATCGCGTAATTAAAATTCCGGCTGCTTTCAGCCTGGCGCAAAGCCAGGTTCCAGTTGGCGAGCGATAAGGAATCCACACTGGCGCGGTAAGACATGGAATCCAGCATTTGATTTTGCTGCATCAGCATCAGCTCTGCTTTCATCTGCGCGTCCGTCATCTGGCTAATCGCAGCTTCTTTGGCGGCGAGCTGGTTTTGCAACTCCTGGCTCTGACGAAGGAGCTCCATCTGCACTACCTCACCGGCATTGCGTTGGGCGTCCTGCCGGTCCAGTTGTTGTTGAAGGGTGGATAATTCGTTGCGCAAGTCCTGCTTCGAGGTCGGCGCATCACCTGCCAGGCCGCCGCCGTTTCGGAGCCGGTTCAGGAGCGCATCGAGTTCCACCACTTCTCTGCCCTTGCCGGCTTTCAGGGCTATTACCCGCAAATTTTCCAGGTTGTCGATCGCCAGGGACGGATTGTTCAGGCCATTTTCACGAAGAATATCGTTGCTGAGCAAAAACTTGGGGGCAACGCGGTCTTTGCCTAAAAATCCTTTTTTACCGCCTTGCATCAACGCTTTGCCCTCGCGGTTGAGCGCCAGGGCGCGACGCTCCGGCAGGCGCAGGCTTTTGGCCAGCTCAGCCGCTTCTTCGGCCTGACTGGCCGCCTCTTTGAATTGCCCGTTCTCCAGGAAAGCATCGGATAAAGCGATGAGTTTTTCGATACGGGCAATCCCCGTGGCCCCGAGCGCCTCTTGTTGCAGGGTTACAATGCGGTTCGTTTGCGCAGCGAGGGCATAACCCAGAAAAATGAAAAACAACAGGACCTGGATAGATTTCGTCATAATTATAACAACCTTTTTGAGGGTCATGTGGGGAGGGAAATAAATTTCGTGCAAAATTTGCAAAAAACGGCATTTTCGCGCGCCCTAAGCCAAATGTACTCAATACCTTTGCAAAAATGCTGCCAAGCCCGGGCAAAATGGCCTCAGCCAATAAATATTTTCACAACTAAAAACCCATTGCGTCTTCGCCCGGCTTTACCTTTGGGTCGCTTTTTAGCGATACATTTCAATTCTTCGGTCACTATGTTTTATACGATTTGGACAGGAGAACATTTATTCCGCCGTCTACATGGTATATTTCAATTGCTACTCTTTCCATTTTTCATCGATAATATAGCCTATGATGAATAAGTCCTCAAACGAGGTAGGCTTGGTCACAAAATAATCGGCGCCTGGTTTTTGAGTTTCTTCTTTATCCTACGATTGATTGGAGGTAGTATGGATAATGACCGGTATCCGGCACAGTTTTTTAGTCTTTTTTAGTTCCGTAGGGCTTGCTTGCCGTTCATTCGTGGCATATTCATATCCAGAAACAAGGAAAGTATTTCTACCATCAATTCCTCAAAGATTGTTAATTTTATCGACATTCTGCTAAAAGGTTAACGTTTATGTCAGAGAAACCAAACGCCCCGCTCCTCTCCCCAAAACCAAAACCGGTCCCCATCGTAGGAATCGGCAGCTCGGCCGGCGGCCTGGAAGCGATGACCCAGCTGCTCAAATCTCTGCCCACAGATACGGGTATGGCTTTCGTCTATATTCAACACCTGGATCCGACCCATAAAAGTATGCTGTCTTCCATCCTGGGCAGGCTTACCGACATGCCGGTTCTGGAAGCGGAAGACCTGATGCAGATTGCCCCGAACCATATCTACGTGATCCCGCCCAATAAAAGTATGGAAAGCATCGACGGCGTATTGACCCTCGATACCCGTAAAGCCAAGCCCGTCGTCCAAAAACCCATCGACCGCTTTTTCATTTCCCTGGCCGAGCGGCAAATGGATGCGGCGATTGCAGTGGTGCTTTCCGGCACGGGAAACGATGGTACGCTGGGCTTGAAGACCATTAAAAATGCAGGCGGCATGACCATCGTCCAGGACGAATCGGCAAAATTTCCGGGTATGCCGCAGTCTGCAATTGCCGAAGACGTGGTCGACCTGGTGCTCCCGCCCGATAAAATAGCCGAGGCGCTGGTCCGGGTGAGCAAACATATACCGCCTTTTGAGGAAATCCCTCCCGAGGGCAGCAGCCGGGAAAAGGAACTGAGCGAGGTCGAAGAAGGACTAAAAAATGTCCTGCAAGTGTTGAAAAAATCCACCGGCATGGATTTCAGCCATTACAAAACGAACACCATTCTCCGGCGTATAAACCGGCGTATGCTCCTGAACAAGACCGAAAACTGGAAGGATTACCTGGGTTACCTGAAAAATCACGCTGCCGAAGTACCCCTGTTGCACAACGACCTGCTGATCAATGTGACCAGCTTTTTCCGCAACGACGACACCATGGACTATCTGAACAAGACCTTGTTGCCGCAAATGTTATTATCGAAAACAGAAAACGATGTTATTCGCATCTGGGTACCGGCTTGCTCCACTGGCGAAGAGGCCTACTCCCTGGCCATAGTGCTCGCCGAGGTGCTGAACGATAAGGTAGAGCAAATGACTATCCAAATCTTCGCCACCGACCTGAGCGAGATGGTGATCGCTAAAGCCAGGAAAGGGGTTTACGCCCAAAACGACATGGCTGGCGTATCGGCGGCCCGCAAGAAGCGATTTTTCACCAAAACGGACAAGGGATATCGCATCGCAAAATCTATCCGCGACCGCTGCGTTTTCGCTGTGCACAATATTTCCAAAGACCCTCCATTCGCCCGGCTCGACCTGATCAGTTGCTGCAACCTGTTTATTTACATGAATACGGCGCTCCAGAAAAAAATAATCGCCATGTTTCATTATGCACTCAACCCGAACGGTTACCTGATCCTCGGCAAATCGGAAACCATCGGCGCTTCCGGTTCTATTTTTGCCCAGGTCGATAAAAAACTTAAGATATATGCCCGTAAAAACGATACGCTGAGCCGCACATCCTTCGAGCGCATCCGCTCTATTATGATATCGGAACAGGAAGAGTTGAATCCTCAGAAACCTGCCCCGAAAATAATTCATCCCACCGACACACTGGAAAAAAAGGTGGACGACCTGCTGCTCCAACGTTACGTCTCGCCCCATATCATCGTCAACCAGGACCTGGAGATACTGCAATTCCGTGGCGCTACCGGTCTGTTCCTGGAGCCCGCTTCCGGAAAAGCCTCGCTAAACCTGTTGAAAATGGCCCGGCCCGAATTGGTTTTCGAGCTTCGAAATGCCCTGAGTAAAGCCGAAAAATCCGGTTTGGGGGTAAAAAAAGGCGGTTTGCCGATTAAAGTAAAGGATAAAACCTACCAGATCGCCCTGGAAGTCGTGCCAATCAAAGCAGGCAACGAAGAAATATTTTTCCTGATTCTTTTTTCCGAAGATCCGCAGCCACTGCTATCTGAAAACCGGCCAGCTAATGCCAAAGACCGTCGGGTGGAGCAATTGGAAAAAGAGATCAACGCCATGCGGGAAGACATGCGTTCGATCACTGAAGAGCAGGAAGCCAGCAATGAGGAACTACAATCGGCCAATGAAGAGATCGTGTCGAGCAACGAGGAGCTGCAAACCCTGAACGAGGAATTAGAAACCGGGAAAGAAGAAATCGAAGCGTCCAACGAAGAGCTGATGGCAACCAATCAGGAATTGCACGTGCGCAATCAGGAACTGTCCGAAGTATACGAGTTTTCTGAAGCCGTTCTGACGACGCTCCGTGAATCGTTTCTCGTGCTCGACAAGGACCTGCGGGTCAAAATGGCCAATAAGGTTTTTTACGACACGTTCAAAGTCAACAGAAAAGAAACGGAAGGCCGGAAGATTTACGAATTAGGCAACCGCCAGTGGGATATACCGAAATTACGCCTGCTATTGGAAGATATTATTCCCAAAAACTCCCAGTTTTATGAATTTGAAGTGATCCATGCCTTTCCGGACATCGGCGAAAAAATATTGCTGCTCAATGCCAACAAGATTTCACAAAAGGCATACCGCCAGGAAATGATTATCCTGGCCATTGAGGATGTGACCGCGCTGCGCAAAGCCCAGCAACTCGCCGCATTCAGCGACATGGCCAACAACGCGCCGATGATGATATGGGTGGCCGCTCCCGACAAGGCATTCACCTTTTTCAGTCATTCCTGGCTGGAATTCACCGGACGCAGCATGGAACAGGAAACAGGCAGCGGCTGGATGAAAAGCGTGCATCCCGATGACCTCGAAGCGTTTAAACAGGCATTCAACACGCATTTTGACGAACGGCATCTGTTCCAGATCGAGTACCGGCTGCGGCGGCACGATGGCGAATATCGCTGGCTGCTGGGTTCGGGCAAACCGGCGTTTTCCCCCAACGGCAAATTTAACGGTTACATCGGCACCAGCATAGACATTGATGTCCGAAAGATGCATAACGAAGCTTTGAACGCCCGGGCCAAGGAACATGCCCGGGAATTGCTTGAGGCCAATCTCAACCTCGAACGCTCCAACCAGGAGTTGCAGCAATTTGCCTACATCGCCAGCCACGATCTTCAGGAACCTTTGCGTAAAATTATGACTTTCGCCGACCGGCTACAGAAACGCTTCGCCAGCGTGCTGCCCGTGGAAGGCAAGGACTATGTGCTGCGCATGACTGCTTCCGCCAAACGGATGAGCGTATTGATTGACGAGTTGCTTAATTTTTCCCGGGTTTCGAAACAGGAAAAAACCTTTTATAAAACCGATCTGAATAAAATTCTGGATACCGTTCTGCTCGATTTTGATCTGCTGATCACCCAGAAAAAGGCTAAGGTAAAGATCGAAGCATTGCCGGTTCTCCAGGCCATCCCTTTGCAAATGAAACAGTTGTTCCACAACCTGTTGAGCAATGCGCTTAAATTTTCGTCGTCAAAGCCACCGAAGATCATTATTTCGGCCGTGACACCCAATAAAGAGGAAGTGCAGCAGTTGACACGCGGCGAGGACCCAGCCTCTTATTGCAAAATCACGGTACAGGACAACGGCATCGGTTTCGAGCCGCATTTCGCCACAAAGATTTTCGAAATATTCCAGCGCCTGCACGACAAACAACAATACGCTGGCACCGGTATCGGTTTGGCCCTGTGCCGCCGCATTATTAACAACCACGGCGGAGACATTTACGCGAAAAGCGTGAAAGGAGCGGGATCGACTTTTGAAATTATTATGCCGTTGGAGCAGCCGGTCGGCGTGAAATAAAAATCACCACGAAGGATGCACCGACCCCCTCACATCGGATCAACATCCACCCCCACCATCACCTGTCCGAAACCGGGTTTGCCCAACACGATTTCCCGGATATACTGGATCATCCCTTTGGCGTCGGCAAGTAGCGGCGCAGATTTTTCTAATTTGAGCATAATCTCCTCCACATAATACCCCCGCATCCTCGGCACATGCGGCAATACCGGACCCAGTACGCGCTCGCCGAGTTTTTCACGCAGCATTTTTCCGAACAAGGCGGCGGCGGCATGGGTGATCTTTTCGTCCTTATGGCGAATGCTCAGGTTGATCAAACGATAAAACGGCGGGTATTTGAATTCCAAACGCTCCCGAAGTTCGCGCTGCATAAAACCCTTAAAATCACCCCCTTGTACGTCCAGTAACACGGGATGGCCCGGATCGAACGCCTGAATGAGCACCCGCCCGCGTTTGTGTTTGCGCCCGGCCCGGCCGGCCACCTGGGTCAGCAGTTGATATGCCCGCTCGGCCGCCCGGAAATCGGGGAAGCGCACCAGCTGGTCGGCGCCGAGCACACCCACGATGCCGACATTGTCGAAATCCAGCCCTTTTGTAACCATCTGCGTGCCCACCAGGATATCGAGTCGTTTTTCCTCGAAGTCGTTGAGCAGGTTGCCGAGTTTGGTTTTGGTACCGGCTGTGTCCATGTCCATCCGGCCGATGCGGGCTTTGGGCAGGAATAATTTTAGTTCGTCTTCAATCTTTTCAGTACCGAAGCCCAGCAAGGTAATTTTTCCGCTGCCGCAGGCCGGACAAAGCGCCACGGGCTCCTGCTTGTAGCCGCAATAATGGCAGCGCAGGCTGTTGGAATGTTTATGGTAGGTAAGGCTCACGTCGCAATGCCGGCACTGGGCCGTCCAGCCGCATATCTGGCATTCCAGGATCGGCGAATACCCGCGCCGGTTCTGAAAGAGTATGGCCTGTTCACCATTGTCGAGCGCAGTTTGAAGCGCTTCAAGCAGGGCAGGTGAAAAAATGCCCTGCATTCGTTTTGTTTTCGTTTCCACCCGCAAATCGATGGTGTGCATTTCCGGCAGCTCCAGCCCTCCGAAACGTTCATTGAGTTCTACCAGGCCGTATTTGCCGCTTTGGGCGTTGTGGTAGCTTTCAAGCGAAGGCGTGGCCGTGCCGAGCAGTACCTTGGCCTTGTACAAATTTGCTAAATAAATTGCCGTGTCGCGGGCATTGTAGCGCGGCGCCGGGTCGTATTGTTTGAATGAATTGTCGTGTTCTTCGTCGACAATGATCAGTTCCAATTTACTAAAAGGCAGGAAAAGGCCGGATCGGGCGCCCACAATCAAAGGTTTACCGCTCACGGCGCTGCGCCAGCATTCCACCCGTTCGTTGTAGTTGATTTTGGAATGGTATACGGCCACATCGCTGCCGAACACCTTTTGCAGGCGGCCGACCAATTGGGTCGTGAGGCCAATCTCGGGAAGCAGGTACAGCACCTGTCCGCCACGCTGCATGACCTGGCGGATCAGCTCGATGTAAATCCGTGTTTTGCCGCTTCCGGTGACGCCATGGAGCAATACGGCGCTTTTATCGGCAAAATGACCTGCAATTTCCTGCAAACTCCGGCTTTGCTGGGCCGATAATTCGCCTGCCACGTCTAACGCTTCCTCATAGCCGGCCATCCGCGACACCTCACTTTCGTAAACTTCCAGGATTTCCTTTTTCACCAGCGCCTTGAACGTGCTGTCCGATACACCCGCTTTGTCCAATACCTCCTGCTTGCGCACGACGGACTGGCTTTTGCTCAAATGAAGAAAAGCCATCAGTGTTTCCACCTGGCGTTCGTATTTGTCTAATTCCCGGAAAACCTCCCGCAGGCGTTCGGGCTGGGTGCGATACGGCTCGGCAAGGCGCACAGCCGTCACTTTACGTGGTTTGAATTTTTCCTGCAAATCTTCCCGCAAGAACAAGACGCCTTTACTCAATAAGCGCTGAATGACCGGAAACACCGTCTTTTTATTCAATATTTTGCGCGCATCCTCTACCGTAATTTCCTTCTGGAGGTGCAGTGCTTCTCCGATGAGGTATTCGTCGTTGTCGAGTGCGGAAAAATTATCGCCGTAATCGGCATTGAAAACGAAGCGAGTTTCGCTGCTCAGCTTCAGGTGGCCGGGCAGGGCGGCTAACATAACCTCCCCGAGTGTGCAGCAATAATAATCGGCCAGCCAATCCCATAATTTCAGTTGCTGCGGCGTAACCACCATGATATCGTCCAGCACAGACAGGATGCTTTTCAGGCGGTGATCGGGCTTTTGATCATGTACGCGCTCCACCAAGCCGCTGTACAGCTTGCTTTTACCGAACTGCACCTCCACCCGCACGCCTGAAAGCACTTGAGGTGCAAGTTCTTCAGGTATAGAATAGGTGTAGCTGCGTTTCGGCAGGGCTAAGGGAAGGATGATGTCTGCGTAACGCACGGTCAATGCCATTAACTTAAGAATTTTGACCTCGGAGATATCTAACGTTTGTAGCCAATCCGTGCAACAGTTATTTGACCTCGCAGAGGTCTAACGTTAAATATTATGCAGGTTGCCAAACAAATGTTAGACGGCTCCGAGGTCTGGAAATAATGGCTACCAATGATTTCTACAAACGTTTGGCCTCTCCGAGGCCTTAAGTTAACGGCATTGAGCGCACGGTAGCGGGTGGAGGGTTAAAATGGTTTATCGGGTATTAGGTGCTGCAAATATAAAACAAATTGTCTGTTTAGAGGAAAATTGAATGAAGGAAGAATGAAGATTATACCTCGCACCGCCATGTTAGAAATACGTTTACTAAACTTTCAAAGTTTAGTAAACGTGACCTCTGAGAATACGTTTACTAAACTTTCAAAGTTTAGTAAACGTGACCTCTGAGAATACGTTTACTAAACTTTCAAAGTTTAGTAAACGTGACCTCTGAGAATACGTTTACTAAACTTTGAAAGTTTAGTAAACGTGACCTCTCTC
>Ga0335394_10001704_pt1 | contig 24751 bp, 20 predicted proteins | sample MAT03_FD_205741 | JGI IMG/M metagenome (GOLD analysis project Ga0335394, IMG submission 205741) | Freshwater microbial communities from Lake Fryxell liftoff mats and glacier meltwater in Antarctica - MAT-03 (spades assembly) (version 2) ...
CGGACAGCTGATGGAGCATTCACCCTATTGCGAAAGGGATATTCGTCCTCCACAGGATTTGAAGACAATAGATGAGAAAGACGATTTTCTTATCAAAGCCAAAAAGAAAGGAATGTTATACGGACTCCATTATGGCACACATCCCTTTGATGTCATCGGCTGGGATGGATGCTGCTATCCGTATATTTTTTCTATTCATGACTTTGAACCAATTACCGGCAGGGTGCACATGCCGCCGCCGATTCACCAGACATTTGAAACCGATTCATTTGTTGTTTGTTCTTTTGTGCCGAGGCTATACGATTATCATCCACAGGCAATACCGGCACCTTATAATCATAGCAATATTGATAGTGACGAAGTATTATATTATGTGGCAGGCGAGTTTATGAGCCGCAAGCATGTAACAAAAGGAATGATTACACTGCATCCTGCCGGTATTCCGCACGGCCCTCATCCCGGAGCAGTGGAGAAAAGTATCGGCGCCAAAGAAACAAAAGAACTCGCAGTGATGGTGGATACTTTCCGGCCGCTGATGCTAACCAAACAGGCACTCGATATAGAGAATAGAGATTATGTAATGAGTTGGGCGGAATAAAGTGAGGGTTTACAAAATCAATCCTTTTTCAATTGATTGAATGGCTAACCCTATTCGGCTTTGTGCTTCAAATCGTTCAAACAGAAGATTTCTTATGTACTCAACCTGTCGAATGGGAATACACATGTCATGCGCAATTTGCTTGTAAGTTTTTTCTGTAGTAATATGTTTTAAAAATGCAAGCTCTTTATCACTGAGATTGTTTTTTAGTTTGTAGTCGCCGTTTTGCAACGCCTGTCTTACAAGTCTGGCAGCAGTCTGGTTGGGAAAGTAGTAACCCGAACGCATCATTTCAAAAACAGCTTTTTTAAGCTGTTTACTATCGGCTGTTTTATGAATAAACCCCTGTGCACCTGATTTTATCATCATGATAATTGCCTCTTCACTTTGGTATATGCTAATGACGAGAAACTTTATTTCGGGGTAGATTTTTTTTAAAGTCAGGATAGTTTCATACCCGTTCATTTCTGGCATACATAAATCTGTTAATATAAGGTCAGGCAGGTTTTTGGGGTCTATTTGTTCAATAAGTTCCTTACCATTTCCTGCCTGCAGTATCACTTTACAGTTTTCCCAGTCGTTTATTATGGTACATAGACCTTCCCGCAGCATCGTATGGTCTTCTGCCACGGCAATCTATATAAGCGACTTACCGTGAATATATAACATGCTGAATGGTTTTTAGTGTGGGGAAATAAGCTGTAATGAAAACAGTATGGCAGCGGGGGGGGGGTAATTTCTCTCATAGCAAAAAGGTTTGTAGGGAAAAGGTAGGGAAGTATTTACATAAAATCACAATGTATTTTGTGAATTAACACTTTCAGGTTTGTGAAAAATCACAATTTTTATCCGGCTATTTATTGCATCTTGTAAGATATAAGGCTGGTTCTTTGATATTTTTTGCTCTTTTGCTGTTTCATTCAGGTTGTATTTTTTTTTGAGGGTTGAGAAAATTCACAATTTTATTTGTGAAAAATCACAACGTTTTTTGTGAAAACACACTTGTTTCTTGTATTGATGCCACGGTACATTCGTTTATCATTTGGTTTGCCTGCTAGCGGTATGGCCAAATGCTACGGGAATGCCGAAAACCGGGTTTTGAAGAGAGTAGGCGATAACACAATTTTTATGAAAAAGATATTTTGGATGATATTTTTAAGCCTGTAAATTTTTAACTCTGCATTAAAGGCACAGGTAACAGCAGAGATAATAGCAACGGATCCACAATCGGGTTCGCATAATTATTTTGGTGTAAAGGTGACATTAAGCCAGACATACAATCATGACGTAACAGTTACTGGGTATATTTTTGATGAGGGTGGTGGTTTTAATGCTAACCATCCTTTCACATTAACTGTTCCAACGGGTGAGCTGACGGCCGAAACACCACTAAATTTTTATGAAACAGACCCAACGGCCAGCGCTGCAGTTGATAATATTGGTATCGTTTACACCTATGCCGGTGTATCTATCACTTACGAATTTAATGCTTGCATTTTAAAATTTAATAGCCTTGCCGATGCTAACGCAGTATTAAACCAGCTTGAAGCAGATTATGATAACTATAATGATGACTATGACAGCCAATACCCTAACCTCACAGAAGAGCAATTAGACGATATGGATGAACAAAACGGGTTTGATGAGTTTCAGAATTTTAAAGATTTTGAAAACATATTTGGTGGCTTTTGTTCTAAAAGAGCTAATATAGAAGCCACAGAGATAGCTTGGTTGGCAAATAATTTTACTGGTACAGACCCTGATGATATTGACCTAACCTTTGATGATGCCGAAAATACAATTTTTAATAGTAGCTACTCGTTTAAAATCGGAAATGATTTATATCAATTAACCAGTTCGGGTATGTATAAAAATGGAGTATTACAAGATGAAGGAGGAAATGCTCGGATATTTAAAAAAGTAACTGAAATTATGGATCATGGAGAACTTTCGAATAGTTGGGGAAAATATTCCGGTCCTATGCCTTTGATTAATTCAATAGGATTTCTCAATAATAAATATCAAAGCGAAAGTGAATTTCCTTTGTTTATGACAGATTGTAAATCAAACAAAAGAAGTAAAGAAAAAGAAGAATATGATAACGGCAAACAAAGAATCAAAATAAAGGTAGCAATTAACTCTATTGTTGTCAGGAATGGGGTTCACGGAAAAGTTGTACACTATAAAAGTAAAAATGGAAATTGGAAAAGAAGCCGTACAGACATGGCCGTTTTATGTGGAGGTACCTATTATACGAATCAGTGTAATGACTCACAACAATTTACAGACAGAACGCCTGTTAATGGGTTCAAGAAAAGAAAGCAAATATCAACAAGGCGACATTCCCCAGGGCATATTCCAGTTCAAGGAACAGTCTGGAAAACTTATACTACACAAATTGCATCTTCAATAGATATGCCGAACATCCCTAGCAATATTATTGGAACATTACCTTTAACTTTCTAATCTAAACTGAATGAATTTCATTTTAAAACAAAATAAGAGAAATGGGACACTACCCCTTTCTCTTATTTCCTTATCTACCTTTTTTAATCTGTCTGTTTCGGGACAATCTACGAATTTAATAATCGAAAGAGGCATCGATAGTACAATACCCAACACAATAAAAAATTTTAAACATAATAACTTTGGAGTAACCTTAGAAAGCAATATATTTTCTAAAGGAGACATTAAAACTAAAACAGGCAACTATCATCTATACTCAAAACCACACTTATCATTCAATGTGGGATTTACATACACAATCAATATTAATAAAAAAATGTCAGTAAAGTCTGGATTAAAATTTGGTTTGGTTAAAAGCAACTTCTATGGTGATATCCCCAAAAATGATTTAATACAAGCCGGTATTTTACGTCAAGATGATTCACCCCCTATTGTATATTTTAAAGAGGCATATGGCAAGTTATCACTACCAATATTAATGATTAGAAGATTAAGTGTTTCTGAGACAAATTTTTGGGATATTCGTTACGGATTAAATATTAATTACAGCGGTTTTTCTGGAGATGAACAAATTGGTATGAGTGTCATCGACACCAGTAATCAGAGGATTAAATTTTTCAGTTCGATCTTCAAAAGCAATAATAATTATAACCCTTGGGTTAATATTATGATAGGGGGGGCAAAGAATTTTGTTTTAAAAAATTTGAATTTACTTACTATTTCATTTCTTTTGGAACTCGGCACTTCAAAGTTTTTAACTTCAGACTATGAAATAACGATACCAAACAAGCCGATGACTACAGGTACTTATTCAGTCAAAAGTTCTTCCTTAGGCTTATCAATTGAGTATATTTTTACTGGGACTAACAAAAGAATTGTCCGTAGTTATCAAAAAAAGCGGTTATAAAACAGCTTCATGCAAAGCAAGTTTTTTATATATAACAAATTGGGCTTGGGTTTTTTATTCTTTCTCTGGGTTGTCAACGCTGCCGCCCAGCATGACAAGCTAAAAAGGGAAAATATCTTAACCGGTTATGTTTTCAAAGGCAATCATATCCAATTTAATTTTTCAACTTTATCAGTTTTAAAAGCAAGCTTAAAGAACCAAACAGGAAACTATCCTGTAAATTCAAAGGCGGCACTTGGCCTATCAATTAGCTTTACTTACAAAAAAAATTTCAACAATAATTATAGTTTTATAATAGGGTCGGATGCTGCTATTTTAGGTAGAAATTTTATAGTAGCGTTTAATAAAAATGATTTTACACCGTCTTTAATACAGGATTATACCATAAAAGGGATTAACTCTTATTTATCTGCATTAGTGATAAGCTTACCCTTGCTGGTAGAAAAGCGTTGGCTTTATGCAAAAACAAAATACTTATTTGCCAATACAGGTATAAGGCTCAACTTTAGTACAGGTGCAGATTTTGAAGGTTTTAGTATTAGTTTGAAAGATGTAAACAATGGATTTTATGATACAGGGGGTACGGATGTGTATGCCAATAATGATGCAAAGCCCTGGGTAAGTTTTCCTCTAAATGCAGGGCATTCTTGGTTGCTAAAAAATAATAACTTATTGCAGCTTGCTATTTGTTCCAATATTTCTTTTACTAAATATGTAAACGGAACGTACCAAATTATTATTCCCGGCAAGCCACTTACAGAAGGCAAATACAGTTCAACCGGCTCCTTTATAGGGTTATCGTTGAATTATGTTTTTACCAATGCAAACTACCGCATCAGAAAGGCGTATGAGAAAGCAAGACCGAATTAAAAAGTAATTAAACCAATATTTCATACTGTACATCTGTTACATTAGGTTGCAAAAAAATATCTACAAAAAAAATTAACTGACGACACACAGCAATCATATCGGAAAAATAAAAAGGAATGAGATTCTTTCTGCCAATATTATTCTGGCTATGGCCTGTATTTGCTTTTACTCAGGCAAAAGACAGCTTACGAAAAGTCGATAGCAGACCTGTTCAGCCGCAGGCTGTTCAAAAACCTGCCATTTCAAAAGATTACAAACCTGAAATTTTCACCTCTGGCTTTATTGACATCATCAACAATGGCCAGGTAAATGCTTCTGCAAGATTTATAAGATTATACATTGGTGAGCCGGGCAAGTTTTCTGTCCCGCTTTCATTATACTCCGGCGTATCATCCAATAATTTTCAAAACACGCAGAGCTACAGCCAGCGGTCAAATGATGCACTTGTTACTAATTTTATAAATCCATTAAGTGGCCTTGCCAATATCTCTATAGACGGTGTTATTTATTTCAATAAGAAATCGCAAAAAATTACTAAAGCAGGCCTTCTTTATCATACGGGAGTAAGAGTGCTGACAGGAATAAGAACCGGGCCGGTCAGCGACCCTTTAACAGGCAAACCAATTAACTTTCTGAATTCTTTTGGTTCGTTAGGTTTGTATTTTCAAACCGGTGCATGGGAAAGAACTAATTCAAAAAACGTAGGCGTTTCATGGTTTGCACTCAGGTATATCGGGTGCTACACAAATGCCAGCCAGCTAAAAGAAATATTGCCTGCTATTGAAACCAACGGACTGTATCATGGTTATTCCCTGGCCTGGGGTGTAGAAATCAATAATCTTGTAAACATAAAAGTGGTTTATTATAAATACGTCAAAAAGCGAGAGATAAATTACTATCTGCCTATTTATCAATTTTCATTTAATTATTCGCTTAAAAAGTGAAATCCTTGATTTTGCAATTAGCAGGCTAAAATAGTCGGTTAGTTATTAGTTAATTAAAAAAAGTCCGGGTTTGTTTCCCGAACTTTTTTTATATTCGGTCAATAAAACGAATCGCTATGCTAAAAATCGGACATCTTAAATCAGGTGGAATTATTGCAGTAAATGATGAAGGCATCATGCGGGAAGGCACAGTTGTGAGTGTAAGCCCGGAAGAAAACCAGGCTCTTGTAAATAACGGTGTGCAGGAATTTTGGTACAGTCCTGAGGAAATGAGTGCCGTGCCATTGGACGAAAGTCAATTATTAAAACTTGGCTTTACCAGTGAAGAAACCGATGGCTCAGTAAAGTATAAAAAAGACTCGTTCCGGCTGGTAACCCCGAGGAAAGATGATTTTTCCAATATTGAGATGTGGTGGCGGGAAGACAGGCGGCATTTCAGCTTTCCGCTGGGAGTGCATGAGCTACAAAATTTGCACTTAGACATGACTAAAGTGCACCTGGACAAGCCTTAAAAAGGCGTTCAAACCCCATTTTCCCGGAGACAAGCTCCTTTTTTCACATAACCCCTAAAAATAATCGGGGTTATTTCTTTTTTACCCCTGATACTCTTACCTTTGCCATCCGAAAAAAAATATGTCGAAACAACCCCTTATTAAACAAGATGGAGTAATCTTAGAAGCCTTATCCAATGCCATGTTCAGAGTAAAACTTGAAAACGGGCATCAAATACTGGCTACCATCTCGGGGAAAATGAGAATGCACTATATCCGCATTCTGCCGGGAGATAAAGTGGGAGTGGAGCTGTCGCCATATGATTTGACAAGGGGAAGAATAAATTTCAGGTATAAGTAACCCTTCTCCCGCATGAGGCGGGATCAGGGTGACAAAAGAAAAACAAAGTATATGAAAGTAAGAGCATCAATTAAAAAGCGCAGTGTTGATTGCAAGATTGTTCGCCGCAAAGGCATACTTTATGTAATCAATAAAAAGAATCCCCGGTTTAAGCAGCGTCAGGGATAAGAAAGCAATTAGCTGATAGCTGCGAGCCACGAATTAAAGTCTCGCAACTAGTAACTCATAACTCGAAGCAAAAACAAAAGAATTAATATTAAATAAACAGAAATATGGCTCGTATTGCCGGTGTTGACTTACCAAAAAACAAAAGAGGCGAAATAGGTCTTACCTATATTTATGGTATTGGCCTCTCTACTGCTCAGTACATTCTTGACAAACATAATATTGACAGGAGTAAAAAAGTACATGAGTGGAATGATGAAGAACTGACTATTATCCGTAATACGATTACGGAAGAATTGAAAGTGGAAGGTCAGCTTCGTTCTGAAGTACAGATGAGTATTAAGCGTTTGCTTGATATTGCCTGTTACCGTGGCCTTCGCCATCGTAAAGGGTTGCCTGTTCGTGGCCAACGTACTAAAACCAACAGCCGTACAAGAAAAGGTAAGAGAAAGACGGTGGCTGGTAAGAAGAAAGCAGCTAAGAAGTAAGAAATAGCTGCGAGTCATGAGCAGCGAGTTACGAGTTAAAGTCTCGAAACTCACAACTCGAAGCTTCTTAAATATGCACTAGAAAATAATTGAACTAATCACGGATACCCCGGTGCAGGAGGAGGGTTAGTTCAGATTCTCCGCCAGTTGGCGGAGGATGATTTTTTAAAACAACGTAAAAGAATACCTCGGTACAAAAATTATGGCAAAAGCACAAGCACAGCAGGCTGTCAGCGCAAAACAAGCCGCTAAGAAAAGAGTAGTAAAAGTAGACGCTTACGGCGATGCTCACATTTCTGCTACATTCAACAACATTATCATCAGCCTTACCAACAAAACAGGACAGACGATTGCCTGGAGCAGTGCCGGTAAAATGGGTTTTAAAGGTTCTAAGAAGAACACCCCTTATGCTGCACAGATGGCTGCCGCAGATGCTGCTAAAACAGCGTTTGATGCTGGTTTGAAAAGAGTGGATGTGTATGTAAAAGGCCCTGGTGCCGGTCGTGAAAGTTCAATCCGTTCTTTATCACAATCAGGGATTGAGATTGTAATGATTAAAGACGTGACGCCAATGCCACACAACGGTTGCCGTCCGCCGAAGAAAAGAAGAGTTTAATATCTTAATACTAAGTACTGAGTACTTAGTATTAAGACAGACATATTGGAGCCAAGAGCTTTCATTTAACAAAGGGTGCCCGATTTATTTTTTACGATTTTTTACCGATCGTAGCACCGTTACAAAAAAAATCGAAATGAATAAAAACTATGGCAAGGTACACTGGTCCAAAGACCAAGATTTCCCGTCGTTTCGGTGAGCCTATATTAGGTAATGGCAAATGGCTGGATAAAAACAGCAATCCTCCGGGTATGCATGGTGATAAGAAAAAGCGTAAAACTTTAGGTGAATACGCTTTGCAACTTCGTGAAAAACAAAAAGCGAAGTACACTTATGGTATCCTGGAAAAACAATTCCGCAAAACATTTGAAGAAGCAGCCCGTCGCAGGGGTGTAACAGGTGAAAATCTGATTAAGCTTTGTGAAGCCCGTCTGGATAATACTGTTTTCCGTATGGGAATTGCTCCAAGCCGTCCCGCTGCCCGTCAGCTGGTAAGCCACAAGCATATCGAAGTGAACGGTGATGTGTTAAACGTTCCTTCTTACCAAATGAAAGCTGGTGATGTTATCACTATCAAAGAAGGTAGCAAAGGAAGAACTTCTATTACCAGTGTTGTTCGTGGAAAAAATCCAAAATTCAGCTGGTTAGATTGGAATGAAACTGAAATGAAAGGTACATTCATCACCTATCCTGAAAGGGAAAGTGTTCCTGAGAATATCAAGGAGCAACTGATTGTGGAATTGTACTCTAAGTAATAAAGTTTCGAGCCATTAGCTACGAATTACGAGTCAGCAGTCTCGAAACTCGCATCTCAAAACTCGCAGCTTGTATTTAAACTAGTATTCAAACATTAAAATCAAAATATGGCCATTTTAAATTTCCAGAAGCCCGATAAAATCATTTTACAAAAAGCAAGTGATTTTGAAGCTCAGTTTGAGTTTCGTCCGTTGGAACCCGGTTACGGTGTAACGATTGGTAATGCACTTCGACGTGTATTGCTGAATTCACTGGAAGGCTATGCTATCATAGGTGTAAAGATTGAAGGTGTGGAACATGAATTTGCTACTATGAAAGGCATCAGTGAAGATGTGGTTGAAATTTTTCTGAACCTGAAGCAGATCCGTTTTAAAAAAGCGGTTGATCATGAAGTGGCAAATGAGAAAATCATTTTGTCTATCAAGAACAGAACAGAGTTTACGGCTGGTATGATTGGCGAAGCCACTCATACTTTCCAGATAATGAATCCGGATTTGCTGATTTGCACATTGGATTCTTCTGCAAGGATGGATATAGAGCTGACAATCGGCAAAGGCCGTGGTTATGTACCTGCTGAGGATAACAAACCAAAAGATGCGCCGTTGGGTTATATTCCGATTGATGCCATCTTCACACCTATTAAGAATGTGAAGTACACTATCGAGAATACAAGGGTGGAGCAAAGAACTGACTTCGAAAAACTGATCATGGAAGTTTCTACCGATGGAACGATTCATCCGGAAGAAGCGGTGAAGCAGGCTTCAAGAATTCTGATTCAGCATTTGATGATCATTACTGACGAGAACATCACTTTCGACAACAAAGAAGAAAAGAAAGAAGACCTGGTGGATGAACAAACTTTACAACTGCGTAAAGTACTGAAAACTCCATTGGAAGATCTTGATCTTTCTGTAAGGGCTTTCAATTGTTTGAAAGCAGCGAAAATTAATTCATTGAGTGAGCTGGTACAATACGAACAGGAAGACCTGATGAAATTCCGCAACTTCGGTCAGAAATCACTGGCTGAAATTGAGCAAGTGCTTACTGAAAGAGGTCTGCATTTTGGAATGGATTTAGTGAAATTGGGTATTGATCTTAGCGAATTCTAAACGAGTCAGGAGTAAAAGAGCCGTGAGTCAGGAGTCTTTCTCCAGACTCATGGCTCACGACTCCAGACTATTCTATAACAGTAGGTTGTAATTCCTGACACGGTACAACTGAATATCCTTCGACTCCGCTCAGGATTAATGCGGAAGAAGATTATCTTAAAATTAAACGTCATGCGTCACGGAGACAAAGTAAAAAATTTAGGCAGAAAGAAAGCACACAGAGATGCGTTGCTTAGCAACCTGGCCTGCCAGCTGATTCAGTACAAAAAAATCGTTACTACTACCGCTAAAGCAAAAGCTTTAAGGGTGTATGTAGAGCCATTAATTACCAAAGGAAAAGAAAACACTACTCATCAGCGTCGTGTGGTATTCAGTTACCTGCAGGACAAAGAAGCCATCAAAGAATTGTTTGGTGCCGTAGCTGAGAAAGTAGCTGGTCGTCCCGGTGGATATACCCGTATCATTAAATTAGGAGCAAGGGTCGGTGACAATGCTGAAACAGCAATGATCGAACTGGTTGACTTCAATGAAATTTATGGTAAGGGTAAAGGTGAAGCGAAAGCGGCTACCAGGAAAACCCGTCGTGCCGGTAGTACAAAAAGTAAAGCCGAGGGTGATACCAAACCACAGGCTGCGTCAGCAAAGACGAAAGATGACTTAACGAAAATTGAAGGAATTGGAGAAAAAGCAGCAAAAGCATTAAATGCCTCAGGCATTAATACCTATGCAGATATGGCTAAATCCTCACCGGAAGAACTCAAAACATTGCTGGACATGGCAAAAGGCCAGTTCAATGCTGCTGATACAACAACGTGGCCTGAACAGGCCTCAATGGCAGCCGCAGAAAAGTGGGATGAATTGAAGGAATGGCAGGATAAACTTATTGGTGGCCGCGAAGCATAAGTGTCGAATCTGAATTTATTGAAGGGTTGCTGATAGCAACCCTTTTTTATTGCAATAATTTTTTTACCATTATTGCACTAACAGTAGTTTATCCAAAAATGAAGTATTTTCACCATGCTGCTTGCTGTATCATTTTTAAATGTATAAACCAACACAATGGATAATTCATCCAACAGGGCTTTGCAGCAATTCAGAAATGAAGTAGGAATAAAATTCCAGCTTTACAACAGCCTTTTTACATCATTACCTTTTCACCGGATAGAAAAAACGGGTATCCTGTTATCGCTTCTTTCGAATAATTGCGATGAAGGCTATAAAAAGAAATTAAGCCCGGTTGAAATCATTGACGATTTTTTCAACAAGCATACAACGTATGCGAAGGAGAATGAACGGAATGATTTATTGTTTCGCTTTGTACAATATATAGAAAGGCAGGTGGTACTGTTTGATGCACTGGAAGATGCAGCTTTCAGGAATGTGCATGACCTCAATGGTGCCGGAACCCTCAAGCATCTTGAATCGGAAGTGATACAGGGAGATAAGGAAGATGAACTGACTAAAAAACTTAAAGACTTTGCCATACGACTGGTATTGACAGCTCACCCCACACAGTTTTATCCTGGCTCTGTGTTAGGCATCATCAATGATTTGTCGAGGGCACTGGCTGATAACAATGCCAGTCTTATTAATACTTACCTGCAACAACTTGGCAAAACACCTTTCTTTAAAAAGAAAAAACCGACACCGTATGATGAAGCAGTAAGTCTTATATGGTACCTGGAAAATGTTTTTTACCAGGCGGCAGGAAGAATTATTTCTACATTAAAGAATTATTTTCCTGATGCGGTGGATAAAGATAACCCTGTTATCCGAATGGGTTTCTGGCCCGGTGGCGACAGGGATGGTAATCCCTTTGTAACAAGTGAAATTACCTTGCAGGTGGCCGATGCATTAAGAGGTGGTATCATCAAATGCTATTATCTTGATGTAAGAAAGTTGCGGAGAAGGTTGACTTTTGAAGGAGTAGATGTGTTGTTGCAAGAGCTGGAGAATAAATTGTACAACAATCTTTTCATACCCGGCTTTAAAACCAACCTGGAAAAAGAGGAAATACTGCAACCGTTATTGCAGATAAAAGATATTGTTATTCATCAGCACAATGGCTTATTCCTGCACATGGTGAATAACCTGATCAATAAGATTGAAATTTTCGGTCTGCATTTTACTACACTGGACATCCGCCAGGAAAGTACGGTGCATACAAAAGTGCTGGAGGCTATTGCGAATAAAGGTATTGCACTGCCGGATAATTATACAAGCCTTGCCGACAATGAAAAAATTAATGCCCTTAGCTCTATCACCACTACGGTGGAGGCTGATTTGATGGAAGAGCCAGTCTATAAAGACACGTTGAAATCAATTACTGCTATTAAAACAATCCAGCAATACAACGGTGCTGAAGGTTGTAATCGATACATCATCAGCCACTGCAACAGTGCTTTAAATGTAATGGAAGTGTATGGTTTATTTCTGTTAGGCGGATGGAAGCAGGAAGAGATGAATATTGACATAGTGCCCTTGTTTGAGACAATAAATGATTTGCAACATGCAGCAGCGGTGATGAGGACATTATACACCAACCCGGTTTACAAGGCACACCTGCAACGAAGAAATAACCGGCAAACGATTATGCTTGGGTTTTCAGATGGTACCAAAGACGGCGGCTACCTGATGGCTAACTGGAGTATTTATAAAGCAAAAGAAGAACTAACAGCCATATCCAGGCAGTATGATATGGATGTGATATTTTTTGATGGCCGTGGGGGGCCGCCTTCAAGGGGTGGTGGAAAAACGCATAAGTTTTACGCTTCAATGGGTCATAATATTTCTAATAAGGAAATACAGCTGACCATTCAGGGACAAACAGTGAGTTCTAATTTTGGAATTATAGATGCGGCTCAGTTTAATATTGAACAGCTATTAAATGCCGGTATCTCCAATGATTTATTTTCTAATAAGGATATTACACTCACAGAAAAAGAAGAAACACTGCTACAGGAGTTATCCGAAGCCAGTTATAATTCTTATAAATCATTAAAAGAACATCCCTATCTCGCCGATTACTTATTACAAGTAAGTCCGCTAAAGTTTTATAGCGAAACAAATATTGGCAGCCGCCCGGCTAAGAGAGGCGCATCATCCGGCTTGTCCTTAAAAGATTTAAGGGCTATTCCTTTTGCCGGCTCCTGGAGCCAATTAAAACAAAATGTAACCGGATACTACGGTGTAGGTTCTGCACTAAAAGAAATGGAGAAGAAAGGGAAGTTATTGGAGCTGCAGAAACTCTATCATCAATCCATGTTCTTTAAAACATTACTGGATAATTGTGAAATGGCGATGATGAAATCTTTTTTCCCGTTGACTGCTTTTTTAGCCAAGCATAAACAGTTTGGCGAAATATGGCAGATGATACAGGATGAATATGAGTTAACAAAGCAATACTTATCGAAAATTACCGGGCAGGCAGAATTAATGGCGGATTACCCTGTAGAGCAAGTGTCTATACAAATGCGGGAAAGGATTGTGCTGCCGTTGTTAACTATTCAGCAATATGCATTGACTAAAATAAGAGAATTGGATGAGCAATTGGTGCAGGCACCTGTAAAGGCGACTTATGAGAAATTAGTGATGAGGTGTTCGTTTGGAATAATTAATGCGGGGAGGAATTCGGCGTAGGAATGGAGAGTGTATTTAAGATATCGGGTTATGTTTCTTTTATCTTGTTTATAATTAAGGTATTTATTCATTTGTATCTTAATAGTAAGAATGGATATACAGAAAAAATGTCCTTTTTCCCCTTGATAGAGTTTTTTTTCTTCTACGATAAGAAGGTGGAAACAGAATATGGGAAATTGAAAAGGGTGTGCAATACAATTTATCTGACTGCAATCGCTTGTTTTATTCTTTCCCTGATAACAATACTTATTATGAATATTAAAAAATGAAGGAATAAGGATCAGCCTATGGTATTGGGTCACCTCAAAATCATTTATTTTTACGTCTCAATTAACAGACATGAGTAAAGTAAAAGTTGGCCTGGTGCAAATGAGGTGCACTGATAAAAAGGAAGAAAATCTTGCCAAAGCAATTGAAGGGGTAAAGAAAGCAGCAGCCGGTGGCGCACAGATTATTTGCCTGCAGGAATTGTTCACTTCTTTGTATTTCTGCGATGTAGAAGTTTACGAGAATTTCAAACTGGCAGAACCAATTCCCGGTCCTTCTACAGAGACATTACAGAAAGTAGCTGGTGAATTGGGCGTTGTTATTATTGCTTCTTTATTTGAAAAAAGGGCACAGGGGCTTTATCATAATACAACGGCAGTTATTGATGCCGATGGAAGCTATCTCGGTAAGTACAGAAAAATGCACATACCCGATGATCCGGCTTATTATGAAAAATTCTATTTCACACCCGGTGATTTAGGCTATAAAGTTTTCAAAACAAAATTTGCTACACTCGGTGTATTGATTTGCTGGGATCAATGGTATCCGGAAGCGGCAAGAATTACTGCGTTGATGGGAGCAGAAATATTATTTTATCCAACAGCAATTGGCTGGGCAACGGCCCAGGATGAAGCGACTAATACAGAACAACATGGTGCATGGGAAACTATTCAGCGAAGTCATGCAGTTGCTAATGGTGTGCATGTAGTAAGTGTAAACCGTGTTGGCCTTGAGCAAAACGGTGCCATGAAGTTTTGGGGTGGTTCATTTATCTCAAATCCTTTTGGTACTATTTTATATAAAGCATCGCATGACGAGGAAGAAGTGAAAGTGCTGGAGATTGATTTGGCCAAAACGGATCAATACAGAACGCACTGGCCTTTTATGAGAGACAGAAGAATTGATTCATACCAACCTATTACCAAACGTTTTATAGATGAAGAGTAATAGCCCCTATCTCCTAAAGGAGGATTAGAATCTTTCAAGGATAGAAACACTGATAAATTTAGAAATAGCCCTAAATGGATACCAGAAAAAAATTAGACTCGTTGAATAACTCCCCTTTAGGGGATGGGGGCAGAACTCCTAAACAACTCGGTTACTATTTTCCTGCTGAATTTGCACCGCATGTTGCCACCTGGCTTAGCTGGCCTCATAAGGAAGCATCATGGCCGGGGAAAATTCATACAATTTATCCTTCCTATGTTAAGTTCATTAAAGAATTGACAAAAGGAGAATTAGTTCGCATCAATGTAGCTGATGCCGCAATGAAAGCATTTGCAATTGGGCATTTGGAAAGGGAAGGAGTTGATTTGACAAAAGTTGAATTCTTTTTTCACCCAACCAATGATGCATGGTGCCGTGACCATGGTCCTGCTTTTTTAATAAACCCTGCCGCTGAACAAAAGAAAGTAATAGTTGACTGGGATTATAATGCATGGGGTAATAAATATCCGCCGTTTGATTTAGATGATGTAGTACCAACCTTGATTGGAAAATATTTTGATATCCCGGTTTATAATCCAGGTATTATTATGGAAGGTGGTTCGGTGGAATTTAATGGAAATGGTACGGTAATGTCATCAACAGCTTGTTTACTGAATCCCAATCGTAACCCTCACTTGAATCAGCAGCAGATTGAAGAGTACCTGTATAATTATTATGGTATGGAGCAGGTGCTTTGGGTAGATGAAGGAATTATTGGCGATGATACCGACGGCCACATTGACGATACCGTTCGTTTTGTAGACGAGGATACTGTTATCACTGTTATTGAAGAAAACCAGCATGATGAAAACTATGCCTTGCTTCAGCACAACCTGAAACAATTGAAAGCAATGCGGTTGCTGAATGGTAAGCAACTAAATATTATTGAATTGCCAATGCCTGAAGAGCTGATTTATGAAGACCAACGGCTTCCCTGCTCGTATGCTAATTTTTATATCGCCAATAAATCAGTGATTGTTCCAACTTTCCGTTCGGACAGGGATGATAAGGCAATTCAGATAATTCAGGATTGTTTTCCGGGCAAAGAAGTAATAGGTATTGATTCTACAGATATTATCTGGGGTCTTGGGAGTTTTCATTGCCTGAGCCAGCAGGAGCCGTTAGTATAAAAAAAACCTCCTGTAGAAACAGAAGGCCGTTAACGATTGCTTGCCACTTAGAAATCTTATATGGACATTTTATATCAGAACGAATAAATTGCTGCAAAAATGAAACTGGCAGCTGATTTGGTAAGGACACCGGTTTTATTGGTAAAAAGCACTTCTTTATTTGCATTATCAATCCTGAATTCTGGAATAAATAGGAACCCGCCTGTTTTAAAGTTGGCAGATAAAGTAGTAGCGAATATGCTTCCACCTTCTGATGCAGAACTGAATGCTTTAATCTGATTTTTATCACTGAATAATTCCCCACGAAGTGTAAGACCAAACCACGGCTGCGGGTCAACATTCAGGTATAGTGCAGAACCCCACCATGCTTTACTTTCCGTATTCTTACTGCCATTCCAGCCTTGTGTGGAGTTTAAAGTGCCGTTGTACCCAATACTAAACTTGTCGCTGACTTTGGCAGTAATTACTGCATCAAACTGGTTTGTTTTAGATGTATCAGGATTTTTGCCACTAACATAGTTAAAATAAAATTTCACTTTATCACTTGCGGCAAAACTGTATTGCGCCAGCAATGCTTTTTTGTTAATCTGCCCGTCTGGTGGTATCCGGTAATCAGTAGGGTTAGCAACACCGAGCATTAACCCATGTTTTCCTTTTGAAATTTCTGCCTTTAAGCCGGTATGTGTGAAAGGGCCATTGGTAAACATATAGCTCATGCTATAGTTCCTGTTTAGCTGGGGATCTACTAATTCATATCCTATATGGGTGGCCCAGGTACCCAGGGTAAACTTCAGCCAGTCGGTTGGTGAATAGCTTACATAAAGTTGTTTAATAGCCTGCGTAATCCCCTCATCTGCATAAGCGAAATCTTTAGCCCTTGGACCGAAGCCAAGATCGGCCACAGCACCTACTTTGTCACCTTTATGTTCAAACTTAAGGCTGGCCATACCCAGTGAAAAAGAATTATGCATGGGTGTGAAGCTGGTGAAGCCATTGGTCTTGACATCGGCCAGATCATTCCGGTAATACGCATCGAAAGAACCTGTAATGGTTAATGTGGGTTCTTTTTTTTCATCTTCCACTAAGGCGGAAGAATCTTTAACGACTGAATTAACTGATGCGGTTTGGGCATTTAAAAAAGTACAAGACAGCATGCCTATTGCTGCCACAAAAAGTTTTTGTAACATTGTAATACATTTTAGATGTTAAGAAAAGGGCACAGCAGGAATAAACTTTTGCGAGAAGGGTATTCCATTAATGCAGTGCCTTTTTCGATTTTATTTACTAAAGCTCTACTGATTTTTCTTCGATGATACCATTATTGTGTACCAGCAAAGTTCCCTGCAGGTATTTTTCATCATGCTGTGAGGCATCCAGGCCTTCTTCTTCTTCGCTTTCACTTACTCTCATTGGCACCACATAATTGATGAACTTGAATATGCCATATGAAACAGCGAAACTATATACCGCCACAATTGCCATTGCTTTTAGCTGGGTAAAGAAGAATTCCGGATTGCCATAAAACAAACCTTGCGGACCATCTTTAATACCATGTACAGCAGTGCTGGCAAATACACCCGTAAGCAACATACCCACCATGCCACCTAAACCGTGACAAGGGAATACATCGAGTGTATCATCGAGTTTTGATTTTTGTTTAATACTAACCGCAACGTTGGAAACTATTGCACCAACCAGTCCGATGATAATACTTTGTGGTATACCGACAAAACCTGCGGCAGGCGTAATAGCAACGAGGCCAACTACTGCACCTATACAGAAGCCAAGTACGGATGGTTTTTTTCCTTTGATAACATCAAAGAACATCCAGGCAAGTCCGGCAGAAGATGCTGCTGTAGTGGTAGTGCCAAATGCATTAACGGCTAATGGTGTAGCACCAACTGCAGAGCCTGCATTGAAGCCAAACCATCCAAACCAAAGTAAACCTGTTCCAATTAAAACATAAGGAACATTAGCCGGTGGTATTTCTTTTTTATCAATGTGTGACTTTCTTCGTTTCAATACCATCGCACCAGCCAATGCTGCACAACCTGCTGTAATATGTACAACAGTACCACCAGCAAAATCCCAGGCACCCATCTTAGCAAGAAAACCTTCCGGATGCCAACTCCAATGTGCTACCGGTGCATAAACGAGCAGTGAGAATAAAATAATAAACAAAACGTAAGAAGTAAAACGGATACGTTCTGCTACGGCACCCACAACTAAACCCGGAGTAATGATAGCAAACATCAATTGGAAAAGGGAGAACAGTGATAAGGGAATGGTGTTTGCTAATGGCCAGGGAGCTCCGGATTTTACCCCATGATAAAATGCATAAGTGGAGGGATTACCAATAAGACCATTTACTGATTCTCCAAAAGCAAGACTAAATCCGCAAACCACCCAAAGTACTCCAACAATGCCGGCAGCAACTACGCTTTTGATCATGGTGGAAATAACATTTTTGCGATTTACCATGCCTCCATAAAAAAATGCAAGACCGGGGGTCATCAAAAAAACTAATGCGGTGGATACGAGTACCCAGGCAATATCCGAAGAGCTGTACTGTGGGTCAGCAGCTCCGGGAACATAGTCAGCCGCAGGTTTTACAAACATGGCAATGAGGGCAATTGCAACCAACAGGACGAATGGCAAGATCTGTTTTGCTTTTCTTTTACTCATAAACTTAAATTTGGTTAAACATTATAAAAATAAATAATTTGAAATTATTTAATCAAATCTATAAAAATATGTCTATAACACTTGTTAGTTTAATAACAAATGTCAATAAATAATAAATAAAGTTGATAAAAAATGACAAATTATTAAATTATTTTACATTATATAAAAATATAATGTAAAATAATTGATAGAAAAGGATGCTTATGCTATTTGGAACTGGAGGATAGAATCTTTTGATTCTAATATGCTGGGAGTATTATTATTCAGGAATTCGTCCACTTTTCGGGCACATTCCCGGCCTTCGCTGATGGCCCAAACGACAAGGCTCTGGCCACGGCGCATATCGCCTGCGGTGAATATTTTGGAGATATTTGTACGATAGTCTTTTTCAGATGCTTTTACATTACTCCATTCATCGAGACCGATGCCGAGGTCGTTAATAAAGCCTACATGTTGCGGATGCACAAAACCCATAGCCAGCAATGCAAGTTCGCAAGGGATTTCTCTTGCACTTTCAATTATTTCTACAAACTGTGCCGGCCTGCCATCAACAATCTTCCATTCCAGGTCAACAATTTTCAGGGCTTTTAATTTTCCATTTTCATCACCGATAAATTCTTTGGTGGCAACCGCCCACTGACGGTTGGCTCCTTCTTCATGCGACGATGTTGTTTTTAATAACATTGGATAGGAAGGCCAGGGCATAAAATCATTTCTTTCTTCGGGTGGTTTAGGCAACAACTCAAACTGTGTTACTGATGCAGCACCATGACGGTTTGAAGTTCCCACGCAATCACTACCGGTATCACCACCACCTATTACTACTACATTTTTACCAGTGGCGGTTACTTCTTCATACAGCATATTGCTTTCAGCAATGTTGTGGATGTCTCCTTCTCCATTTATGGAGAGGGTAGGGGTGAGTTCAGCTACTCTTTTATTATTCTGCTTTAGAAAGTCCATAGCGAAATGAACACCGTTCAATTCTCTTCCCGGAATAAATAAATTTCTTGCTGTAGTACTACCGCCGGCTAATACGATTGCATTGAATTCTCTTAATACATCATTCACACTAACATTTACTCCAACATTTGCGAGGCATTTAAAAATAATACCTTCTTCTTCCATCAGTTTTATTCTCCTGTCCACCACCCATTTCTCCAATTTAAAATCGGGAATGCCATATCGGAGCAATCCACCCGGTGCATCATCTCTTTCAAATACTGTTACACTATGACCGGCATAATTTAATTGTACTGCTGCAGCTAATCCTGCAGGGCCAGACCCAATCACGGCTACTTTTTTGCCTGAACGAAGATTTGGTTTGCGGGGTTTTACAAATCCTTTATCAAAAGCAATTTCGATAATATGTTTCTCTATTTCTTCAATGGTAATGGCTGGTTGATTGATTCCTAACACACAAGCAGTTTCGCAAGGTGCAGGGCAAATGCGGCCAGTGAATTCAGGGAAATTGTTAGTAGAACTTAAAATATCATAGGCTTCTTTCCAGTCTTGTTTGTAAACCGCATCATTAAATTCTGGTATCACATTTCCCAATGGGCAACCATGATGACAAAAAGGAACACCACAATCCATGCAGCGGCCTGCCTGCTGATTTAGTTTCTCATCAGTATAGCGGTGTACAAATTCTTTGTAATGATGCAGGCGATCCTTTACCGGTTCTTTATCCGGAAGTTCTCTTGTAAATTCTTTAAAGCCTGTTGGTTTGCCCATGATATATGCCCCCATCCCCTAAAGGGGTGTTTTAAAAGGTTTACTATGGAATAGTGTTACCTATAGTCTGAAAATTATTTTAATCCTTCGGTGAATTGAACCCTATTTCTTTCAATCGCTTCCCAATACTAAAGTTTATCCGACCTGAGTTCTTCCTTTAGGGCACTTGAGTCGTCATTAGAAGAGGAAAGTTGCGAACATAGTTCAGAGGGTTTCAATGCTTTTTTAAAATCCTTCGGAAACACTTTTACAAAATGCTGTAATTGGTTATCTAAATCTTCTAAAATGAATTTTGCAACTGTACTGCCGGTATATTCAAAATGTTTTTGCAGCATAGTAAACAATTCATTCTTATCGTTCACATCACATTCATCAAGATCAATCATTTCCATGTTACAGTTGCCTGCAAACTTTCCCTTCACATCATACACATACGCAATGCCGCCACTCATACCTGCTGCAAAATTTCTGCCCGTATCACCCAATATCAATACCTGTCCACCCGTCATGTATTCACATCCATGGTCGCCGATAGATTCTACAACTACATGGGCACCGGAGTTACGTACACAAAACCTTTCGCCAGCTTTGCCTCTTATAAATGCTTCACCACTGGTAGCTCCGTAAAATGCTACGTTGCCAATGATGCTGTTTTCTTCGGGAACATACGTAGCTGCTTTGGGCGGATAGATGATAAGCCTGGCACCACTTAATCCTTTACCGAAATAATCATTTGCATCACCTTCTAGCTCCAGTGTAATCCCTTTTGTATTGAAGGCACCAAAACTTTGCCCGGCTGTTCCGGAAAAGTTGAAATGAATGGAATTGTCTGGCAATCCTGCTGCCTTATATTTTTTAGTTATTTCATTGGAAAGAATCGTTCCGGCAGTTCTGTCTGTATTTTTTATTACAAACGATGCAGTAACTTTTTCTTTATTTTCAATGGCAGGTTGTGCCGCCGCTAATAATTTCCAATCCATGCTTTCGCTTAATCCATGATCCTGCTCCTCGCTACAGAATAAGCCAGTATATAATGAGTTGGGTTCTTTATAGAGAATGGCTGACAAGTCGAGGTTTTTATATTTCCAATGTTCAATACTTTCTCTCATTTCTAAATTATCAGCCTGTCCTACCATTTCATTGATAGTTCTGAAACCAAGCTCTGCCATTATCTCTCTCAACTCTTGTGTAATCATTTTAAAGAAATTGACTACATGATCCGGGTTCCCTTTGAATCGCTTTCTTAATTCAGGATCTTGTGTGGCTACACCAACCGGGCAGGTATTCATGTGGCATTTACGCATCATGATACAACCTTCCACCACTAATGCCGCTGTTGCGATGCCCCATTCTTCAGCACCCAATAAAGTTGCAATGGCAATGTCACGGCCTGTTTTCATTTGGCCATCTGCCTGCACTACAACTCTGCTTCTTAATTTATTTTTTACTAATGTCTGGTGTGTTTCAGCCAAACCTAATTCCCAAGGTAAGCCTGCATGGCGGATAGAACTAACCGGTGATGCACCAGTGCCACCATCATGCCCTGCAATTAATACGACATCAGCTTTTGCTTTAGTAACACCAGCTGCGATAGTTCCCACACCGGCTTTGCTAACCAATTTTACACTTATCCTTGCTGCACGGTTAGCATTTTTCAAATCATAAATTAATTGTGCCAGGTCTTCAATCGAATAAATATCATGATGGGGTGGGGGAGAAATCAATCCAACACCCGGAGTAGAGTGACGAACTTTCCCAATCCATTCATCTACTTTATGCCCGGGTAGCTGACCACCTTCACCGGGTTTTGCACCCTGTGCCATCTTAATTTGTAATTCATCTGCTTCGGTGAGATACAAACTCGTTACACCAAACCTTGCAGAAGCAACTTGCTTAATAGCACTTCTCATGCTATCTCCATTGGGCAACAGGTCATATCTTTTTTCATCTTCGCCACCTTCGCCGGTATTTGATTTTCCACCGAGGCGGTTCATAGCAATTGCTAATGTGGTATGTGCCTCCCAGGAGATGGAGCCAAAACTCATAGCACCTGTAGCAAAACGTTTATAAATACTTTCTGCTGGTTCTACTTCATCAATGGAAATTGAATCTCTTGTTTTTTTGAATTGAAACAGCCCTCTTATCGTAGCAGCTTTTGCTGTTTGGTCGTTAACTAATTTCGAATATTTTTTAAACGTAGCAAGATCATTCATCTTTGTTGCATGTTGCAACAAGTGTATTGTTTGAGGATTGAATAAATGAAATTCGCCTTTTTGTTTCCACTGAAAAACACCGCCAACGGGTAAGCGGTCAACAGGAATTTCTTTTTTGCTAAAGGCAAAGAAATGTTTGGCTAATGCTTCTTTGGCTAATTCATCAAGACCCATTCCTTCTATTCTTGATGTAGCTCCTGTAAAATATTTATTGACCACTTCTTTATTCAATCCCAATATTTCAAATATCTGTGCTCCCTGGTAAGATTGCAGGGTAGAGATACCCATTTTGGAAAACACTTTCAACAAGCCATCATTTACGGCTTTGATATAATTCTTCTTTAACTGTTCTTCGTTTAAATCGGTTTGTAACTTTCCACTTTCCAGCATATCCCTGATAGAGGAAAGAGCTAAGTATGGATTAATAGCCGTTGCACCAAAGGCAACCAGGCAGGCAAAGTGATGCACTTCCCAAACATCACCAGCTTCAACGATGATTCCAACATTTCCCCGCATTCCTTTGCGGATAAGATGGTGGTGGATAGCCGCATTTGCTAATAATGACGGTATTGGAGCATGGTTCGAATCAATAGCCCTGTCCTGTAATATCAACACTTTAAAACCATCTTCCACCGCATCTACTGCATAATCACAAATTCTTTCTAATCCTTTTTTTAATGAACCGGGTTTGCCATCGGCCTTGAAATAACATTGAATGGTTTTTGATTGAAACAAACCGGTATCAATACTTCTTATTTTTTCCAGTTCATGATTAGTGAGTACTGGTTGTTTTAATGCAACGCTGTGACAGGTAAGCGGATCTTCCAATAGTAAATTGCCATTGTTGCCAACGAATGTCGCCAGCGACATCACCAATCTTTCACGTATGGGATCAATGGGAGGATTAGTAACCTGTGCAAATAATTGTTTAAAATAGTGACTCAGGTGTTGCGGATGATCACTGAGTACAGCCAACGGAATATCTGTTCCCATTGAGCCAATCGGTTCTTTACCATCTAATGCCATTGGCGCAATGATATTATCCAAATCTTCTGTGGAGTAACCAAATGCTTTCTGGTATTTAAAAACCTGGTCATGTTCAAGGTGAGTGAACATAATTCTTGGTTCTGGCAATTCTTCTAACCGGATCTTATATTTGTTCAGCCATTCGCCATAGGGTTTCTGCGAACAGATTTCATTTTTCAATTCAGTATCACTGATAATTTTTCCTTTCTCCATATCCACCACAAACATCTTTCCCGGCTGCAATCTTCCTTTTTCAAGAATGGTGGTGGGGTCAATTGGTAATACACCTGTTTCAGATGCCATGATTACACGGTCATCGTTGGTAACGCAATATCTTGAGGGACGAAGACCATTTCTATCTAATGTGGCGCCGATGATTTTTCCATCGGTAAATGAAATAGAGGCCGGACCATCCCAGGGTTCCATAAAGGAAGAGTGAAATTCATAAAATGCTTTTTTCACCGGGTCCATTTCTTCATGACCATCCCAGGCTTCCGGTATCAGCATCATCATCACATGTGGTAATGAACGACCTGTTAGTGTCAGCAATTCAATTACATTATCTAAACAAGCAGAATCGCTTTGCCCTTCCGAAATAATTGGCAACAGCATTTCCATTTCTTCTTTGCTGAAGTAAGGAGAAGTAAATCCTTTCTCACTTGTCTTTAACCAGTTGAGGTTGCCTTGTAATGTATTGATTTCACCATTGTGTGCTATATAGCGGAACGGTTGTGCTAGTTTCCAGGAAGGAAATGTATTGGTAGCAAATCTTGAATGCACCAGGCCAAATGCACTTACCACTCTTTTATTACTGAGGTCAGGAAAATAACTACGAACCTGCATACTGGTAAGCTGCCCTTTATATACAACTACTTTATGAGAAAGAGAAGCCACATAAAAACCTATCGCATCTTTTCTTACGGTGCTGTTGATAGTATGGGCAGCATGATTACGGAGGATAAATAATTTCCTTTCAAAATCATCGGGGTTGGAGATGTGGTCGGGGCAGGCAATAAAGACCTGTTCCATTTCCGGTTCCACACTTAATGCAGTTGGTCCGATGTCGTGTGTGTTTACAGGAACTTTTCTGTAGGCTAAAATCTCTAGCCCTAATTTTTCGGCGGTACGGTTAAAGATGTCACGGCATTCTTCTCTTAGCCTGATTTCTTTGGAAAAGAAAATCACACCAACCCCATATTTGCCAAATGATGGAAGATGAACACCGAGTTTCAAACATTCATCAAAGAAAAATTCATGCGGAGTTTGAATCATGATACCAGCACCGTCACCAGTGTTATT
>Ga0335394_10001705_pt1 | contig 24750 bp, 27 predicted proteins | sample MAT03_FD_205741 | JGI IMG/M metagenome (GOLD analysis project Ga0335394, IMG submission 205741) | Freshwater microbial communities from Lake Fryxell liftoff mats and glacier meltwater in Antarctica - MAT-03 (spades assembly) (version 2) ...
TTGCGGCACCCCCGTATGCTTGGATTTGCGCACAAAGCGCCTGCGCATTCTCCTGCTGCTCTTCGTGCGGATCGTTCGCAACAACGCGAGCACCTTCACGCGCGAAAGCAGCTGCCAATCCATGGCCGATACCGGAACTACTGCAGGTGATGACCGCCACCTGATTCTTGAGCTTGATCACAACGCCTTCGATAGCTTAGTTCCGATTATTTGAGCGTACAGAGCTGGCTCCGCTAAATCAGACACGGGTATAGATGGATTTCGGTCCGGGCACCCACGTGACCGGAGGAAGGAGATCCATGAGAAAGCCCAGACGTAACCATAACGCGGCATTCAAGGCCCGAGTCGCCTTGGAAGCCATCCGAGGCGAGAAGACAGTGGCCGAGATCGCGGCGCACCACCAGGTGCATCCGAACCAGGTGACGACCTGGAAGACGCAGGCGCTGGAGAACCTGACGACGATCTTCGGCGGCACGGTCACCAGCTTCGCCGACCGGGGGCTGCCGTGAACGCCGCTGCCTGCGCAGTCCCTGCTTCGCGGAGGATCCGGCCGGCCCCTCCCTGGGCCGGCGTTCGCACTGCGCGGCCTGACATTCAGTAAGCCGGGGGAAACTCCGTCCTTACCCAACCCGCCGACACGAGGCCGCGACCAATGCGGCCGTCCACCCCTTCCAGATCCGCCCCCGCACCGCGATAGCCGCGCACGGCGCTCAGCCAGGACGTAGGCGACACTGACCATCGACCCGCAAGCACGCCGAGGCCTGGTGCTCAACGACTATCCGAGAGACCGGCAATGACCCGTCGTTCGAGCGTCTGTGTGGCGGTCTGATTCTCCAACAGACCGTCAGGCCAGCGGCACGAGGGCAGACTTCCGCAGTTTGCGGTCGCGGGTGACCAGCGGCAGATGGTGCACGAGACTGGTCGCGGCGATCAGCTCATCGGCAGGATCCACGCGCACATCCAGCCGCACGCTCGCCTGCACAATCTCCACGCTGATGGGCCACACGTGGACCGCGGACAGGACGCGGACGACGTCCGGGCTTTGCAGATCCAGTTCGATCCGCTTGAGCTGCGCCAGCTTCGCGATCTCCCAGAGCACGATGCCACTGATGCTCCATCGGTCGCCGCGCAGCAGCCGGTCCTCCCGGGGAGTCAGCCTCCCGCCGATCGCGTGCAGCAGCACGTGCGTATCAAGATTCAGCATCCCAGCGGACCCCCGTGCTGAGCAGGTCGCCATGGATCTTCAGTCGCCCCTTCAGCGCACCGATCAGCGCGGCGGATTCGGCACGGATCGGGATCAGCTTCGCCACCGGCTTGCCATGCTTGGTGATGACAATACCCTCGTCCCCCACTTCATCGAGGATGGCCAGGCACTGTTCCTTGAATCGGGCTGCGGCAATCTGCTTCATGGTCGGAAAATACATCTAGTCATACTTTATGTCCACTTCGCATCCAATGACCGTCGCGAATCCCGCCGCGCCTCGTGCCGGCCGACTCATGCCGTCAGTCGACGATGACGCCGGCGCCACCCTCGATCGGCTCGCGACGCTCGACGCGCCCGATCTCGACATAGCCCGCGGCGCTCAGCAGGGCAACTGCCGACGGCGATACCGAGGCCAGTAGTCCGCCGGAGGTCTGCGGATCTTCGAGCACGACGCGCACAGCCGGTGACACGGACGCGGCAAAACTGATTGAAGCGCGCAGGCTGCCGGCAGCGGCCGTGTCGCCGTCCGCACGCCGATGCGCACCGGTACGAATGCCGGCGACCGCCGCCTCCAGTGCGCCGGCCAGCAACGGCACACGCGACGCATGAATCCGCAGCGTGGCATCCGACTGCTGTGCCATTTCCGCGGCGTGGCCCAGCAGGCCATAGCCGCTGATATCGGTCACGGCATGCGGAGCGTCAGCGGATCGGCGCAACGCCTGCGCGGCCTCGCGGTTGGTCGCGCGCATCGATGCGACCGCGATCGCGAGTCCGGGCTCGCGCTGCCAGGAGATCAGCAGGCCCGTGCCCAGTGGCTTCGACAGCATCAGCACATCGCCCTCGCGTGCGCCCGCCTTGCGCCAGATCTGCGCCGGATGCACGAAGCCCAGCACACACAGTCCGAACACAGGCTCGGCGCAACGCACCGAGTGCCCGCCGATGACACTTCCACCGCAGGCAGTCACGACCTCTATCGCCGCGCTGGAGACATCGGCGATCACCTGGTGTGGCACCTGCGCCGGAAACCCGGCCAGCGCGAGCGCGAAGGCCACGCTACCGCCCATCGCGTACACATCGCTGACGGCATTGGCGGCGGCGATCGCGCCGTAATCCCGCGGGTCGTCGAGCAGCGGCGGAAAGAAGTCCACGGTCGCGATGAGCGCGCGTTCCGCATCCAGCGCGTATACAGCGGCATCGTCGAACGGCGCGAGCCCGACGAGCACGCCCGCCGCAGGCGACGCACCGGCCGCGAGGCCTGCCAGCATCGAGACCAGCTCCTCCGGCGCCTTGGCTGCGCAGCCGCCGCAGCCGGCGAGCGCGCGCAGGCCGGTAAATACGGCGGCGTCAACCGGCGCGGGCGGATGCGCCATTGATCAGCCGCCCTTCGCGGCCGGCGCGGACTTCGATGTATCGAATCGCAGACCCAGCGTCTCCGCAATGGTCGTGCGCTGCACCTCATCCGTACCGCCCGGGATACGCAGATTGCGCGCGATCTGGAACAGCTTGTTGACCGGATTGTTGCGCATGACGCCATAGCCGCCATGCACCTGCAGCGCGCGATCGGCCACGCGATAGAAGGATTCGTCATTGCTGACCTTCAGCGCACAGATACGGCGGATCTCGTCCTTCGGCCGAGGCAGCGCATACCACGGGCCCGGATCGTCGATGCTGCGGGCAACCTCGAGCGACAGCGAGCGCGTCTGCAGCCAGTCGACGTACATGTCGGAGATCATCCACTGGATCCCCTGGTTCGCGCCAAGCGGCCGATCGCCGACCACGCGCGACTGCACGCGCTCGAGGCTGCGGTCGATCAGGTAGCGCGACCAGCCGGAGCACATGCCGGCGCGGCGCATGCGCGTGTAGTTGAACGACATCACCGCGATGTCGAAGCCCTGGCCGGGCTCGCCGATGACGGCGCTTTGCGGCAGCACGATGTCATCGAAGAACAGCTCTCCGGTGTAGCCGTCGCCGAACATCGTCTGATACACCTTGCCGGTGCGATAGCCCTTGCCGAGGAATTCACGCGTATCGAACATGAAGTAGGTGAACGAACGTCGACCGGCTCCCGGCTCAGTGATTGCGAGCACCTGGGCGACGTCTGCATCAAACGCATTGGTGATGTAAGCCTTCGCGCCGGACAGCACCCAGTCGCTGCCGCGCTGCTTCGCGTGCGTCTTCATGTCGAACAGGTTCGAGCCAGCGCTGGCTTCGGTCACGGCGTGCAGGCTGGTCTTCTCGCCGCGCACCAGCGGGTCCACGTACTGCTCGCGCTGGTGATCGTGGCAGTACAGCAGGCGCGGCGTCGCGCCTTCGGACCACGAGAGCAGCGCGGGATTCAGTCCGCAGCCGTAACCGTACACCTTCTCCTCGACATAGATCATGTCGGTGCGACCGAGGCCGCCGCCGCCGAGCTTCGTCGGCAGATGTGCGCTGTAGACTCCCGCCTTGCCCGCTGCGCGCATGATCTCGCGTCGAGCCGCGATGATTTCCGGATGCAGCTTCCCGTCGGTGTCGAGGTATAGCGCTTCGTCCGCAAGGCGCGCCGCAAGCTGCTTCTCACGCGGCGCAACTTCGTCACGATGCAGCGCACTGACGAGCTCCAGTATGCCGGCGAGATGCGCAGGCGGACGCAGTTCCTTCTCGAGCGGCGAGGTCCATTCTTGTGTCATCGGCAATCTCCCGGGGCGTGTCGGTGGGCAGTCACTGGCTGTGCAGTCAATCGATGGGCATGAAGTCGGGCGATGCCGGCAGCGCGAGCGTCTGGCGCGCGCCAGGGCGATGGCCGAGGAAAAATGGCCGGTTTGCGAGCCCGGCGAGATACGGCAGTACTTCGTCCGCGCGCAGCCGTCCCACCTCACCCGCAAGCGAGTGCCGCTCGCCGAACTGCGTGACGGCGTCGGGCCTCAACCCGGGTGCAGCCACGATGAACGGCGTTGGATCGCCACTGTGCAGCAACGACCCGGTCGATGGCGACGCGTGATCACCAGTCACCGCAACCACAGCGCGCGCAGCGAGTTCCTGCAGCGATGCGAGGCCGACATCGGTGGCCTCGATGACATCGCGCTTGTGGGCCGGCCGCTTGGTGTGTGCGGCCTCGTCGGTGGCCTTGACGTGCACGTGCACGAAATCATGCGATTCGAGCAGCAATGCGGCCGCCTCGAGCCGGCGTTGCATGTCTGCGGCGGGACTGGCCGCGTCGTAGGGAAGATCGTACAGCGACATCCCGAGCACTCGCGCGAGTCCGCGATACAGCGCCGTGTCCGTGACGGCTGCGCCGCGCAGCCCGGTCGCCTGATGAAAATCCGGCATCGCCGGATCGAGCCAGCTCGGCCACTTCGTAACGGCCACGTCGAGTGGCGGCAGATCGCCGCGACGCCTTTGCTCGTTGACGGGATGCGCGCGCAGAATGCGGCGACTGTCCAGCAGCCACTGTTCTAGCGTCAGGGCAAACTGCAAAGCGGCGACGGGATCCGCCGACTCTGCCAGCGGCTGGGGCCGCATCCACGGATGTATATGATCGAACAGCGCGTCGGTGTCGCTGACATCCCGCGTGCTTGCGCCATGCGCAATCAGCACGGCTTCGCCGGTGCGCAGTGGCAGCATCTCGAAACGGACACCGTTGAAACTGCGGCCAGCCAGCGCTGCAAACAGTGCCGCCGCGGGCTCCGCATCCTCTCGCGGCCGTGCGCGTGCGCCGAGGTACAGCCAGCCGTCGCGCTTCGCGGACGCGCGCAGAGCGAGATGGAACATCGGCTCGCCGACAGGCGGCTCCAGGCCGACTCCGAGCGCTTCAATGGCGGCACGCCCCGGAAACGGTAGCGTGCTGCAGCCGAACAATGACCAGTGTGCGTGCTCGCTGGACGTAGCCCGTCCCGGCCCGAAAGGCACGTGAATCCCGCTGACGCCGCGCTGCGCGAGCGCATCGAGGTTCGGTGTGGCAGCAGCCTCGCATGGCGTGCGGTCGCCCAGCTCTGCGCAGGCGCGGTCGCCCAGCCCATCGAGAATCAACAGCAGGATCGGCAGGCGATCGTCGTTCACGGCGTACTCCGCGCCCATTCAGCCAGCAACTCACGTGGGCCCGGCGGTACCCAGTGCTGCCAGGGCTCTTCGTTCCGCATCGCGCAGCGAATGTTGCTCGCGGAGAGGCGAGTTGCCGGGTCTCCCTCCAGCACTTTGGGCGGATAGCCGGCTGCCGCAAAGCAGCGCACCTTCTCGCGCTCCCAGTCAGAGAACACGCGCACGAGCTGCGGCGTGCCGCGCGGCAGCAGTTCAGGCCAGCGCGCGGGTTCATCGAGCGGGAACGGCACGATGGTGTATCGACTCGGCTCGACGCCCTCGCTGCGCAACGCTGCATCGATCAATGTGCGGCGCTCCACGTATGTCCAGGGATTGGCAGAAGCGAGATGACGATGGGCACTGGCCGGATGAGCCGTGCGCACGCCGGGCTCGGGGTTGGTGATGCCGATGAACACCTGGCGCGCGATCTCGAACGCATGACGCAGCAATGCGAGGTGATCAAGATGGATCGGCTGGAAGCGGCCGGTCACAGCGATGTGGTCGAGGGTCCGATTCGCATCGACTGGAGATCCGTGCAACATGATTGGCATGAGCCGGCGCCCAGCTTGCGTCAGCCGCGCGCCAGAGCAGCGCAGAGCGGAGTCAGATCCGCAGCACGATCAATTCCAAGCACCGCATCGCGCAACTGCACAGCCTGCGACGCCGGCACGGCCAGTTCGGCGTTGGCGAAGAACTTCTGCTCGATTTCGGCAACGGTCAGCGGGCGAGCCGCGGCGCCGCGATTGACCTGCTCGCGCCGCACGAGCCGGCGACCATCGCGCAGCAGGATCTCCACGTAGCCGGAGAAGTACTTGGGGAAGGCCGTCGCCGCGTCGTGTTCGCAGCGGATACGGTCGCACAGCGCCAGAATCTGTGGATCGCGGCGACTGTCGTCATCGAGTTCGGCGAGTCCGAAGCGACCCCGCACCAGGCAGGCCGCGATGAAATACGGCAGGCTGAACTTGGCGTCATAGTCGCTCTGCGGGCGGCGCTTCGCGGCGGCAGGCTCACAGACCACCGGCATCTGGTTCTCGTGAATGCGCGCCGTCACCGAGACGATCTCGCTGCTGTCGAAGCCATGTTCGGCGCGCAGCGCGAGCACCGCATCGCCGCAGGCATGATTGAAGTGACAGACGGGATACGGCTTGATCGCGACATTGCGCATCTCCCAGCTGTCGCCAAGCCCCGCAAGAACGGCTTCCGTGCCATCCGGCGCGTGACTGCCGAGGTAGGTGTTGAACAGCCCGAATCGTCCTTCGTAGGCTCGCCGCGGGCTCTCGAAGCCATGCGCGGCGAGCGTCGCGGCGGTGATGCCGCAGGCCGCCGCCCAGCCAGGATGGAAGCGCTTGGTCCACGCCCCTTCTTCGAGAAACTCCATGCTCCCCGACGCCATGCTGAGCACGAGTCCCTGGGCGTGCGCCAGGACGGACGCATCTGCGCGCTGCAAATAACCCGCCGCAATCGCGGCACCGAAAGCACCGACGACACCCGTGGGATGGAAGCCGACTTTCTGCCACCAGCCGCCGGCATGCTGGCCGAGGCGCCCATCCACTTCGACCGCCAGCAGATAGGCCGCCAGCGCGCGGGCACCACTGGCCCGATTGCGCAGGCCTTCTGCCAGCATCACCGGCACGGCGCTGGCGGAAGCGTGAACGACGCTGGCGGGATGGGTATCGTCGTAGTCGAGTCCGTGGATCAGGATTCCATTCAGCAGCGCGGCATCGCGTGTGCCGTACCGCCGGTCTGTGCCGATGACGGCGTGGTCACCGGCGCCGGCCAGAGCCGCCACACCGGCGAGACTACGGTGGGCGAACGCGAAAGTGGTGGAGGCGAGCCCGATACCGAGAGCATCGAGAATGCAGAGCTTGGCCGCTTCGACCACATCCGCCGGCGCAGCATCCAGTTCGAATGCTGCGGCATGCGCTGCGAGCCGTTGCGACAGTGAAAGGGCGTCGTGGCCGGCGGGCTGCAGGACTGCGTTCATCGGACTGCCTCGAACCCATGACGGGTCCCAGCCAGTATAGCCTCAAATGTCCGGACATTTGAACATCCGCCGCGGCGCTACTTCCCGGCGCTGCGCCGCAGTTCCGTGTAAGCGCGCGCAACCCACTGAACCGGCTTCCAGAACGTTCCGGCCCAGGCTGCATCGAACTCCGCCGTCGGCTTCGAGGCAAGCACCGACTCCATGGATTTGCCGGCGCGGATCTGCTTGACGATACGGCCACGAATCGTGACCAGCATGTCGTGGAACTCCTGAATCTTCGCCTTGATCGCGTGCGGACCATGCCCAGGAATGATGCGGGTCTGGTCGTCTACGCTGGCGAGCGCGCTCGCCAGCGCATCGATCATGCCGTTCAAGCTGCCGCCGCTCTTGGTATCGGTGAATGGATAGCTGCCAACGAAGAACACGTTGCCCATGTGCAGCACGTTCACCTTGCGGAAGCGAACGATTGCATCGCCATCCGTATGGGCATCGGCGACGTGCATGACTTCGAGGTCCTCGCCATTCAGATGCAGCGGCAGTGATTCGCCGAACGTGATTGACCGGCCCGCTTCTTTTGGTCCAGGTTTGATGTCAGTTTACGCCGCCCTTTAGATGTGGCACAGATTGCCGAGGCACGAGGGCTAGGCCTCGTGCCTCGGGCGCCGGCGAGCGGTATCCCAGCGCGCTGTGCGGTCGAACTCGGTTGTAGTGCTGTCGCCATTGCTCGATCACCACCGGTGCTTCACGTAGCGTGCCGTTGAACTTCTCGCAGTAGCCGTTCTCCCATTTGGCGATCATCTCAGGGCCATTGTCGCTGCGGATGTAACTCGGCGAAGATGTCGATCACGTCGTGAGCACGGATGCGCCGCGCCGGCACGAAGGTCAACGCTTCCTTCGTGTACTCATCGATCAGCGTCAGGACCTTGATCGGCCGGCCATCGTCGCTCCGATCCATCACGAAGTCCCAGCTCCACACGTGGTTGCGATGCTGCGGCCGAAGCCGCACGCAGCTGCCATCTCAGCCGGGCGTTCTCCGCCTCCAGTTCCCGCAGCTGCTTGGCCTGATCGATCCGCAAGCCCCCATGCGTGTTGCGCCACCGAAACTACGTCTTGTCCGTCACCCCAATCTGCTTCATCGCCTGCGCCACAGTCTGGCCCTGGCCGATCGTCACGTCGGCCTCACGCAGCTTGTGGATGATCTCTGCCGTCGTGTATCGCTGTCTCAGCATTTGCCAGGTCTGCTGTTGCCATTTTACGGAACATCAACCTGGACTAAAATTTCCGGGTCACGTCAGGCAGCTTCTGTGGCTCAATCGGTCCGGACCTACACAGCGGTCGCAGCGGCGTCTCCCTACACGCCACGTGGACCCTCGGCACGGTCAAACTGCGCTCGAGCAGTGCGTATCGCAGCAATGAACAGCCCGCGCCGACCGACTGTACGGCACCAGCTGTCCGTCTTGTAGATCCGGCGCGAGCCGCGCGTGGGGCGATAGACCGCGCGGCCTTGATCGAGGCCGCGGCGCGGCTCGATGGACTCTCGAAGGACTCCGGTGTGGATGAGGCGGAAGTGGAGCAGGTGGCTGCAGAGTTTCGGACGTGGCGCAACGCGCGCAGAAAGCCATTACCGGCGCCCAGCGTGCGCTGGTGCTGGCTGCACTGCGGGCCTCCTGAATCGACGGCGGAGCGCATTGTAGCGGCGCATAGTTGCGTATGAAGCGCTGAGCGCTGCAAGTCGACAGCGCCACCCGTGGCGGCGGCCATTACCGATCCTTATGGGGGCGGCAGGCCTATTCATTTGCCGTGCGGCATCGCTCCAATACTACGATAGCGTTACACACTGGTGCCAAAGCACCGCCGTCGCCAATCTATGGGGGGATTCTGACTATGCGCCTTGGAACGCGCTTGACCTGGATCGTCTGCCTGCTTGCGGTGTCCGCCGCGCCGGGCCCAACAACCGCCGCCGAACTCGCGATCGAGGAAATCGTCGTCACCGCGCAGCGCCGCGAGCAGCGCCTGCAGGAGGTCCCTGTCGCCGTGACAGCGATCAGCGAAGCGGCACTGAAAGCCCGCGGTATCACCGACTTCTCCAACTATCTCACTACGATTCCGAGCGCCACCTTCTACGACATCGGCAGTCTCGGCAACGAAGTGAAGTTCCGCGGGGTCGGCTCGGGCACCGCACAGCTCTCGCCGACCACGGCCGTGTACCTCGGCGAAGTACCGCTGATCCATACGGGGCGTAACGTCAACTCAAGCTACAACTTCCGTCTCGTCGACATGGAGCGCATCGAGGTGCTGCGTGGGCCGCAAGGTCAGCTCTACGGTTCAAACAGTCTCGGTGGCGCCATCAAGAACGTGCCACGGCGACCAAACTTCGACGCGTTCGGCTTTTCGAGCAACGTCTCTTATTCCAGTGTTTCTCACGGCGATGAAGGCGTTGAGGGCGACGTCACGTTGAATGTGCCGCTCCGCGACGATGCCGGTCTGCGTCTCAGCGTCTACGGCGGCGATACCGCCGGCTGGTACGACAACATCAAGCCCACGGGCCCGACCCTGGGCTTTCTAGCGGGCTTCTCTCCTTCGATCGGGGCGCCGGGCGGCGCACTCCCTGCGCAAACTCGCGTAAGGGTCTCTCCGCCCGGAATCGTGCCGCCTCTGACGGTCCCCGGGGCGCCCGGCATCCTCGCTCGCGAACCGCGCGCCGCGAGCTATGCGTCGCCGGCGAATCTCGAGCAGGACGTAAATGGAGGGTCCTTCGCGGGCGCGCGCGGCATCTTCGCTTGGGAGCCCAATGAGCGTCTGCGCGTCGAGATCATGCTCGCACGGGAAGACGTCAAGAAGAATGGCAATGCTGCCGCCGAAGAGGTACCCGCCACTGCGGGGCGGATTCCTGGCACCTTCATCGCGCCTAACGTGTTGAACCCCGCGGCGTCCACGCTGCACCTGACGCCGTCGCGCTCGCGCGAGTACCAGCAGGTCGAGCCGGTTTCGTCCTCGACGGCCGATGAGATTTCTCTGGCGAACCTCGTAGTCAGCTACGACTTCAGTTTCGCCACCCTGACGTCCTCGACATCGTGGTGGGACCGAACCGCACGCCTCAACACCGACGGCTCGAACGCGACCGGGTTCGCCACCGGAATCAGCGACGCGTTTCCATTTCTGATTGAACGCACGGACGAGCCGCAGACCCTGATTCAGGAACTGCGGCTGACGTCGAACGGTGAGAGCCGCTTCGACTGGCTGGCGGGTGTGTTCTGGCAGGAGATCGAGCAGGACTTCACGCTGCTCGCGACGGATCTCAGCGGCCTCGACCTCCTGTACTGGAACCGCGTCGTGCTGACACCGCCGATGGCCCCAGTGCCCACAACGCGGGTCGTCGTGCGCCAGACTGGCCAATACGTCGATGAGCAGATCGCTGCCTTCGGCGAGATCGGCTACGACCTGACCGAATCGCTGACGGCTGCCTTCAGCTTCCGCTGGTTCGAGGTCGATCAGACCTCGACAGTCACCGGTGAAGGCTTCCAGTTCCTCGCACCCGGCACGACCCAGCGGAGCAATACCGATCGCAAGTTCACGCCGCGCTTCAACCTCTCCTGGCAGGCCTCGACCGACCGTCTCTACTACGCGACCGTCGCCGAAGGGTTCCGCACGGGCATCCTGCCGCGCGACCTGCCGCAGGCAACCTGCGGCCTGGAGCTCGCCAACGCGGGCTTCCCCGGCGGTCTGGAGCCCACCGAGCAGGACACCACCTGGAACTACGAGGTTGGCGCCAAACTCAGCCTCGCCGATCGGCGCGTCCTCCTGAATGGGGCGCTGTACCGCATCAAGTGGCGAGATGTGCAGGGCCAGGTGTTCATGCAGCAGTTCAACCCCAATCCTGCGGTCAGCCAGTGCCAGGGAGACGCGATCCTGAACGTCGGCGACGCGACCATCGACGGGGTAGAACTTGAGCTCGCAGCGCAGCTCACCGAGAAACTTCGTCTGGATAGCTCGTTCTCCTATACCGACGCGAAATGGACGCGCGTGATTCGTCAGTATCGGACGACTCCGGGCGCCACCGTCGAGAACACGCCGGAGTGGCTCGCCTTCGTCGGCCTGCAGTACGACTTCCTACTCTTCGGCCGCGAAGGCTTCGCGCGCGTCGACTGGAACCACGTCGGCGAAAAGGTTCGCAAGGCCGGCGACTTCGTCTCACAGGCGCAACCTTACGATATCGGCGATTACAGCACCGTCGGGCTGCGCACGGGCGTCTCGCTCGGCGAGCGACTGCGAGCGGAGCTGTGGGCGGAGAATCTCTTTGATGAGTATGGCGTGATGTGGGCTCTCGACACCGGCGGCTTCAACCCGCCCACGGTGTTTCCGGTGCGGCCACGCACCGTGGGCCTTACACTGCGCTGGAATTTCTGACCCTTCCATCACGCATAGATACGCATATAGGAGTGCCGTGTGCCGGAGCCCTTCAATGTCCCGCGTCGCACGTTGCTCGTTCTGATACTGCTGGCCGTAGGTAGTAGTAGTCCGGCGGCAGCCGTGATCTCCGGCGACGAGCGAATCATCGTTTCAGGCGCGTCGGGGAATCTCGGTAGGCTCGCCGTCGATGAGCTGCTGAGCCGCGGCGTGCCGGCGAAGCAGCTGATTCTCGTGAGTCGCCGGCCTGCCGAACTCGCCGAGTACGCCAGCAAGGGAGCGACCACGCGCTTCGGCGACGTCGATAGGCCTGAGTCGCTGTCCGCGGCCTATGCGGGCGGCACCCGCATGCTGCTGATCAGTCTCGCGCTCGGCCCCGACGCAGACACGCGGCCGCAGCGTCACAGAACGGCGTTCGACGCCGCCGTCAAGGCTGGCGTCAGGCACATCGTCTACACCTCATTCGTCGGAGCCGACAAAGGTGGCGACCCGGTCAGCGAGGCTCATCGGAAGACCGAGGAGTTCCTTCGCGCCAGTGGCGCGAAGTGGACGGTTCTGCGCAATGGTCTCTATGCGGACATGCGTCTCCCGCAGGCGCTGCAGATCGCGCGCACTGGCAGAGCCGTCGCGTGGCCCGGCGACCCGAAGAGCGCGCTAGTGACGCGGCAGGACTGCGCGGCCGCGGCCGCGGGTGCGTTGCTCGGTGGCGGCCGTTTTGAGAATCAGACCTTCGACGTCACGGGGCCCGAGCTTGTGAACACTGCCGACATCGCGGCGATCGTGGGCACGATCACGGGCAGCAAGATCGAACTCGTCGAACGCGCTCCCGCGGGGCCGCCCGGCCCGGACGGGCCCTTCGGCCCGCCGCCGGGAAGCAGCATCATGGCCGCGGCGGCGGTGGTGACCGATGCCGTCGCGAAGCTCGCGGGGCGCAAGCCGACCATCATGCGCGACATGCTGCTGGCCAACGAGCTGCGAATCCGTGCGGCAGCGGCGGCCGCTCCGGCGGCGGGCAGCAAGACCGCTGCCGCAGCCCCCGCGACCACGCTGCGTCGGCTCGAGCCTGGTATGGAATGGAGCTACCGCGTCACGGGACGCATGACCCCGCCCACTGCAGCTGAGCCCATTCCGATCAGCGGCACGATCCGGATCCGCATCGAGTCTGCGAAGCTCGCGGGGCGCGAGGTTCGTGTGCTGCGCTTCGAGCAGATGCTGAAGCCTGTGGCCGGTCCCACCGCCGCGTCAGGCGCGGCAAGCACGGGCGGCAAGACAAGCGGCCTGCCGAGCGCCAGCGGCGGTACCGCCGCTGGCGTCGCGCCGCCGGTGTCCGTATTTGGCGATGCTCCGCCCTTCGCGGTGTTCTACTTTACGCAGAACCTCGCAAGCGGCGACGTGCGCATCGTCGGCGACAATCACGGACCGCACGGCGCAGATCGGATCGCACGCGGCGAGGGCGGGCTGTTCATTCCCGGCCGGTGGAGCCTGCAGAAGCGCTATGACGAGCGTATCGAATGGAGCGACGGCGCTTGGACGCGCAACTTCTTGCACGTCGATGGCGTCGAGGTCGTCGAGACCGGCATCGGTCCGCTCGCGAGCTGGCGCTCACCGAACGGCTCGGACAGCAGCGGAAAAGTAGTAATCAGCGGCACGGACTGGTGGCCGCCCGACCTTGGCCAGCCATCCGCTTTCGAAGCGCGCACACAGCTGCCTGACGGAGGTCTTGTCGAGATTCGCGCCGTGCTCGAATCGACGAACGTTGCGACGCGCAAGCCCTGAGCCGCGGTCGAAACGGGCGGCCTGCTACGGCTGCTGCGGCCAGCGCCCTGGGCCGGGCGGCCGGCGGCACGCATCAACATGAAGCGTTGATCGCCGTTCTCAGGGGATGACTTGTCAGCCCGGATGAAGGTACTCGGAGAGCAGCGAGCCGTCCCAGAGCGTGCCGACCAGGCCGAAGTCGCGCGGCCTCTTGCAGGTTGCCGGCCCGGTGCTGGATATCGCGCAGCGCGCCTTGGAGTCCCATCGCGACGTCGCGTTCGGCTAGATTTCCGCGTGCAACGCCGAAGGCGGCGCACCACGCGAGTACGGCCGCCTATTCCGGCTGATCCACGGTCGGTCGCCGAAACGTAGATCGGTCCCGGCACCAGCGCGGCGACGTAATGACGCCGACGTGGACCTGCTTCGACCACGAACCGTCACAGATTGCCCGCAATGCCTATGCGGGTCTCGTCGTCGGCGGCGAGCGGCTGTTCCGCGAGGATGCACTGCGCGACGGAAATTTCGAGGTGATCGTCTCGGGATTCCGCAAGGGCACCGGCTCGTCGCGCGAGACTGCGGTGCGGGCCGAGCAGTGGAGCGGCATCTCGCCGCGCCGCAGGGCGAGGGGCGGCTGCGGCCGGGCGATGCAGTGGTGGTCAGCGTCGACAGCGGCTATTCGCACGACTACACCAGCGCCCAGGTGCACCATTTCCTTGCCGGGGAGTACGGCCCCGACTACTTCGTGCGCAACGCCGCGCGTTTCGCGGCTTTCGAGGATCACCGGGTTTACGTCGACGAGATGCAGAAGCTCGCGCCGTTCGCGCCGAAGATCGAACGCCTGCGCGGCCTGCAGCGTGAGTTCCAGCGCCACACGGCGTGCGCGACTACGCCGCCGTCGATGGCGTCTCCCCTGGCATCTGCTACCAGGTCGCGCGCGAGGCGCTGATCGAACCGGGCGACTTCGTGCAGGCCACCGACTTGCACACCTGCATGGGCGGCGCCAGCAATGCGTTCGCCTGGGGCGTCGGGGCCACCGAATACGCCGCGCTGCTGCACAGCGGCGTGACCGCCTTCACCGGGCCCGAATCGATCCGCTTCGAGCTGCACGGGCAGCTCGCGACGAACGTCACCGCCAAGGATCTGATGCTGCACATCCTGGCGAGCTTCGCGCGTCGCCAGGCAACACTGGATCGCGTGATGGAATTCGGTGGCCCGGGGCTCGCCGCGCTGCCGATCGACGAGCGCGCCACGCTCGCCAACATGGCGACCGAATGCGCCGCACGCACCGGAATCTTCGAGGCCGACGAGGCGCTGTTCGACCGGCTCGCGAAGGCGCGACGCGGCGGTGACGTCGCCGCATGGGGCCGTCGGCGGCGCGCGACCAATAGACTCGATTGGAGGTGAAGAAGCCTCCTGAGCCCTGGCGGGCCGAGAGGTTTTTTTTGGCTGCTTCAGCCTCACGGACTAAACCGCGGGTCGAACGTCAACCTGATCGTCCCGCTCGCCCTGCTGGTCGCCTCGCCGTAAGCGCTGGCGCAGGACCGGCCCGGGTCGGAAGCGCCGACGCGCCGCGGCGACACGCAGCGGGCGGGGAGCGGCGGCGCGCTCGACGAGGTGATCGTCACGGCCCAGCCACGCAGCGAATCGCTGCAGTACGTACCGCTCGCCGTGACCGCGCTCGATGCCGCGGCGCTGGAGGAGCGCGGCATCGTCAGCTTCGCGAGTTACCTGCAGACCGTGCCGGGCGCGTCCCTGAACGAGCTCGGCTCCGTCGCCAACGAAGTCAAGTTCCGCGGCATCGGCGGCGGCACGGCTACCAGTCGCCCACGATCGCGGTGTATTTCGGCGACGTATCGGTGATCCACACGGGCCGCAACGTCAAACCGAGCTACAACCTGCTGCTGACCGAAGCGCGGCTGTTCCAGCCGCCGGGTTCGCCACCCTTGCCACCCGATCCGGCACTGCAGTCCGGCGACTTCAAGGACACCCAGTTCGCCGTCTTCGGCGAGGTCGGCGTCGATCTCACTTCCGCCCTGCGCGCCGCGTTCAGCTTCCGCTGGTTCACGCTCGATCAGGAAGTACGGGTCGTCAACAACGGCTTCAACTTCACCGCCCAGGCTCTGTCGACTCGCAGTAACAGCGACGCAGTCTTCACGCCGAAGTTCAAGCTGTCGTGGCAGCCGAACGTTGACCAGCTCTGGTACCTGACTGCGGCCGAAGGCTTTCGCACCGGCGTCATAAATTCCGATCTGCCGTTTAGCACCTGCGGTCGCGAGCTGGCCGCAGCAGGTTTCCCCAACGGCACTCCGGCAACCGACCCTGACACCGTGATGAACTACGAACTCGGCGCGAAGCTGCAGTTCGCGCAGCGCCGCGTGACGCTGAACGCCGCCGTCTACCGGATCGACTGGAGCGACCTGCAGGGGCAGGTCATCCTGCCGTCGCTGTTGCAGGGCTTCAGCCGCTGCAACTCGCCGATCCAGTTGAACCTCGGCGACGCGCGCAGCGAAGACGCCGAGGTCGAGCTGAGCGACGCGCTGACCGAGCGGCTCGAGGCGTCGCTGCCCTATTCGGGCGCCCGCTATCTCGATGCGTATGCGGCGGCCGGCATCTGCCGGGCAGACCATCGAGAACGTGCCTGAGACGCAGGCGCTGCTGGCGTTGCACCACGGCACCCAGCTTTTCGGTAGCCGCGCGTTCGGCCGCGCCGAGTATGCCTACGTCGGCGGAAAGGCGAAGTAAGGCGCCGACTTCGTCGCCACAGCGCAATCGTTCCCGCTCGGCGACTACGGCACTTTCAACCGTCGCTTCGGCATCGACCTGACGGACAACGTGTCGGCCGTCGCCGCCAGCGCCTACGCCGGCGCACGGACCGCGGACGAGCCTGCGCGTTCAAGGCTGCGTTCGCTCGTGCCGGGTTCTCGCTGGGTCTACCGCGTCACCGGACGCCTGCGACCCGCCGGTGCGCCGAACGATCTGCCGATAGCCAGCACGATCACGATACGGCTCGAAGCAGCCCATTTCGGCGCGCGCCGCGACGTGCTTGCACTGCATTTCGACCAGGATATGCGCCCCGCGACCGCCCCGAATGCGCCGATCATCCCACAGGCGGCGGGCGCCGCGGCACCCTCCACTCCGGTGTTCGGCGAAGGGCCGCCGGCAGCGGTGTTCTACATCACGCAGGATGCCGCAAGCGGCGACGTGCGGATCGTCGGCGACAACCACGGCCGCAACGGCACGACGCGCGCGGTCAAAGGGCGCGGGCGGCCTCTTCATCCCCGGGCGGTGGGACCGCGACACGCGCTACGACGAGCGGCTCGAGTGGCAGGACGGGGGCTACGTCCGCAGCTATCTTCGCGTCGACGGCACGGAGCTGTTCGATACCGGGCTCGGGCGCATCCGTGCCTGGCGGGCGCCGAACGGTTCGGGCAATTCCGAGAACATCGTGATCGAAGGCGCGGACTGGTGGGCGCCCGAGCTCGGCCAGCCCGTTCAGTTCGATGCCAACACCAGCCTGCCGGACGGCGGCCGCGTCTCGCTTCGCGCGGTGCTCGAATTGAACGAACATCGTCCGCTAAGTGAGCGGCTGGAGCCCGACTGGCGCCATGGTGTCAGTGGCCGGCCGGACCGAAACCCAGTGGGGGTCCGGGCATCAGGCCCATCATGTCCGCGAGCACGGTGTGCCCGGTGAGCCGGCCCTCGCGGGCCCGGTAGATCGCGGCGAGCGTCGCGACGACCGGCTGGTTCGAGGGCGGCAGACCCATCAACGGGCCACGCTGGGTGCCGGTCAATCGCGTGAACAGGCAAGCGTGGTCACCCGCGTCCAGCGACTCGACGACCTCCAGTCGCAGATCCGGGATCGCATCGCGGAACTCGCGCACGTGCTGCGTCATCTGCTGCCGCGTCTGGTTGCCGAGCGGTGGTGCGCCGTGATTGAGCGTCACGACTTCGTACGGCTCGCTCATCAGTTCGGCGAGCGCGCCGTAGTGGCCGCGGTTCCAGACCTCGTCGACGAAGCGCTGGGCCAGTTCGAGTGCGCCGCTCGGGCGGATGTCCGCGTTCAAGGTGTATTGCTCCCGTGGGCGCCGCCGGGCGGGTCGCCGAGCGCCCGCAGGTGGTCGTAGAGGATTCGCAGATCTGCATCGTTCATGTTGCGATAGCCGAGCCACGGCATGTGCATCGAATTGATCTGACGACCTCCGGGCATGGCGCCGGTGCGCATCGCGGCGACGAACTGTTCGAAGCTGCGCTCGCGCAGCAGGCCGGCCCCGGTGATATCCGGGCCCGGCGGCGCACCGGGCTCCGGCCCTTGTCCGCCGCGCAGCGCGGGGCCGTGGCAGAAGTCGCAACCGCCGATCTGGGCTAGGTAGGTGCCGCGGCTCGGGGCCGGGAGCGGCCGCGGCGCGCGATGGTCGATGATCTTCGCGCGCACGAGGTCGCCCAGCAAGCCGGAATTAATGATGGCTTTCGGCAGCAGGCCGAGCCGGAACGCGCCGCCTTCGTTGTCGACCGCCGGCAGGTGGCGAAGATAGGCGATCATGTCGCCGAGATCCGAGTCGGTGATGTGGAAGTAATGATCGACCGGCATGAACGCGAATGCACGGCCCTCGCGGGTGACGCCATGGCGGATTGCGCGCACCCAGTCGACCACCTCGTAGGAGGCCCCGATGCCGCCCCGGCCGGGTGTCAGGTTCGGCGTGACGATATAGCCGTAGACGACGGAATCCGACATCTTCTGGCCCGCGAGGTCCGGCCCATGGCAGACGCCGCAGACAGCGACCGCATGCGTCAGGTACTGCCCACGCTCAAGCGCCTCGACGTCGTCCGCCGCGGGCACCGGCACCGACTGCGGATCGACCGAGAAATACTGTTCCCGCGGCGACCGCCAGCCGAGCACGACGATTGCGACCGCCACCAGGGCAACGAGAGCGCCTATCGCCGTCAATCCCCAGCGCAGTGCCTTCACGATTCCTCCACGAAATACGCGTCGATTAGGATCGGACAGAGCGTACCGACCCCGATGACGCTCGATCATGACGAATAGTTATGCGACCCAGCCTTGCCGGAATGCTGCTCCCGCCCGGCCGGGACGATGGCGGCGAAAATTGCTTGACAACTAAACTAATTCGCGCGGATAGTATTTTCAAACCACCTGCCCTGACGCAGTGCGCAGAAGTGTTTGCCCGGAACCCCGCCAACGCCAGCCTTGCAGGCGTTCGCGGCGTCACAGATTGGATGCTTCGGTCTGACCCTTGACTGCCGCGCCCCGCCTGAATCGCCCTGCAGTTGCACAGGCCGCCATCCTGGCACGATCTCACCCCGCCCGCCGCATGTAGTCGTGCATGGGTGGGCGGGGCCTGTGCCCCGAGCGGCAGCTCGGGTTGATCATGATCCGGGGCCGTCTTCTCCAGCTGTGCCAGGATCTTCGCGATGAGTTCCGGCTCCTCGATGCTGGCAATCACCTTGAGCTTCCCACCTAAAGACGCGCTTGCGGCGCTGCGCCGAGGTCATCGCGACGGCGCGGGGTGATCGGCTTGGCAGTTGACTGAATCCGCACCCTGCAATTGGCTGCCCATGCCCCGATGTGCTGGCGTCACCGCGGCACGCAGCTGGCTGTGCGGCGCGAACACCCCGTGAAATCTCGTCAAATCAGCCGAGGAGGGGGCACACGTGCGGCAAGGCGGGCCATCAGATCGAGCGGGTCAAGCACAATGTGCGTGGTGCCGTCTCGGTACGGCCTGGCCAGTGCGCGCGCGACGCTTGAGATCCCCGGCCGCGCGCTGACCGTCGCGCTGTACGAACTCAACCTCGCCGACAAGGATTATTTCCTGACGAAGAACGACACCCGCACCGACCTCGGCGTCGCGACCGGCATCCTCGCAGCCGGGCGCGAGTGGGGAGTGGAAGTCTCGGCGCGTTTTTAACCACGGCGACTCAAGTAGTTAGTCGCCCCTGAAGGACCCTGTTTTGGAATGGATTCAGGCGGTTCAAGCGGGTGATGGTGCGTTGAGTTTGAAGTCGGGTGGTAAGGCGCGAAAAAAACAGAGCCAAGAAAGCCGGAGCTCTCTGAGGATGATGGGCAGATTGTAACCGGCGGCGGCGAGGATCGCGTTCATGTCATCGCCGGTTGCGCCTTTCCGACAGTTTTTGCCCATCAAGCCGTCGTGCTTGGTCTGCACGATGATCGGTTCGATGGCGTTTCTTCGTTAGTGCACGGCGTAATGCACGCGTGACACCGCGCTTCTGCCCGGCGATGTACACCTCGGTGTCCTCGATGCCATGGCCGCGATAAACGCGATCGACAAAGCAGCGTTGGGTCTTCTTCCCGGTCAGTCGCTCGACCTGGGTGAGCGCAGCTTGCAACGTAAGGCCGTTGAACGGATTGCCGGGCAGCGCGAGCGCACCGACGATAAAGTTGTCGCGCTGCGTGACGGCGAGTGAGACTTTGATACCGAACTCGCACTTCTTGTGCACTTTGCCTTTGGCGATGCACTCCACTTCCGGTGCGTGCAGACTGTAGAGCTTGTGTTTGTCCTGGCGCTGCTGCGCGAGTAAACGCGCGACTCGCGCCATGGGCTCCGCAAACCGTTGCCGTATTTCTGTCGATTGCGTGCTCAGCTTGCGCTGCAGATCCCGATGCACACGCCCCAGGTAGATCTTCGAACGCTTCAATTCACGCCGTGCGCGCCGCGCCTGACGGGCGGCGCCATAGCGATTCTGCATGAACAGCGCCTGCTTGCCGCGGCGCCGATAAGTTTGTCGCAACTCGATGCCATGGGCGTTTGCGACGCGCACCAGCCACTCGCGGCCCTTGTAATACAGTCGCCCATCGGTGGGAAAGCAATCGCCTGCTCTTGCAGCGTCGTATCGACCGTGACATCCGCAAAGCTCGTGGTCGATGGGCAGTTGATGCTGGAAGAACTACTCACCGCAGAAGTACTGCCAGTGCGGGTTTTCAACCCATGTCTTCACCACCACTTCATCCGACAAGCCGTAGGCATGCTTCAAGTAAATCAGACCCACCATCAGTCGGATCGGTACGCCAGGACGTCCTTGCTCGGCGTACAGCAGCCCAAACTCACCGACCAGGGTCTGCCGGTGGATCTGCTCCCTCAATCGGCACAGCTCGTGCCGCAGATCAATCAGGTTCACCAGTTTCAAGCGAAACAAATCGCTCTGCGGTGTCGCCGTACGCTCGTTGGGCCGCATCAAAAACCCACGAATGTTGCAAGCTCAAGCACCGTCATCTTGCAATATCTGACCCCCGATGCAGCAATAATTCCCTATATTTAAAGCAGTTTGAGGGGTTTGTCAGGGAAGGCTAAGTATGCAGCACAGGGGGTCGCAAGACGGGGTTGGGCCTGCGCCAGCCGTCAAAGCACGACTCGACAGCTTGGAGCGCTTCCACCAGCGTGGCGAAGTAGCGATTATGGGTTGCGAATCGCCGCGCCAGTTTCCAGACGCGCTCGATCGCTCGCCGCCGACTACAACCGCGGGTCCGGAACCGTGCTCCCTAATGGTGCTGATCGCGACGCAACTAGGGCCTGTTAACACTATCGCAGGCCCTCGACGATGAGAGCGAACTAGATAAAGGCGATGAACACCAGGTCGAGTTTTTCAAAGCGGCTGAAGATGCGCCGGAAGCCTTTGAGTCGACGGAACAGTCGCTCGATCTTATTGCGCCTGCGATACAAGGCCTTCTTGTACTTCCAGGGATCAACGCGAGTGCTCTTGGGCGGCACGACAGGGATGAAGCCCAGATCAAAAGCCAGTCGGCGTGTCTCATTGCCTTCGTATGCCCTGTCCGTCAGCAGATGGCACCCTACGGGCAGTTCCTGCAGCCCGTACAAGCAGGGCACGTCCCTCCGGCGCGTCGTGCGCTTGCCTTGGCGAGAGCGAGAAGCCTATGACGCATCGCGCATTCGCGGCAACCATATGAATTTTGGTGCTCCATCCGCCACGGCACTTGCCGATCGCTTGTGGTCCGTTTTTTTTAGAGCACCCGTGCCATCCGGATGGACCTTGACGATGGTGCTGTCCAGACTCACCGCTTCGATCTTGATGCGGATCAGCTGCTCTTATTGCAGCCTCTCGAACAGCTTGTCCAGCACTCCGGCCTTGGCCCAGCGGTTCATGCGGGTGTAGATCGTATGCCACGTGCCAAAACGTTTAGGCAGGGTTCGCCACTTACAATCGTTCTCCACGACATACAAAATCGCGTTGATCACGGCCAGGTTACTGTGCGAGGCATTGCCGCGCTGACGCGGCAAGTACTTCTCGATGCGAGCGAACTGGGCAGCGCTGATCTCCATACCGCCATCACATCAAATAGCGTTAACAGGCCCTAGTTCTCAAGCGTTGATAGGAACGGTGTCGGCGGCATGGATCAGCATCCACGGCGTACTGTCGGGAGCCACCAGCGTGATCGCACGCTCACCGAATTCGTTGCGCTGCACCTCAGTGACTTCGGTAGCACCCGCCCGCATGACGACTTCGCGCACTTGCTCAATATCGTGGACGCGCCAGGAGTAGAGGCAAAGCCCCGAAGCGCCGGGTCGCGAAGCTGCCCGCAGATCAGGCATCCCGACGTCTTCACGGAAATTGAAGAAGATCACCCGGCCCGATCGCTTGTCCAAACCGTCGCCCCCACGCGGATCATCGAAGCGATGCATATGGAAACCCTCGCCCTCGTGCAATTGGAAGATATCTTTGCCCGAGGAACCGATATCGTCATACAGGATATCGAAGTCTCCTGACTTCACCATGCCCAACACTTTGTCATAGAAGTTGAAAGCGTCCGGTGTCACGCCGCGCGTAACCAAACAGCAATGAGTAAACTGGCTACCCTGCAGGATCGAACCGGGATTGACTTTGCCATAGAGCGGGCTCGGAAAGTCCGCTCGCTCAAACAGCACTTGCCGATAGTGCGGTTGCAGGATTGCCATTTCGATCGCGGCGCTGATAGCGCGCCGAAAGGACTCACGGGAGGTGCCAGGGGCTGGCACCGCGTCAGGATGAAAGATAGTGATCGGCGCGCCGCTGTCGCGCCGGTACTTGGCGTGCGCGACGATACGGCTGATCTTCAGCACCTCAGCGGCGATCCAACGATTGCCGACCGTCTTGAAAGGCGTGAGCGCAAGGCCAGGGCCGGTCGGCCGCTCCCACTGCATCAGACGAATCAGCCCGTGATCGGCATCCTGATGCCACAGCCGCACCATTCGCGCCGCGCTGTCGACACCGTAGAGTCGCTTGGCTGCCACTGCATTGAGCTCACCGATGTCGCCGACGCGGTAACCGAACAACTCCCAATAGCCAATCGCGGCAATCAACTCCGGCACGCCGATGCAGGCATCCAGCGCACCACCGACGACGTGCGGCCGATCAGTCAAAACTGTAACTCACCGTGACACCCGCCTGGCGAAGCCGCGGCAACCAGTCGACGGCCGTGCGTCGAAAAGTTATCGGATCGAGGTAACGGAAACCATTCACCGCCTCCTCGGCATTGAACAGGTTCTTGACCCACAGCGTTGCTCTCCAGTTGTCGTTTGTGAGCGAAGCGCTGAGATTCACGCGCGTGCGCGGATCAGCCCAGATCAGATTCTGAATCGCCGCGTAGCGCCTTGACTCATAGACCACATCGAGGCGGGATTCGAACTCGATGTTCGGGCCGAATGGCATCCCCTGTGCCCACTGCAGATAGCCCGCGGCCGAGTGCTCGGGCGAACGCGGCAATTCGGCACCGGCGACGCTCTGGTCGGCACCGAAGACCTGCCCGTTGGTGATTTCAAAGCCTCTCAGCGCTTTCGCATCGGTGTAGGCATAGAGCAGACCACCGCTAAGGTTCTTCGTGAGCGACGCGTCGAACTCGAACTCCGCGCCGCGCGTACGCGCTTCGCCTACATTGTTGACCACCGTCGTCGTCGATTGCAGTCCGGTAAGCGGATCCCGCGCCACGATCGACTGACTGAGCTGCAGATCGGTCAGGTCGTTCCAGAAGATCGCGACATTGGCTCGCAGGCGGCGGTTCAGCCACTCGCTCTTCATGCCGATCTCATAAGCCCGCACCGTTTCGCCAACAAAGGGCACTTGCGATGCAGGTACGGACGACGCCACGTTGATACCGCCACTCTTGAAGCCTTCCGCAGCCTGTGCGTACAGCATCACGTCCGGCGTCACCTTGTAGTTCGCGGTGACGCGCGGTGCCCAAGACTTCTCCGTGATCGGGACATTGACGACGACTGGCTGCCCGGCGGCAAACCGATCAGTGGTCACGATTGCCGTGCCGAGAGGCCTATCGTCACCGTAGCGCGTCTTTTCCCAGTTGTAGCGCAGCTCCGCCGACAGATTGAACTGGTCGGTCACGGCGAATTCCATCTGTCCGAAACCCGCGTAGTTGTCGACCGTACGGGGCGACAAGAGCCGACTGGGCGCGGCTGACACCGTGAAGGTTGGCGCCGGACCACGCAGGATCACGTTAGAGGTGATGCCATCGAAGTCCTCGGCGTACATGAACACACCGGCCAACCACTTCAGTTGGCGATCGCGCGGCGAGGTCAGGCGAAATTCCTGCGAGAATGTTTTGAGCGAGTCGTCATCGAAGGTAGTCCAGGGCGTACCGGCGATGGAAAAGCGCGTGCCGTTGTACGACTGATCGGTGCCGAGCTCCTGATCGCGATCGGTGTAGGCGGTCTGCGATGTCAGGGAATAACCGGCGTCGGTATCCCACTTGATGGTGAGTGACCCGCGCAACTGCTCTCGCCGGAGCCCGGCAATGTTGCCGTAGCGCTTGCCGGTGCGCGGGTCGGTGTAGTCCGCCAGATCCGCTTCATTGCGACGCACGAGCCGGTCCGACGGCGCATCGCGCGCGCCGCAAGGCCAGCCGTTCAGCAAGGTAGTCGCCGGCACCGGCGTGGCGGGATCCGGTTGTCCCGTCATCGGGTTGTTCTGCGTGATCTGAATCGTGCGGCCGTTGCAGACCGCGCCGTTCGCCACGTTGGAGGTGTCGTTCAGGCTGATGATCGTGGGCACGCCACCGACGTTGGCGATCGTCGGCACGGTGCGTGTCGTGCCCACGAGATAGCCATCGTCGTCTTGCTTGAATCCGGCCTGGAACAGGAACTCGAGCGAATCGGAGGCGCGGAACAGCAACGACCCTTCGATCTGATCGGTCGTCTCGTCGCCGATCTTGTTGCCGCTCAAGGCGTTGGTGTACTGGCCACCGAACTCATAGTGCTTCACGCTGAGTCGGCCGAGCAATCGATCGGCAACCAACGGGCCACTGATGACGCCAAAGGCTTCGTACTGGCCATCTTCAGCGCCGCTCAGGATGACGCGTCCGGTGAGC
>Ga0335394_10001707_pt1 | contig 24730 bp, 18 predicted proteins | sample MAT03_FD_205741 | JGI IMG/M metagenome (GOLD analysis project Ga0335394, IMG submission 205741) | Freshwater microbial communities from Lake Fryxell liftoff mats and glacier meltwater in Antarctica - MAT-03 (spades assembly) (version 2) ...
TGCTGCTGATTTTTCCCGGTCTTGTCTCCACAACTTGGAGAAAAATGAATCCCCTCTTTTCCCTTCATTAGTCCATCCCAGTCCTACCAATTCGCTGACAGAAATGGGAAAGCTGCGGTCAAAAATGAAGTTTTGCGGCATATAGCCCAACAGGTCACGAAAACGCCCCAGCCTCGCAATTGGACGACCCAATATTTCAATTGTACCAGCACTTCGAGGTATCAAATCTAAAACTGCTTTTACCAGGGTACTTTTACCAGCACCATTGGGGCCAACGATGGCTGTATCTGTTCCTGGCAACAATTCAAAGGAAACATCTCTGACAGCTAGATAGCTGCCTTGATAAACAGTTAATCCTTCTACTTTCAAAATAGCAATGTCATTAGTCATTGGTCATTAGTCATTGGTCATTAGTCATTGGTCATTGGTCATTGGTCATTGGTCATTGGTCATTGGTCATTGGTCATTGGTCATTGGTCATTGGTCATTAGTCATTGGTCATTGGTCATTGGTCATTGGTCATTAGTCATTGGTCATTGGTCATTTGCAAAGGACAAGTGACAAGTGACAAATGACAAACCTATTTACACGCCGTTTCCAGAGTTTGCAAGTTAGCTTTCATAGCCTTAAAATAATACTGTGGATTGGTTTCGCCAGTTTCTATAGAATCCAGAGTCCGCAAAGTTAACTTCAAGTCTTTTGAGAGGCTGGTCAGCAGTTTATTATCTACTCCTGGTTCGCTAAATAAAGCTTTAACTTTGTACTTTTTCACAGCGCTGATTGCCTTTTGCACATCCGTTGGTGAAAGTTTATCTTCAGGAATTTGCACCACAGCAACTTGCTTGAGGTTATAGCGTTTAGCTAAATATGGAAACGCATCATGAAAGGTAATAAAGGTGCAATTAGGAGTTTTCTGCAAAGTCTGCTGAAATTCGCTGTTTAAACTTTCTAATTCTTTAATATAAGCCGCAGCATTTGCTTCGTAACTAGTTTTATTCGCCGGATCAGCAGCAATTAATCCATCCCGAATATTAGTTACCTGCTGTTTTGCCAAAACTGGATCTAACCAAACGTGAGGATTACCTTGAGTATGTTCGTGATCTTTTTCCTCTTGCACCGTTTTCACAACAGGTGAAATTTCATTTAAGGGTTTAATACCTTTACTGGCATCAATTTCAGTTAATTTGGAATTTTGAGCATTTTTGATCGTATTTTCGAGAAATTCCTCCAAACCTAAACCATTTTTTACTAACACATTCGCAGTAGCGATCGCTTTGACATTTTCCGGTGTCGCTTGGTATTCATGTACCTCAGTACCAGGTGGCACTAGAATTTCTACATCTGCGACATTAAGAGCCACTGCCTTAGTAAACAAATATATCGGCAAAAATGTCGTCACTACTTTAGTTTTTCCCGACTGCGCCTGTGGGGTAGATGCAGTTTCCTGTGCTTGTAGCGACTTGGGATTCGATTGGCTACAGCCAACAGCCATTGACAACATCAGCAGAGCGATTATGCGTAAGATACCGCTGCTTCGTCTACCTGTTTTCGGTTCTCTGCAATTCATAATCACCGTGTTTTCTCCTCAAAACGGATATTTGCTGTACCTCTGTCACAATTTTTATTTGACAATGAGACTTATTGTACATTCTATACTAGAATAATTATCATTCTCATTTGAGCTACACAATATTATTCTGAGTTTCCTATGTAGTGAGTAACAACAAAATTTTCAGATGGTAGGTACATCCCTCTGCAATTTAGTTTTCCCTGAATAATTAAGATTTGTTGACTTTTTTGTTAAAAAGTTTGCTTACTTTCTGATAAGGTCAATGATAAAAATTCTTATAAGATACACGTTAAAAACGTGGTTTGGGTGTAATTGGAGATTAGTGTGAGGAAAAAAATGCAAAAATTCTGTAAATATCTGCTAGTTAGTCCAGCAGTCTGTGGTGCAATGCTATTTGTTACTACTGCTGCATTTGCAGGTGAAACATCTGGTAAGTCTGAAATCAATCAACCGCAAGTTGTAGCTAGTCCAGACGCAACAACTCAGAATATTAGTCAAGTTCAGGTAACAGGACAAGTTACCTCTGTGTCTCAGTTGTCAGACATCCAAACTACAGACTGGGCGTTTCAAGCCTTGCAATCGCTGGTAGAACGCTATGGTTGTATTGCAGGATACCCAAATAGTACTTATCGTGGGAATCGGGCACTGACGCGATATGAGTTTGCGGCTGGTTTGAATGCTTGTCTTGATCGGGTTAACGAACTAATTGCTACGGCTACAGCTGATTTGGTGAGCAAACAAGATTTAGCCACCTTACAAAAGCTGCAAGAAAACTTTTCAGCCGAACTTGCGACACTTCGAGGTCGTGTGGATGCAGTAGAAGCTAAAACTGCTGAATTGGAAGCGAATCAATTCTCAACCACAACCAAACTGCAAGGGCAAGTTGTCGCAGTCGTCAGCGATGTTTTGTCAGGAAATACAGTTAACGGTGCGGAAATTACAGACGAGAATACAACTTTAGGGGTACGAGCGCGGATAGAATTTGTAACCAGTTTCACAGGACAAGATACGCTATTAGCCAGAATCCAGGCTAATAATATTCTCAGCCCTAACATTGGTACACCAGAGGGCAACTTATCTTTTGCTGGCGAGGATGGCAATACTAATGCTGCTATAGATGCACTGTTCTATAGCTTTCCCTTGGGCGAAAAGACACAGGTTATCGCTATTGCCAATGCAGGTGCAGCAGACGACCTTACTAGCACTGTCAATATCTTTGATGGTGATGGCGCTTTTGGTGCTTTGTCTACCTTTGGCACACGTAACCCAATTTATAACCAAATAGGTGGCGCAGGGTTGGGAGTAACGCACGAGTTCAGTGATAAATTGGCACTAAGTCTAGGGTATTTGAGTGGTACAGCTAATAACCCTACAGTCAATAATGGTTTATTCAATGGTAGTTATGGTGCGATCGCACAGTTGACAATTAAACCAAGCGATCGCATTTCTATCGGTTTAACTTACATCAATTCCTACAATCAACCACTACTTACTGGTAGCAATGCGGCAACTCTCGCGCCCTTGGATTTAGATGGCGATGGTACGTTAGATTCCCGATTTTCCAGTAATTCTTACGGTGTCCAAGCCTCCATCGGCATCACTGATAACATAGTTTTGGGTGGTTGGGCTGGATACACTAATAGTCAAACCTTGACTGGCAACGGTGGAGACGTTGACATTTGGAACTATGCCGTTACCCTTGGCTTCCCCGATCTTGGTAAAAAAGGTAATTTGGCTGGTATCATCGCGGGTGTAGAACCTAGATTAACAAGTTCTAACATCGCCGGATTGGATACAGATCCCGATACATCCTATCATCTTGAAGCATTCTACCAGTATCAGCTGAGTGACAATATTACCATTACCCCAGGAGTCATCTGGTTAACATCCCCAGATCACAACAACAACAACGATGACGTTGTTATTGGCGCACTAAGAACTACATTCAGTTTCTAGTTTTCAAAATTTTACTTGAAGACGCAAAGAATAAATTTACGTCTTCTCTTTTTTGGATGATATCAAAATAAAAACCCAGCATTTCTGCTGGGCTTGATATCTCAAAACAATATTTACAATCTTTTAGAGTATTTGAAAAAATGATTTTAAGCTATCTTTGATTTCCGCTTGATAAATGACCCCGCACTCACAGCACCAAAAGCTAATAAGCCTAGTCTAGCAGTAGGTTCTGGCAGTTGCGGAATGAGTTGGTATAGACAGATGCGGTAAATCACACATAAGCCTAGAAAAGTTTGCTAGTCATGATAAAAAGACCAGCCTCCCACAGCTGGTCTAAAAAATATTTTTTGCGTTGTCTTCTCAAAAGAGTTAAAACCCAATTGCGCTTTCCCAAAATGCAACGGGCAACTTTTCTCAACAATATTGTAACAGCCAACACAGATTTTTCGTGAATTTTCCTCAAAAAAGGATAGAAATAAAGCTTAAAAGCTTCTATCTATCAGCATAATTCAGCAGTTCGCAGGATATAGATGGGGGAGCTAAGAGAGCGTCATTTTGAATTTTGAATTGTTAATTGCGGTTTTCCCCAGAGTATGGTTTCCTGCTTGTAAATGGCAATTCCCGGTTTTGCTCCTTTGGGTTTGTAGACGTGTTTTAGCTGAGTGTAAACTACTGGTACTTGCTCACTCTGACGGGCGCGACTGTAGTAGGCGGCAAGATTAGCTACAAATTGCAAATCAGCTTCTTCTGCAACAGCACCCGGTTCTAGACGTAGTAGCGCATGGCTTCCGGGAATTTCTTGAGCATGGAACCATAAGTCATAATCCCCAGCGACACGAAAAGTTAATTGGTCATTTTGGCGATTGTTGCGACCGATTAATACTTCAAAGCCGCTGGGAGTACGGTAACGATGAAAGTTGGTGCTGGGGGCTTCGTTGGCGCTGCGGCTGCGGTATTCTGGATCTTCTAGATACTTTTGCCCAATTAACTCTTCGCGGATTTCTTCTAAAGTTCGCAAATCTTCTGTTGTTTGATAAGTGTCTATTTGAGCGATCGCAGCTTCTACTTGTTCTAAATACTCAATTTCTGTCTGCACTGACAACAGTAGCGGTTCGACAGCAGAACGAGCGCGTTTGAGCTTTTGGTGCTGTTTGTAAAGTCTTTGGGCATTTTGGACAGCATTTTTATCTGGCAACAGAGCGATCGCTACTGGCAAACTTGTATCAAAATCAGCAAGGATAATTTCTTTCATCCCCGGTTGCCAGTTTTGCAAATGAGCCATCAATAAATCAGCTTTTTGCCGATAATCGTCGGCTTGATCTGATTGCTGCAAGCGTGTCTTAAAGGTTTGCGCCTTATTCCCTAATTTCGCCAGAATATTATGCAATTTCTGACTCAATTGATGGCGCAATTGCAAAAATAACTGTTCGTTAATCTGGTTACTGTAGTAGCAGTTGAGCAACTCCTGGATATCTTTGACGTTTTCAACTGCACCCCAACCCATTACGGTGTAACCATCTTTTGTCCAAGCGGGTTGAAATTTACTATGATCCAAGGCTTGCAGCCATTCTTGCCAGCGCTCAAACAACCGTCGCCAGTCGTCGGGGTTGAGGCGATCGGTGGATGTTTCTGGTGATATATTTGCTTTGAGCAGCATTAACTCCAGTAGTGCTGCACTCAAACCACTATAACTTTTCAGCAATTGCCGCTTGATTGCTCCTGGTACTAAACTTATCCGTTCTTGCCAACGTTCTTGGGATTCGCTCAAACTGGGGACAGGCCCAGTTAGTTTCGGTGGTGTTTCATAAAATTGTCCGGTTTGGATGGGACGGACACTAGATTGTTGCTGACTGACTTGATGGGCGGCGGTGATAATTATATTGTTGGCATCGGTGAGGATAACGTTGCTATATTTGCCCATAATTTCTGCATACAGATGATACAGGGCGCTTTCTCCGGGACGCTGGGCAAATTGCAAATCAAGAACACGCTCCCAAGGTGCGATCGCTTCAATTGACACCAATGCCAAACCACCCAATTGGTGTATCAGTTGTTGGCTGAAGGTAAAGGTATCTGGCGATCGCGGTGGCGGATCGCCGATGCAAATATGTGCAGCTTGGGGATGCCAGGAAATCTGTAACCAATCCCGCTGTTTCAAGGTGCGTAATGCTATAGCAATAGTGTAGCGATCGCGCTGATAAACCTGTTCTGTCCGCGAGGGCAGCCAGTTGGCGCGGATTTCGCTACAAGTAGCTGTAAGGGTAGTAAAGTCAACTGGTTGCATAGCCATTCGCCCTCAAAGGTCGATGCTCAGTATACTTCTATCGTCAGGATTCAGGATAAAATCAAGTTTGGATAATCAATATGTTTAGAACTAAACGATTTGTGATTTTGCGTCAATCGAGTTTTGTTGTGTCCAATCGGTGGCGATCGCCAGTATCTTCAACTTGAAATTTAAAAGGGCGAGTGGACAGATTGGCACTTCTTAGCTCTGGAAGACTTAGAGAAACTTAGTTTATTATAAAAAGCGCCCAATCTAGGCGATCGCAATAGTTGGCAGAATATATCAAATATCTAGTTTTTTCTCAGCAACGGCTATGCTGGGAGATAAATTCAGACAGCGCGATGCCTAGGTTGGGCTGCGCCTACGCACTTACAAAATTAGCTGCAAGTATATGTTAACTAAGCAGCTAGATAATAATTGATAATTAAAAATTAAAAATCAGGAATTTTCTTGATTTTTAATTTTTAATTTCTTTTCATTAGGGATTAATTCGTAGTTTGTGCAGCTAACATCTGCTTCAGCTTTTCTAATTCCGAAGCCCAACGGGGATCTGGACGAATAGCGTCTGAATCTGTGGTAGTTGTCGTGCTGCTTTCACGAGAACCGCCACCGCCGCCACGACGAGGTTGCTTCTTAGAGCTTTTTTCACGACGGCTACCTTCTCTACTACCTTCTCTACCTTCTTTGGTAGGGCTAGGAATGGGGCTACTATTAGCAAGAGTAACTGGTTTAGGAGCTTGCTCATCGCCCTCCTCGCCTTTTGTCCGAGGTAATGCCTTCTCTAGCTTAATGGGAGTGTCTTTAAACATCTGACCATTATATTTTTCAATGATTTCGTCAGCTTGTTCGTCATTGTTGACTGTAAGAAAACCGAAACCACGGCATTTGCCAGTTTTGCGGTCTTTAATTAATTTAGTTGTTACAGCATCACCTTCTGCTGCAAAAACTGCTTGCAGTTCTTGACGATCTATTTCATCTTTAGGCAAATTACCTATATATAGGCGAATGGACATGAACTATACCTCCAGAGTTGAATGAACATGGCATGGCGAGAAAACAATCGCTTGGCTTTGGCTTTTAAATAGATGCTATTGACCGGGACTGCCATCAATAAATTTTTTGTTCCAAACTGTCAACCTATACAATACAGTTTTTCGTCGGGATCAAGCTTGTTTAATCTAAAGGCTCACACTATGGTGAGCTAATAACACCTTAATTCTAAGAATCGTAAATTTAATAGCCTACTGTCTGCCAAAGTACACGCTTTCTTCGATGCCCTTTTTCGCAGAAAAAAATACCACTCCTTACATTACCACGGTATTTTCTACGTAGCTAGTTTAGCGTCTGAATTTCCGACGTTGGTATTACTGCATCGTAACATAAAACACATTACTTTTATCCAAGGGGAGATATTTTGAAACAAAAACGGCCACTTGCTGGTTAATTAGCTGCTGTGTTACAAGCATAAAAAGCATCCAAACTTATAACAAAGCTATGATGCTGAGTTATGTAGGTTGCTATTGTTTGTGTGAATAAATGTAGCATTTGGAAACAAAACCTGCAACTTTTCTTTACATTCCGATTTGCCCAATGCCTAGTGACTAACCAGTGAGAAAAACGTATGCGCCCCAAGCCTGTGCTGCAACTGCCAAAAAAATAGACCAAATGGGATGAGGGCTATAAATGGTTTTACCACTTTGAGTTTCCAGGGTTTGGATGTCGATCCAAGGTGTTGCTCCTCGCCGGAACCAACCTGTGACAATAATTTGCCGACCGATCAAATCCTGGTGATTAACTGGCTGTCCTAGCCAGGAAATGTGGTGTAATTTCACTAAACCTGCGCTGGATTGGAAGATTAAATCTTGCGCTAGAGAGTTACTAGTGCCTTGACGACCTAATAGTTTGCCTACAAGACGCACGCTGATGCTGTCAATGGGTAAGGCAGAAGGGTCAGATAACAGGTTGGGTAAGCTATCGTCAGTTTGCACAGTGGTAGGTTTAATATCGGGGAAGAAAGAATTAATCCGCATCACCGTACCGATGCTAAAGCCAATTAGAAGGCAGCCTGTAACGAAAGACCAATCTTCATATATCCACTTTAGATTTAAAAACTTGAGTGCGAATGCTATTTGCCACGTCAGCCAGACTAAAGCTGCAAATAAAATCCCTAGAGGAATTCCCAACCAGGGAGCGATTTGTAATAAGAAAGACTGACGCTTAACTTTTGATGGTTCGCTTGCAAAATGTAGTTCGGTGTCTAAATGCCAGTGACGCGCTATTTGGCAGAGCCGATCGCAGCGAACACCTATTAGGGGATGGCTATTATTAATCATAAACCATCGGCGATAGGGATTGACAATATCCCATTTCAAAAAGGATTCAAAAGATAAATTACTGGCAATAGTACCTAAAGAGAGGCTCTGTTGGTGGCTGACTGGTATCAGAAGATTTAAGCTTTCTAGTTGCCAACTGGTGTGTTCTTGTTTTTCGATATCAGCTGCAATACCAATGGCAATTTTAAGTAAGGCGCGAATCAGCGCATTGGGATTACCAGTAATTTCAGCAGCGACGCGATCGCTATAATAAAGCCGCAACTGCGACAACCACAATCCAGTCCCAGTTAGCAAACACCAAATTCCATAAATCAGGCTAGCTAGAATTGTCAACGGCGATCGCCAAATTTTCCCTGATATTTTGTCTCCCCACTTTGACACTTGCTGATATAGCTGATGAGTTGGTAGTGTCACTAGCAGCAACAAAGACATCACAGCAAAATCCCAGTGAGCAATATGCCCTAGCTGCGTAGCGTAGATGGTGGCGATTTCATCATCTGTCAGTTGCTCTAATAATCCTTGACTCACAACAATCCTGGCATTACGTGGTAAACTACCATAGGTCAAGATAATTGGTGCAGCCATTGGCAAAATCCGCAGTTTGGGTAACGGCCAGTGCCTTTGTTGGGAACAACGTTGTAACACCCGGACGGCTTCGCGGCTATGGGCATTCAGTACATCTTTGGAAAATTCTCGCTGACCATAAAACTTTGCCAATAGCAGATCCAGCAACCAAGGTGATACTACGATCAAAATCACCAACACTACTAGCAATAATTTAGTAGGATCGCGGTATAAAAGCTGCAACGGCTCCAGATAAGGTAGTTTGACTAAAGTCTGATTGATTAATCCCAGTGATAACTTGAGCATTTCCCGCATCACCCAAAACAGAGCGATGAATGTTCCAGCCGCCAGTAGCCGCAGGGGTATTAATTTCGGCTTACGCAGAGGTTGCCATGCTTTGGCGCGTTTTGCTTGTCGCCAATAGATAACGCCGAATAGTTTGGCTTGGGTACGGGTAACGGAACCCATGAAGCCGCTTAGGGGCGCAGCAGTTGGAGGTGGTGGTAGTGGTGTCGCTACTGTAGCTTTGAGCCTAACTAGTGGCACCATTGGCGGGGTGTCATCGCTTTTGGTTTCTATTACTTGATCATTTGGCTTTTCCTCTAATGTAGGAGTTTCCGGGGGAATAACTGGGGGAGAATCTGGGGTTGAATTATCAAAGGCAACAAATCCAGTTTCGACATTTTTTGGTTCTTGATCAGGCTTTTTACGTTTTGTCAGGTGTTCAAGAGCTCGTTTTGCCCACTCTTGAACTTGCGGATTGTTACTCTCAATAAGATTCTGGGAAATAGCGATCGCTTTGGAAACTTCGCCACTGCGAGCATAAGCCATCACTAAACCAACTTGGGCTTGTAGGCTAACAGTCGCATTGCTTTGGCTGCTAGCAATCGGTTCTAGTTGAGCGATCGCAATTTGGTAATTTCCTTGTTTGAGGGCAACTAAACCAGCCTCCAAAGACGATTTGGCGTGTGAAGGCATACAAATTCTGGCACTCCAATCTCTTCTAAGTGATCCACGTTTAGAACTCAACCGCGCCCAAGTTTTGCTCGTCAAGTGAATGATCAAGATTGAATTCAGGAGTCAGTCGTCAGAATTCAGTTGAGTCTTCTGGAGAAATAATTCTGAGTTCTAAATTCTGTATTCTTCTTCATTCCTCCACTGGTTGTTGACTAGAAAATACTGGGGCGATCGCGCTTAATTTGAACTCTGGATGGTCGCCCAATAACTGTTGGCAATTCCATTCATTGCGGAATAGCAACACTGGTCGTCCCATACTGTCTTTAACTGTAGTGGTATTGAATATTCGTCCCACCTTTTCTAATGCTTCCCAACCACCGTCAACCCAACGGGCGACAGTGTAGGGCAATAACTCTAGTAAGGTTTCTACACCATACTCATTTTGTAAGCGAAACTGCACCACTTCAAATTGCAACTGACCCACCGCCGCCAAAATTGGATCGCGCTTGGCTTCATCAGTTGAATACATAATTTGCACAGCACCTTCTTCGCGCAATTCCGCAACGCCTTTTTGGAATTGTTTAGACTTCGAGGGGTTGGGATTCCTCAGAGATGCAAACAGTTCCGGCGAAAAATACGGAATCCCTTCATATTCGAGCTTCTGCCCCGTGTAAATGGTATCCCCGATCGCAAAAACACCGGGATTATTCAAACCGATCACATCGCCAGGATAAGCCACATCAATGGATTCCCGCTCTTGAGCAAAGAGTTTTTGTGGGCGAGACAGACGGATGGGTTTACCGATGCGAGCGTGATTCACCATCATATCTTTTTCAAACTTACCAGTGCAGACCCGGATAAATGCGACGCGATCGCGGTGTTTCGGGTCCATGTTCGCTTGCAGTTTGAAGACAAACCCTGAAAACTCTGGGTATGTAGGGAGAAGTTCGCCAACACTGCTGCTGTGAGAACCGGGTTTCAGGGCATAGTCGAGGAAGTATTTGAGGAATAACTCTACCCCAAAGTTAGTCATGGCGCTACCAAAGAACACAGGCGTCATTTTGCCTTGGTGGATCAACTCTAAATCTAGCTCTGGACCAACTCCATCTAATAGTTCTAAATCATTTTTCAGTTGGTAGTAAAGTTCTTGATCTAGCTGCTCTTCTATTTTCGGATCACCTAATTCTACGATGGTATCACGGGCTTCTCGGCTACCGTGGGCGCTGCGTTCAAATAAGTGAATTTGTTGTTTGTGTCGGTCAAAAACACCTTTAAAGCGATCGCCCATGCCAATCGGCCAGTTTACCGCATAGGTTTGCAATTTCAATTCTTGCTCAATTTCATCCAATAGTTCCAGAGGTTCCCTTCCTGGGCGATCAAGCTTGTTAATAAACGTAAAGATTGGGATACCCCGCAACTTACACACTTCAAACAATTTACGGGTTTGAGGTTCCAAACCTTTTGCCGCATCAATCAGCATCACTGCATTATCGGCTGCGGCGAGGGTGCGATACGTATCTTCACTAAAGTCTTGGTGTCCGGGAGTGTCTAATAAATTTATTTGGCAATTCCGGTATTCAAATTGCAACACTGTGGAGGTAATGGAAATGCCCCGTTGTTGCTCCATAGCCATCCAGTCAGAGGTAGCTTTGCGTTGTGCCCGTCGCGCCTTAACCGCCCCAGCTTCGTGAATTGCACCTCCGTATAAGAGTAGCTTTTCTGTCAGTGTAGTTTTACCCGCATCAGGGTGAGATATAATTGCAAAGTTGCGGCGAAGTTCAACCGCTTGAATAAGTTCAGACTCAAGTTCAGTAGACATAATTGTATTTGTTTGTTAGTTAACTTAATTTTTTTTGACTCTGGCAAGTCTTTTAATCTTAAGACAACGATGCTCGTGATAGGGTCGTAATATAACTAATAATCTAACTAAATAGGAGAAAGGAATGTACGAAACAGACAAGCGAAAGCTTCTATCCGCCTTATCGCATGGAGCCATTTTTCTCAGCACAACTTTTGTATCTGTAGGTATACCTATTGCCATACTGTTCGTATCTGATGATCCTGTTGTTAAAGAAAACGCCAAAGAATCCATCAATTTTCACTTTAATGTCTGGCTTTATGGAGGGATTCTCGGAGCGCTGTTTTTTCTATTCGGTTGGTTAGTGTTACCTCTATTATTGCTTGGCCCATTAGCGGGTTTTGGGTATTTGTTGCACTGGGGATTAACAATTTGGGCACTCATTGGAGTTTTCAGCAATCCTGATATACCCTTCCGTTATCCCTATATTTTCCGAGTTTTTTAACACAGATTAACATTGGGCATTGGGCGTTGTTAATTATTTGCTTCCAAATACAACATTTCATTAATTCGTAGCCAATTCTCTGCGTGCCTCTGCGTTTACCTCTGCGCCCCTTTGCGTTTAAATTTCAACCTCAATTTGTCATGATTTTCCCAGCAGATGATCTTAGCATTTTGAATTTTGAGTTGCTTACTATGTTGTTTTTTTTCCACTCCGTCAGATAGATGTCAACCAAGCTGTACAATACAAAATTGCCCTACAGCTTGATTAAGAGTAAGGCAAACGACAGTTAAGCACTGTTTGTAGTCTGTGTGACGGCAGGAAAGTTTTAACCTGCTTTTGTGACGCTTTGTTTTGTGTCCATTTGCGTTGTTTTCTTCATAAAATTTTATGTTTCCTACACATCGCCCCCGCCGTCTGCGTACCCATCCTCAACTGCGCCGGATGGTTCGTGAGACTGTTTTGACAACAAGCGATTTAATTTACCCATTATTTGCCGTACCAGGTGAGGGAATCGCTAATGAGGTGAAATCAATGCCCGGAGTCTACCAACTTTCGGTAGACAAAATTGTCGAAGAGGCAAAAGAAGTTTATGATTTAGGAATTCCTGCGATTATTCTATTCGGTATTCCGGCTGATAAAGATGTAGATGCCACTGGCGCTTGGCATGATTGCGGTATCGTCCAAAAAGCAGCGACGGCGGTAAAAGCAGCAGTGCCAGATTTGATTGTAATTGCTGACACTTGTTTGTGTGAGTACACCAGTCACGGTCATTGTGGTTATCTGCAAGTTGGTGATTTGACGGGACGGGTTTTAAATGACCCAACTCTGGAATTGTTGAAAAAAACAGCAGTTTCCCAAGCAAACGCCGGTGCTGATATCATCGCGCCTTCGGGAATGATGGATGGCTTTGTCCAAGCAATTCGCCTGGGTTTGGATGAGGCAGGATTTCAGGATACGCCGATTATGTCTTATGCTGCTAAATATGCTTCGGGTTATTATGGTCCATTTCGGGATGCAGCAGACTCGACACCGCAATTTGGGGACAGAAGAACTTACCAAATGGACCCAGGTAATGCCCGCGAAGCCATCAAAGAAGTTGAATTGGATATCGCTGAAGGTGCTGATATGCTCATGGTTAAGCCAGCTTTGGCGTACATGGACATTATCTGGCGGGTGAAAGAAGCGAGTAATTTACCAGTTGCGGCTTACAATGTTTCTGGTGAGTATGCGATGGTGAAAGCTGCGGCTCTCAATGGTTGGATTGATGAAGAGCGGGTGGTTATGGAGACTTTGACTGGGTTTAAACGGGCTGGCGCAGATTTGATTTTGACTTATCATGCCAAAGATGCGGCGCGATGGTTAAAGTAAGATGGGCGATTGAGTAAGAATTTAGAAATCTCACGCAGAGGCGCAGAGTTGTGTTTTGGTGTTTGGGCGTGAGATTTTTTGTATTTTAGGTTTGGCTGGTACGAAATTCAAAAAAAATTAACTAATTCGCGTTATCCTTGTCATACGTGTGTTGCAAGGACGATAAAAGTTATGCTCAGTGTCAGGCTGGACGAAGAAACAGAACGGCAGCTAGCCGACATCTTGGCTCACGAGCAAACGGACAAGAGTGAGTTGATTCGACGCTTGATTGGTGAACGCTGGTTGACCTTGCAAGCGGATAAAACTTTGGTTGAGAGACGGGGTGGACACCCTGAACATCTGTTGCAAGATGCACCAACGGATTTATCGGAACGCTCAAACCGTAAGAAAGCGATCGCTCAATATCTCAACAAGTCTCATTGATGAGCTACTATCCGCTTATACTCGTAGATAGCGGGTTTTTGTTTGCGTACTACAGCGCCAGAGATCAGTATCATCAACAGGTGCGTCGCTTCTTTGAGAACTGTACTTCCAGGCTAGTGACTACGCCCATTTGTATTGCAGAATTAGTGTGGTTGCTCAACTTTGATTGGCGTACACAAAATGAGTTTCTTCTAGACGTTGCGAAACAACTCTACGAATGTGAGCAATTATTGCCGCAAGATTTTTCGCGCATTGCTGATTTGAATACTCAGTACAGAGATTTACTAGGGGATTTTGCAGATTTATCCTTAATCGTCATTTCAGAACGCTTGGATATTGCTGCAATCGCTACTTTGGACAGTGATTTTGATATTTATCGGCGTTATCGGAAAAAACCTTTTGAGCGCGTATTTTAGGGATGCGATGTCTACGACGGGCTACGCCTACGCAAGTTCAATATAGTCTCTTTTAACTAGCGACAACAAGTTTGTTGTCAAATGGAGGACACGCAGTTATTTACATTGCCCATCCCATAAAATGAGTAATGACTTTGCTAAGACCGATGATTTTTTTGGAGTACAGCGATCGCCCCCTTTGACAGCTAATAATCAATAAGAGAGTGCGATCGCGTAGCTTAGTGTAGGTGTCGCCTGTTCTCAATTACGACGGAAACTTCTCTTACGTTGTTTGTGCCTAGCCACTTCTTTGCGCTTGTGTTTTTCCAGGGGCGTTTCAAAGTGACGATGCTTTCTCATGTCTGGAAAAATACCTGCTTTGGAAACTTCCCTCTTAAATCGACGTAAGGCTGACTCAATTCCTTCATTTTCGCCGACAAATACTTGGGTCATTTTAATCTCCTACATAATTGGTACTGGGCAATTTTAAGCCATCCAGTAGACCGGAGCGCAAAAAGGGCAGACTCATTATCTGCCCTTAAGACGTTAAAACTTAATTTTTTATCTTCAGAGCTTAGTAGCGTCCTCTAGAGTATCCACCACCACCACCGCTGCGGTTGCCACCACCAAAGGAACCACCTCTATCTTCTTTCGGTTTCGCCTTATTGACTTTGAGATCGCGTCCCATCCACTCAGCACCATCAAGAGCTTCAATGGCTGCTGTTTCTTCAGCTTCTGTACCCATTTCTACAAAAGCAAAACCGCGTGGACGGCCTGTTTCACGGTCAGTAGGTAACTGAACACGCTTTACAGAACCATGTTCAGCAAAAACCGAAGTGAGGTCTTCTTGTGTGACCTCGTAGGATAGATTACCTACATAAATTGACATGCGTTATCTCCAAAATCATAGGTTTGTAGAGATTTAGATTTCGGAGACAAGCTTGTTAAGACCAAGAGGGAAAAGCCTGTCAATACTAAAAACAAACACTGCAACCGAATTTTATTCTCACCAAATTATCTTAGCACATTATTCAAGTCTTACCCACAGGAAGTTGAAATATTAAAAGTTAGCGATCGCCTGGGGTGTTGTCAAATATCCTCTAAATCATGAATTCATGGGCTAACTCCGACATTTATTAGCAGAAACTACCTAAATAATTGCAAAATAAATGCAGTTCGTCATTATTATTACCTGGAAATGCCGACTACACTTGCTGACGCCCAAAATTTGCTTTCTGACTTGATCGCTCGCAACTGTGAGCGTGTAGATTATCTAATGATTCGCCTTGAAGAAGCAGAAGGGACTGATATCTTGATGCATGGCGACAAGGTAGAAACCCTTAGTGAAGGCATCTCGATTGGTGGACATATTCGCGCTTGTTATAAAGGTGGATGGGGGTTGAGCTGCTTTAACCAGCTTTCGACAATTAAGGAGCGGATAGAAGAAGCGATCGCTGCTGCGCGGATGGTTGGTGATGAAGAAACTTTACTTGCACCCATTGACCCGGTGCAAGCAGTATGCAAACTGCCTTTAACAGGTACCGATCCTCGAAAGATTCCACTTTGGCAGAAAAAACAATTGTGCGATCGCTATACTGAATTGCTCAAAAGCATTGATCACCGGATTACCACTACCTCGGTACGCTACGGAGACAGCGCCCAAAAAGTGATTATTGCTACCTCCGAAGGGACTTTGATCGAGCAATCTTGGGTGGATATGGAAATGCGCTTTGCCGCCACCGCCAGAAATGGCGAAACCGTACAAACTGGACGGGAAACTACTGGCTCTCGCAAAGCCTACGAAGATTTAACTAATATAGATGAACAAGTCAAAAGTGCTGCCCAAAGAGCGATCGCCGCTTTATATCTGCCATCAGTCAAAGGTAATACTTACACGGTAGTTATTGACCCAATTCTCACAGGTTTGTTTGTTCACGAAGCCTTCGGACATCTTTCTGAGGCCGATATGGCTTACGAAAACCCTGATCTGCTAGAAGTGATGACCATTGGACGGCAGTTTGGTTCAGAAAAACTGCAAATTTTTGATGGTGCTGCACCAGAGGGACATCGCGGTAGTTATTTTTACGACGATGAAGGCACACCTGCCACTACTACTCAACTAATTAAAGATGGAGTTTTAGTTGGACGTTTGCATTCTCGTGAAACTGCTGGCAAATTAGACGAAGCGCCTACGGGTAACGCCCGATGTCTCAACTATCACTTTACCCCCATTGTGCGGATGACAAATACTTGGATTGAACGGGGCAGAACACCAGTTGAAGACTTATTCACTGATATCAAAGAAGGAGTTTATGCCCGTAATTGGTTGGGTGGGATGACGAATGGGGAAATGTTCACCTTCAGTGCTGGGGAAGCATGGATGATTAGAAACGGGAAAATTGCTGAACCTGTGCGGGATGTTACCCTTTCGGGAAATGTATTTCAAACTTTAGCGGATATTGAGGCAATTGGTGATGATTTTTATTGGGATGAATCTGGCGGATGTGGTAAGGGAGGGCAAAACGGCTTATCAGTAGGTTGTGGTGGCCCGAGTCTACGAATTCAAGATGTAGTAGTTGGTGGGGAAACTTAAACAATTCAAAGACGACTATCATTGCTAGGTTTGAAAAAATCGGCGATGGTAAAAATAATTCGCATTGAGGCTATTAATCTCTTCTTTGTAAATATCCTTTTTTGATGAGTTTTTCCTAATCAAAAAAGTTCAGTATATCCCAATTAAACTTCGGGAAACTCAACCCCAACTACTCATCAATTTGCGCCAAATCCTTTAGAGCTTGGGCGCTTTTTCAAACTCTCAGAACTTTTGCCAGCCAACATCCATTGCAAATGCTGTGGTAACAGTTTCGCCAAATCATAACGTTTTAGAATTGTCTCTCGCGCATTCGCACGAATTGCCTTCATCTCTTGAGGATTATTCAGTGCCTCTTCAACCCTATTAGCAATATTCTGGGGAGAAAAGAAATCTACCAGCAGTCCATTTACCCCATCTTGTACAACTTCCAATACTGGCGGAGTCTTAGAAGCTACTAATAAACATCCTGCTGACATTACTTCTAACATTGACCAGGATAAAACAAAAGGACGGGTTAAATAAATATGAGCAGAAGAAGCTTGCAAAACCTGAAGGTATTCATTGTAAGGAAGCCTATCTGTAAAGTGCAGTCTCGATAAATCCAAAGATAATTTTTCTAACATTAATTGTTTATAAGTCTGACCATCAGGGAGATTCTTCCCATAAGCAACCCGATCTTCTCCCACAACTACTATATGACACTTAGGTCGTCGTTGCTGAAGTAAGGCCACCGTTTCCATAAACTGCGGAAAACCTCTATAAGGTTCCATTCCCCGTCCCACATAAGTTACCAACTCTTCGACATGGGAAAGATCAAGATTGATTCTTGGTAAAACTAACTTTGCGCCTGGTTTGGGAGCAAAATATTTGGTATCGATACCATCATGAATTACAGTGAGTTTGCTATGATATTCTTTAGGAAACTGCTGACGTTGCCAGTTCGTCGGAGAAAGACCGCGATCGCAACTATGTAAATCAGTCAAAATCGGCGTATTTTTTACGCGGATGCGGCATTCATCATCACTATTCAATGGTTCATTGGGATCAAAATCTGCATCTGAACCGTGAGCATGGTAAAACCACTCAAAATAACACAATAATTCGGCTTTGGGGAAGACATCCTTCATAAATAAAGTTGGTCCCCAACCAGAATGACCATAAATTATATCTGGAACGAAACCCTCAGCTTTTAATTTTTCTGCGACGCGATAGACAGCTTGTGCGGTGAGAACAGCATTTTCCAGGCTGCGAACATAATGGTGGGTTTGGGGAGCAGCTTCCCGAGAAGGAGTGTAAATAGCTTTATAAACGCCAGGTATTTCCCCTTCACGGCGATTTGTCCCAAAGACGACTTTGTAATTAGCATCTTTACCTAAAACTGTCGCTAGATTGCGAAATTGTGAGGGAAAATTGGGATGTAAAAATAAAATCTGCATCGGAATAATCTTGATTAACTTATTGCCAGATAAAATAAATTAAGACAAACTGCTTAAAATTATAAGATTATTTATCACGATTTTTAGCAAGTAAATTTAGGTAAATGGTTGCCCAAAAATGCGAAAATAATTGCAAAGTTGTGTTATGAACATGAAATTTATTGGCATTGATTTAGGCTGGCGATCGCAACCAAGTGGACTATGCTCTTTAGAATGGATAGATGGACAACTGCAACTACTTGATTTAGATCGCAAAGAAGCCATTGCAGACATCCTCACCTGGATTGATCAGAGCGTCAAACCAGACGAACCAGCCATCATCGCCGTAGATGCACCCACCCTCATACCCAACGCCACTGGAAGCCGCCTCCCCGACAAACTCAGTCATAAATACTTTGGCAAATATCATGCAGGATGCTACCCAGCAAACAAAAACCTACCTTTCAGCGATCGCACCGTCAACTTTGGCTTAGAATTAGAATCACGGGGTTTTGCACACGCACCCACTATCGAACCGCAAAAACTCGGCAGATATCAAATAGAAGTCTTTCCCCACCCAGCAATCGTTAACCTATTCAACTTAGAACGCATCCTCAAATACAAAAAAGGACGCATCAATGAGCGCCGCTTAGAACTAATCAAACTCCAAAATTATCTTCTCAATATCTTCCCCTCCCTTTCTCCTTCTCTGCGTTCTCTGCGCCTTAGCGGTTCGTTTCCTCTTGAAATCCCCACCACAGGCGCAGCCCTCAAAGCCACCGAAGATAAACTAGATAGCCTAATTTGCGCTTATGTAGCTGCATACTGGTGGTATTGGGGAGAACAACGTAATCTCGTATTAGGCGATCGCACCACTGGCTACATTATCGTTCCTCAAAGAGTTTTAATAGATATTTAGTATTTCTGAACTCATCGAACTCACGTAGCTTTAATTTAAATTCATATTTAATCAGCAAAAAGGTTTGTGGCTTTCTCGAAACTTCATATTTAATCAGTAAAATGAGCTTTGACTTACTGATTATGAGCTTTGACTTACTCAAAATGAATTTTGACTTACTCATTTTGGTGTTTTCCGCAAGTCATAAGAGCTTTGACTTACTGATTTTGGTGTTTTCCGCAAGCAAAATGAGCTTTGACTTACTCAAAACGAGCTTTGACTTACTTATTTTGGTGTTTTCCGCAAGCAAAATGAGCTTTGACTTACTAAATTCGTTTATTTGCTAGTTTATTTAAGTAATTCAGGCATTCATTCCCTCCTGGAAAATGATCAAAACCCTTAACTGAACCCTGTTGGACTATATCCTGCTCTCTTCGTGAGGTCATTTGACGAGGCGTTCCGACTCTTGTTGTCGTGGAGTCAAAATAACGATCAACGACTTCCTCCCCTACCTCAATTTTCCCCTCAAGTTCTTCAATAGAAATATTGTTCATCTACCTGGAAATTTGTAATATAAAAGGCGTTGCTAAACTTAAATTAACAACGCCTAGTCTTTAGTATTCAAGAACTACTCAACACTCTTATTCTGCCCAAGCAATTAACCTTGGTTCGTATGGACTAGCCAGGTATTCATTTTTCGGCAATACACGCAAAGACAAGCCTTGCAAACCAGAGGAAGTATAGGTGATATTACCCGTGTAAATAGTCAATCCCTCTGCATCTTTGCCTTGGTAATCCATCACTACTGGCACTGCGTTGACAATCTCACCATTGGCATCGAGTGCACCTTGATATAACTCTACCTGCACATCATCATTAGTCAAAGTTGCTAAGTCAACCTTAGCTTTAACAGCAACGGTTTGATTAACCTCAATGTCCGAAGTTGCCGATACGTCAATATCTTTGATTCTAATGTTGAACCAATGTTCGCCCAGTTTTGCTTTCCAATCAGCTAGTTCTTTAGCTGGGGTATAGTTATCAACACTCAGGGTATGATAGCGATCGCTAGCTGGAAAATAAGCTCTTTGTGCATATTCTCCTACCATCCGCGCTGTATTAAAGAAGGGACAATTTAATCGAATTGCATCCTTCATTTTGGCAACCCACGGACGAGGTAAGCTGTCACTATCCCGATTCTCATAAAATAGTGGCACAACTTCCTTTTCTAACAACTCATAGAGAGCATTTGCTTCTACTTCATCTTGGTAGTTAGGATCGTCGTAATTCTCTCCATGTCCAATTGCCCAGCCTGTGCGGACATAATCAGCTTCATCCCACCAGCCATCTAGTACACTTAAATTCGGCAATCCATTCATTGCTGCTTTCATCCCACTGGTGCCAGAAGCTTCCCGTGGACGACGCGGTGTGTTTAACCAAATATCACAACCCGCAACCATCAACCGGGCAATATGAATGTCGTAATTGGGAACAAACACTACCTGTTTTTCTAAATGTTGTTCGCGGATAAAGTGATTGATGTCGCGGATGAGTTCTTTACCGGGAATATCCTTGGGGTGTGCCTTCCCAGCAATTACAAATTGCACTTTTCGGTCTTTGTTGCCCAGCAAAAGCCGCTTAATCCGTTCCAAATCACGCATCCACAGAGTAGCACGTTTGTAGGTGGCAAAGCGACGGGCAAAGCCAACGGTGAAGGCGTAAGGATCTAAAACTTCTTGGGCTGGGAAAATTTCTGAGGCGGAAGCGCCGCGATCGCGCAGATGCTTGACTAAATGTTCGCGCACATACAAAATCATATCTAAGCGGCAGCGTTCGTGATTGCGCCACAACTCTTCATCGGGAATGGCATCCATCCGCTCCCACAACGGGCTATCTAGTGGTGCTGATGACCAATTTGGACCCAAGTAGCGATCGTACAATTCTTGAGTCGATTTCGCCACACAACTCCGAGCATGAACACCGTTAGTAATAGCTGCGATCGGTACTTCCTCCACTGGCACTTTCTGCCACAAACCCTGGAACATTTGCCGCGAAACTACACCATGTAGTTGTGCCACACCGTTAGAAAATGTTGCCATCTTCAGCGCCAACACCGCCATACTGAAAGGCGCAGATAAATCGCCCGTATTCTCGCGCCCCAACCCTAAGAATTGCTCTTTAGGCAAGCCAAAGATGTCTGCATAGTACCCCAAGTAGTACAGCATTTTGTCGGGAGCAAACAAGTCAATCCCGGCTGGTACTGGTGTGTGGGTAGTAAAAATATTGCTGGAAGCTACTACCTGTTTGGCTTGAGCATAAGTAAGTCCCTCTTCCTGAATCAACAGGCGAATGCGCTCTAGGATGGAGAAGGCTGCGTGTCCTTCATTCATGTGGTAAGCGGTGACTTTCAGCCCCAAAGCTTTGAGCATCTGTACACCACCGATCCCCAGCATGATTTCCTGGTGGATACGCATATCGATGTCGCCACCATACAGCTGATCTGTGATGTCGTGGTCATAAACTATGTTAGGTTCGATGTTGGTGTCCAGCAGATACAGGGGCACCGTTCCCACCTGTACGCGCCAAACTCTGGCATACACCTTGCGCCCTGGATAATCTACCGCAATTTGCAGTTCTGATCCATCAGGATTGCGCTCTAGGTGCAAGGGCATATTATAGAAATCGTTGATGGGGTAGCGTTCTTGCTGCCAACCATCAGCATTGAGATACTGGGCAAAGTAGCCTTGCTGGTATAGTAAACCTACACCCACAAGCGGTAGCCCCAAGTCACTAGCAGATTTGAGGTGATCTCCCGCCAGAACGCCCAAGCCTCCAGAATAGACGGGTAAACAATCTACAAGTCCAAATTCAGCCGAAAAATAGGCGAAGCATTCTTTTGGTTTCTGATCTCGTTGTTTCTGATACCAAGTGCGCTCTTGCAAATAATCCTCTAACTGACGATTAGACCGATCCATTTGCGCTAGGAAGCCTTCATCTTCAACAACCTCCAAAAGCCGCCTTTGAGAGATAGTACCCAGCATCAATACTGGGTTATGATGGCTAGACTCCCACAGGTCGGAGTCTAAACGACGAAATAAATCTTTAGTATCGACGTTCCAATCCCAGTGCAAATTATATGCCAGCCGCCGCAGAGGTTCGAGTCGTGGCGGTAGTGAAGGGGATACGTTGAATGTACGAATTGGCTGCATAGGCTGGTAAAACTCCAAGTTTAGCTATGGTTATTGTTTACTTTCTTGACCAATGTTGCCAATTCTTTATACTGTAAGTTGGTGGAAAAGAGATGACTTTGTTAAGTATTGAAATTCTTCTTAACCCCGTTGTTAAAGTTTACACCAAGGTCTTTCTAATTCTATACTTTACCCTCAGCCATATACTTGCTATATTAAAATTTAATCATTTACTGTTAAGTAATACCTAAAAAAATCTAGTTTTGAAGAAATATTTATATTTATTTTAGTATTGATTGCCGGGAGCAATTCTGGAGTCTTGGCTTAGGGTGATAATTCCTTGTAGATGCGTCAAGAAGTAGTTAAATTTTTAATTATTTTTTAATAAAATTGCGAACGCCTAGAGGCAGTGTCAGAAAAAGACTTACTATGATTACTCAGTCAAGCTTGTTACTTAACAGAATATGTCGTATTAAGTAGGTTCTCTGATTTTAAAATATAGAAGCGTATAAAAATCCAACCAAGCGGTTAACCAAGAAAAGCAATCGCTAACCACTTGGTATCAAACATAGCAGCGTATTATTTTACGCATCTAGTGTGAAGGCTGATCTTTGGTATTTTTTGGCATTGTCAGAGCGATAGCTGCTGCGTAAGCAATCTCTGCTGCTATTTGATAAGCAAGTTTGATCCCCGATGAAGCGTCCTTGGCTTTAGGAGAAAGGGAAACTTTTTTTCGGCGCGACTCTTGCTTGACATCACCCGCCACAACAGAACGCTGTAAAATGATCCAGGCATCTAAGTCTTCTGAATCATAATTACTTTGAAGTTGCGATCGCAGTTTATCCTCGGCTACAACACTCAGATAGCCAGTAGTTAAAGCTTGTTGCACAATTTTTTTAATTAAAGCCATAATTTTAACCAAGTGTGTGAGTTAAAACCGATACCTCGATTTGGGCATTTGATGTTGTTTTCTGGACTTCTCCTAGAAAATAAGCCACATTTGAGCTTTATTTTCATAAAATTTATAATAAATAGTACCAAGCACACATCACCCGCTTGGCTCACCCGAATGGGTGATTTACAAGTTTATAGCTATAAATAACACACCACTTTCTACTCCTTATCATAAGTGTATTTTTTCTAAGTGTATAAGAATATTAAAGAGTAGCGATCCTCTAGTAAAAAAGTTAGCTAATATTCATTATTTTCATCAGTAAATAACCTTAGAATCAACTTATTTAATAATATTGTTCCACTAAAAATAATATGTGTTATCGTTAAAAGCAACTGTTATTAAAAGCCATTCATCTAATTACAAGCGTGAATTGGTTAGTCTGTAAATCATCCGTGTGCAACATGATTGGAGCAGCTTACTCTAGAAATTCATTACAAGAAAGCCGTCATAGCAGTCGGGGAAGCGCTTACTTGTTTGCACCGATGGTTAACTTTAATGTGATGGCTGATGTGGGAGATAATCCACCTTAATGGGATTTTATTTGGGCATAAGTACCGATCAAAATCCGACAATAATTACATTATCCTGCTAGGCAGAAATTTTCTCTAGTCTTTGAAATAGTCTAGTTAAATGTATTTTTGTTGAGAAATAGCTTGTGGGACTGAGTTGTTTTAAAACACTAAAATTGCCTGAGAGGAAGTAGCCTTCAGGTAAACAACTCTATCGGTAGTTGTGTAGCAAGCGTTTCAAATTTATCGGATAACTGAAACAATAAGCTATCTAAACCCAATACGCTTGGGTAAGTGATATTCAATGTTTGGAGATCCCCACAACCCGCCTTTTTAAGTGGGTCGCCGGAGGCGGGGGGATCTTAACTGAACCTTATTGGATCTAATACCAGTAAATATTCCCATTAGACAATTTAATCGTCTGGGGTTTGACCTTGCAATGCACTGATATTGCTTTACGAATTTAGTTTGGTGAAAAACAATCAAAATTGTTACCTATTTTGATTGGTACAAAAGCTTCTAAACACCAAGGCAATTGTACATATAGATTGAGTGATTCTACACACCTAATTTAAAGAATTACTTACATAATCAAAGCCAGACTTTGATTTTTCCAAATTGGGAAATTTCGGTAAGACTGCCAATATTAATCCGGTACTTAGACATCCAAAAACTACCCGATATTGGCAGAAGATTAGGATACAGCCAAAACAAACTTCCAAACCGCCAACAACAATTGATTGAAGAGATATACAGCCATGCTTAACGAGCAATATTCCTTAAAATTGAAGCGATCGCAAGAACTTTTAGTAACTACTGTGTTAGGAGATATTCCTACACTATTTCTGGGGTCAAAGTTGCGTAATTGGGGATATCGTAGTATTTTTTTCCAAATAGGCAGCCCAGTTTATATTCAAGATGGTGTTGAATTTATCGGCACTTCTTGTATTGAAATTGGCAATGGAGTATATATTTTCAAAGGTGTGCGGATGGATGCTAAAGGACACAAGAATAATAAAATT
>Ga0335394_10001711_pt1 | contig 24703 bp, 31 predicted proteins | sample MAT03_FD_205741 | JGI IMG/M metagenome (GOLD analysis project Ga0335394, IMG submission 205741) | Freshwater microbial communities from Lake Fryxell liftoff mats and glacier meltwater in Antarctica - MAT-03 (spades assembly) (version 2) ...
GTCATGAAGTCGGCGTACGAGACCAGCCAACGGTCGCGCGACACCTGGGTGGCCGAGAAGCGGATGTTCATGACTTCACCAGCGTCGGCGCGCTCGCCGCCTTGCTCGCGGTCTTGCCGGCGGCCTTGCCCCCGCGCGGCACGCCGTGCCAGGCGAGCAGCAGGCTCTGCAGATGGCCGTCCACGAGCCTCGGATGGATGCCTTGCTGAATGGCGACGGCGCCCTCGATCACCACTTCACGGCTGAGCGCCGCGGTGCGGCCGAGGCTGCGTAGCCGCGTCGCGAGCGGCAGGAACACGAGGTTGGCCGAGCCGACACCGTAGACCGTGGCCACGAAGGCCACCGCGATGCCGGGACCCACGCTCGACGGCGTGGTCAGGTTCTCCATCGCCTGGATGAGGCCGAGCACCGCGCCGAGAATGCCCAGCGTGGGCGCGTAGCCGCCCGCGGCCTCGAGCACCAGCGCGCATTCGGCGTCGGCTTCCTCGCGCGCCTGGCTGAACGTCTTGAGGGTGTGCCGCACGTCGGCCGCCGGCACGCCGTCGACGACCAGCGAGATGGCGCGCACCAGGAACGGATCGTCGCCGTTGCCCACCACGTGCTCGAGCGACAGCGCGCCGCGGTGGCGCGCCCGGTGCGCGTAGTCGCCCATGCGCGAGAGCAACGCCACGTCCGATTCCGGCGACGGGCCGAAGGCCGCGCGCAGCGCGCGCCAGGTGCGCGCGAGCAGCGTGCGCGGAAAGCTGAAGAGCATGGCCGCGGCCGTGCCGCCGAACACCACGAGCGCGGCCGAGGGCTGCAGCAGCGTGCCGAGCCGGCCGCCGTCGATCGACTGCGCCAGCACGATGAGCGCCACCGTCAGCGGCACGCTGAAGAGGAACGCCGCGTCGTTGGGGCGCGAGGCGCTCACCGCGCGTCCACTCCCGGCTGCTCGGATTCACGAGCGCGCAGCCGATCCGCAGCGGCGATGAACACCGCGAGCGGCGCAGGCGACGCGCTCACGCCCGCCTCCTGGTAGACCCGGCGCATGTAGTCGAGGTCATCGGCGGTGTCGACCGTGAAGCGCAGGTCGGGCCGTCGCAACGCGGTCGGCGCCAGCGAATCCACCCCGCGGGCCCGGGCATCGCGGCGGATGAAGGGCGTGACGTGCTCGCGGTCGTAGACGTCGGTGGCGAGTGCTGCGGCGCGCACGAGCGCGGGCACGGCGATCGCCTCCACGGTGCCGCCGAGCGGCAGGCCGTAGTCGACGACATAGTCGGCACCCGAACGCTGCAGGATCTCCAGCGTGCGGTAGGGGGAGTCGAGATCCACCGCGGGGTTGTCGGCCGTAGCTCGCACGATCGCCGACACGCCCAGCACCGACGCAGCAAAGGCGTAGCGGCCGAGCACGTCGTCAGCCGAGCCCCGCAGCACGGCGACCTCGAGCCGCTCGGCCTCCTCGCACAGCAGGTCGTCTTCGAGCAGCGTCGTGGTCGCGAGCACGACCGGCAGGTCGGCGCGCGTCCGCAGCCGCTCGACCACGCGGGCGAGCAGCGTGCGGCCGGCAATCGGCGCCAGCGACTTGCCCGGCAGGCGCAGCGAGCCCATACGGGCCTGGAGCACGATGGCGGCGCGCAGACTCATGCCACCTCCGCCACGTCGAGCCCGGCCTGGTAGTCCGGCAGATCGAGGCGGGTGCCGTCCACGAAGACCGAGGTTTCGTAGCTCGCCATCCACAGGTTGTCGCGGAAGCGGCCGATCGACTGCGGCACGCGCGTGCCCGCCACGAGATCCACGAGCATGCGCGGCAGGTCTGCGCCGGCCTGGATGGTGAGCGGGATGCCGCCCGAGAAGCGCGGGTTGATCTCGAAGATCACCGGCTGGCCGTTCACGAGCCGGCACTGGATGTTGACGGCGCCGGCAAACTGCAGCACGGAGGCACAGGTGCGCGCCACCTGGATGAGGACCGGATCGTTCACCGTGCGGCCGCGGTCGCTGACGCCGGCGCGGATCACGTCGCGCAGACGCGGCACGATGCTGAGCGGCTGGCCCGAGAAGTCGCACAGCATGTCGATTGTGAACTCTGGCCCTTCCAGGAAGCCCTGCACGACCGGGTCAGCGACGTAGTCGACGAAGAAATCGAGTTCGCGCTGGTTGCGTACCGCATAGGCGCCCACGCTGCCCCGGCCGCGGCGCGGCTTGATGAAGAGCGGGAACGGCGCGTCAGCCGGCAGGTCGCCGGGCAGCCACGACGCGGCCGCGGGAATGCCCCGCTCCACCAGGAAGCGGCACGTGGCGTACTTGTCCTCGCACAGCTCGGAGGTCTGCGCCGGCGAGACCGCCACACGGATGCCGTGCTCGCGGAAGCGCGCGACGGCCCGGCCGAAGAGCACCAGCTCGTCATCGATGGTCGGCACGACCAGCGAGACGCGTTCGCCGAGGGCGATCTCGAGCACCGCATCGAGGTAGCCGGGGTCGGACGCGAGCGGCACGCGATAGGCGCGGTTGGCGGCGTGTACCGCCGGCGAGAGCGGGTTGACGTCGGTGACGATGACGTTGCCGCCGCGATGCTGCGAGACGGCGCGCTGGAAGGCCCGCACGAGTGGCACCCGACGCGACCCGGCGGTGATGAGCACGTTAAGCGACATGTTCGGTTCCCTTGTCGAGCACCCGCAGGTCGGTGGCGGTGAAGGCGGTGCCGCCGTCGATCTCGCGGGTCAGCCGCCGGCCCACCAGCTCGCGCAGGCGCTCGGCGCCCAGGCCGAAGGCGGGCCGCAGCGCGATCACGTCGGCGGCCGACACGACGTGGCCGGCCGGCAGGCGACGCCGCGCGTAGAGGGCGCGGCGGCTGGGTTCGAGATTCGGCCGTTCAGTTGGCTGGCACGCCTTGATACCCGTGCCCAGCGCGGCCGTCGCGCGCGCGGCCATGCGCACGATGGCGGCAAGTTCGTGGGGGGTGCTCGACACCGCGGCATCGACGCTGTCGTCGTCCGCGGTCAGCACCAGATGACGCTCGTAGATGGCCGCGCCCATGGCCACGGCCAACGGCGCCGCGAAGCCGTCGGCGCCGTGGTCGGAGAGGCCGACGATGGCGCCGCACGACAGGCCGAGGGTGGCGATGGCGCGCAGGTTCTCGCTGCCCGCGGGCACCGGATAGGCCGACACGCAGTGCAGCAGCGCGGTGCCGCCGCGACCCGCATGCGAGGCCCAGAACCCGGCCCGCTGCACCTCGGAGAGCGACGCCATGCCGGTTGAGATCACGACCGGCTTGTCGGTGCGCGCGGCCCTTTTGATGAGGGCCTCCCAGGTGATGTCGCCGCTGGCGATCTTGTAGGCGTCGATGCCCACACGCTCCAGCAGGTCGACGCCGTCTTCCGAGAGCGGCGTCGCCATCACGGCGAGTCCGTGCGCGCGGGCGCGCTCGACGATGCGGACATGCGCCGCTTCGTCCAGTTCGAAGCGGCGGAAGAAGTCGACCATCGAGGTGGCCGCCACATGCGCCGGCGCCGGTGCGCCGGGCGCCACGAGGGCGGCGGCGTCGAGCGTCTGCAGCTTCACGGCTGAGGCGCCGGCGGCGGCCGCGGCATCCACGAGCGCGAGCGCGCGTTCGACCGAGCCGTTGTGATTGAGGCCGATCTCGGCGACGACCAAGAGCGGGCAGCCGTCGCCCACGTCATGCGGGCCGATGCGCAATCGAGTCACGTCAGGCGACATGGGAACTCCGTCTGGATGCGAGCAGTGGGCCCACGGCCGCGGGCACGCCGGTCAGCGAGGGCAGAATCAGGTCGGCGAGCGCGACGGCCGCATCGGGCCGCGCCGACACCGAGGCCGGCAGCCAGATCGTGGCCATGCCGGCCGCGTGGGCGCCGGCGATATCGCACGCCAGGTCGTCGCCAACCAAGACGGTCTGCGCCGGGGTCACGCCCAGCGCGGCGCACGCGGCGAGCAACGGAGCGGCCTCGGGCTTGCCGCGGCCGGAGCCGTGCTCGGCCGCAAGCACCACCACGTCGACGAGCGGCGCCACGCCGAGCGCCGCGATCTTGCGGGCCTGGATGTCGGGTCGGCCGTTGGTCACGAGGCCCAGCCGCCACGACGCCTGACGCAACGCCGACAAGACTGGAGCGGCCTGCGCCGACAGCTGGATGACCGGCGTGTGCGACTGGATGAGGCCAACGAGCGTCGCGGTGGCGCCGTCGGGCAGCGACAGCCGTTCGGCCAGCACGTCCACTTCATGCCCGCGGTCGCTGCCGTAGGCGGCGGTCAACACCCTGAGCGCCAGGGCCGACCCATGGCCCCACGTGTGCTGCACGTGTGCCGCCACGGCGCGGAAGCCGCTCAGGAGGAACTGCTGCAGAGGGTATAGCGTGTCGTCGAGGTCGAAGAGCACCGCGCGCGGCTCAGGCAGCATGGGTGGCTCCTTGCAGCGTGCACGAGCGGGCCGCGAGCGTGCGCAGCGCGGCCGCGACGCGGTATACGCCTTCGCCGTCGATCAGGGTCCGCGCCGTGGCCGACAGGCGGTGCTGCGTGGCCGGCGAGGCCAGCAGTTGGGCGGCGCGTTCAGCCACGCGGCGGGCCGAGGCCGCATCGCACAGCCGCCCGCCGTCCCAGGCGGCGCCCAGGCGGTCGAAGGTCGAGACGGTGCGCTGCTGCGCGGCGGTGACGGCCACGGCCACGAGCGGAACGCCGAGCGCGCAGGCTTCGTAGGCGGTGACGCCGCCGGCCACGATGGCCACTTCGGCCCCCGCGAGCGTCCCTGCGAGTTGCGGCGGCGCGATCCACGCCCCCGCCGCGAGCGCCGGCAGGCCGGCGCGGGTCACGAACCCGCGCGCCACGCGGATGTCGATGCCGGGCACGCGCGCGGCCAGGGCCGCGACCAGACGGGGCACGAGCGCGAAGACGTGGGCGCCGCCGCCGAGTGCGATGCACACGCGGCGCGTGTGCGGCACGCGGCGCGACCGGCGGCGTGCGCGCACGCCCGGGTCGAGCATCGTGTAGGTGGGCCCGGCCAGATATTCGGGAGCGTCCGACGTGGGCACCCCGACGCTGCCGTCGACCATCAGGTCGGCAGACACGCGGGTGAGGCCCGCGTCGTGGATGGTGCACACCGGCACGCCCTGCGCCTGGGCACGGCGCACCCACGCGGCCGCTTCGGCCGGTGACGGATCGTCGACCACCAGCACCGGCGAAGGGCCGGCCTCGAGCAGCGTCAACGTGTCGGGCAGCACCTGGCAGCCGAGCGCGCGCGCCGCGGCGCGCGTGGCGGCGCTGCCCCGTAGCCACACGCGCGGCGTGACGCTCAGCGCGCGGGCCAGCGAGCGGCACCGCACGAGGTGTCCGAACCCCAGGCGCGGCCCCGCCGCGACGCGGAACACCACGGTCATGCCCGAAGTAATCGGCATCACCGCGACCGTCCCAGAATTGCCCGCCGCAGCGCACCCACGACGATCCAGGCCTCGTCGTCGGTCGTGGCGCCGCCGAGGGGCAGCGACATCACCTGGTCCGAGACGCGCTCGGCCTCGGGGAACATGCCCCGCACGAAGCGGAAACGGTCGCGGTAGTAGGGCTGCAGATGCAGAGCCTGGAAGTGCAAGCTGGTGGCGATGCCCTGCCCGGCCAGGTGCGCCATGAGCGCGTCGCGGGTCCAGGCCGAATCGGGCCGCACCAGCACCGAATAGAGGTGGCGTCCGTGCACGTCGCCGTCCGGCACCGGCGCCGGCCGGGTGATCGGCAGGTCGGCCAGGCCCTCGTCGTAGATGGCCCACACCGCGGCACGGCGCGCTAGCCGCGCGTCGATGGCCGCGAGCTGGTGCAGGCCGATGGCGGCCTGCAGGTCCATCATGTTGTACTTGTAGCCGGGGAACAGCACTTCGTAGTGCGGCTGTCCCGTGGTGCCATAGCGCGCCCAGCCGTCGCGGCTGATGCCATGCTGCGACGCGATACGCGCGAACCTGGCCCCGCTGTCGGAGCCGGTCGTGAGCATCCCGCCTTCGCCAGTCGTGAGATTCTTGGTGGCATAGAAGCTGAAGCAGGTGAAGTCGGCCGTGGCCCCGATCTTCCGGCCCGCCGACACCGCTTCCACCGCGTGCGCCGCGTCCTCGACCAGGGCGGCGCCGTGTCGATCGGTGAGCGCACGGAAGGCCGCCACGTCGGCCGGACGTCCGCCGAAGTGCACCGGCAGCAGCACGCGCGTGCGCGACGTCAGCGCGGCGGCCGCCGCCGCGGGCGACAGATTCCACGTCTCCGGATCGATGTCAGCGAAGCGCGGCGTGGCGCCCGTGTGGAGCACGACGTTGGCCGTGGCGCAGAACGTCAACGGGGTCGTGATCACCTCGTCGCCGGCGCCGACCTCGAGCGCCAGCAGGGCGAGATGCAGCGCCGCCGTGCACGAGTTGAGCGCCACCGCGTGTGGCGCGCCGACATACGCGGCAAACGCCTCCTCGAACTGCTTCACGCGGGGGCCCGTTGACAGCCACCCCGAGTGCAAGGTGGCGACCACCTCGTCGATCTCGGCCTGCCCGATCACGGGCGGGGCGAAGCGCACGGCAGTGACGGGTGCCGACGACATCAGTGCCGCGCTCCGACCGCAAGCGACGGCAACAGGCGGTGGCGGCCAAGCTGCTGCCCCTCATTGGCCAGCAGCGCCGCGCTCAGATGTACGGACGTGCGCGCGCCTTCGATGCCGAGAATCTCGAGCACGGGGCCGCGCCACGACAGTCCGGTCGGCGGCCAGCGCAAGCCGTCCGGGCCGTCGACGTGCAGTTCGCCGACCACGGTGCCGTCGAGTTCGAAGACCTGGACGCGCCGGTTGCCGTAGTCGGCCACGGCCACCCATACGGCGTCAGCCGAGTCGCTCGGCAGCGATTCGCCGGCGAACTGCGGCCGCACGAATACCAGGTCGAGCGGCGTGTCGAGACAGCCAGCCTTGCGCCCGTAGCCGCCAAACGCCCGCACGACGCGCCCGGCGTCGTCGGTCACGACCACGCGGTGGGCCTGGGTGTCGCACTGATAGAGCAAGTGCACGCCCGTCTTGGGAAAGAAGATCGAGCCACTTCCCTGCACGGGGTGGTCGCAGTAGATATTGGTCATGGCTGTGCCCTCTCACGAATACGGTCCAGTACGTCGTCCCACGTAGCGATGGCCGGCGACAACGAGTCGTCGAGGGCATCGGCCAGTGCGGACCAGCGCTCGTCGGCCTGGTGGGCCACGAGCACCTGCAGCGCGGCTTCGAGTTGGTGGCACGCCGCCACCAGATGCGGGTCGGCGCCAGCGGCCTCGCCCATCGAGACGTGCGCGGCGGTCGCCGCGGCAATGGTGAGCGCCACTAGCGCCTGCACGGCGCCCACGAGCGCGACGAGCTGGGCCTGCGCGTCGCTGGCACCGCTCCGCAGCGCCGCCGCCGCCACCCGCACGCCGGTCACGAGCCTGGGCAGGCTGTCGCTCGCCGCGTCGACCGCGCCCATGAGGAGGGCCGTGGCATCGTCGGCATCGATGTCGACGCGGGCAATCCGCGACAGGTCGGCCGAGGCCATGCCGTCGCTGCGGAATGACGGCTGGTCGACACCATCGAATCGCACGGCCGTCACCACGCGGCGGTCGGCGACCAGGGTGCGATCGAGTGTGTCGAGCATCTGCCCCCATGTTTCCGGGCGGCATTCGAATGGTTCTGGTGTGTCGTTGACTAGGCAATGCGCCATGGGTCGCGTCTCCGGCATGGTCAAGGAGCCGAAAGCGTGCCAGGCCTGCCGGGCCCATTCAAGAAGTCCGGGCGACCTCCGATTACCTCTCCGACGCGTGGAAGGTAAGCCTTCCCGGTTGCATCGGCAGGGACGCCGGTGAACGACTCACGGAGGAGATTCAGATGGCTTCATTCTCAGTTGTCAGCAACGTCTCGGCGTCGAACGCCCAGGCCAACCTTCTCAACACCAACATCGGCCTGCAGAACACCCTGACCCGCCTGTCGAGCGGCTTCCGCATCAACCAGGCCGGTGACGACGCCGCCGGGCTCGCGGTGGCCAACAGCTACCGGTCGCAGCAGGCGGTGCTCAACCAGGGGGTGCGCAACGCCAACGACGGACTGTCCACGCTTCAGATCAAGAACGGCGCGCTCGACAACATCAGCACGCTGCTCGACCGGCTCTCGACGCTCGCGACGCAGTCGGCCTCCGCCGGGTTCCTCGGCAACCGCACGACCCTGAACAACGAATTCCAGGATGTGGTCTCGGAAATCGCCCGTGAAGTCACCGTGGCTGGCCTGGCCACCGCGCAGGGCTTCTCGGTCTTCGTGAGCTCGGGCGCCAGCGGCACGGTGGGCGGCACGATCGGCGCGTCCGACACGACCACGCTCGGCATCAACGCCCTCAGCGTGGCCAGCGCCGCCGGCGCGGCCACGGCCGTGACCTCCGTCACTGCGGCCGTGGCCACCGTCGGCACGGTGGTGGGCAGCGTCGGTTCGCTGCAGAACCGCCTGCAGTACTCGATCACCCTGGCGCAGTACCAGTCGATCAACACCAAGGCCGCCGAGAGCCGCATCCGCGACGCCAACATCGCCGAGGAATCGGCGAACCTCGCCCGCTACAACATCCTGACGCAGAGCGGCATCGCCGCCCTGGCGCAGGCCAACCAGCAGAGCTCGTCGGTGCTGTCGCTCCTGCGGTAAGACACCGAGCCCCTGAAGGCGTGATCTGACGGGCAGGCGCCCCACCGCCTGCCCGTCATTGCACTTGGCAAGGCTTTCGCACGAAGAGACGGGAATTGGTGCTCGCTGAGCACGGACCAGGAGGACAGCGTGGGTTCCCCAATTACCTTGAGCGGCGTCAACGGCATCGACTTCAACCTGATCCTGACGAGCATCATGACTCAGGAGAGCCAGCCGCTCCAGGCGCTACAGGCCCGTCAAGCGGCGCTGCAAGCCAAGGCCAACTCGTTCGGTGTGCTGGCAACCCGCGTCGGCGCCCTGCAGACGGCTGCCGCCAAGCTGTCGACCGCCACCGCCCTGGCCGGCTACACGGCCACCAGCAGCGACGCGAGCGCCGTGTCGGTCTCGGCGTCGGCCACGGCCGCGCCCGGCCGCTACGACGTCGTGGTGAACGAACTGGCCCGCGCCCAGGTCACCGCATCGACCACGACGGCGCCCGACGTCGACACCACCATCGTGGCCAACAGCGGGACCCTGACCATCGGCGGAGTCACCGTTACGCTCACCGGCGCCGCCACCCTGCGGCAGCTCGCCGACGCCATCAACGCCACCAGCAACCCGCCGGCGCGAGCCTCGGTCGTGCAGTCCGGCCCCTCGAGCTACCGGCTCGTGCTGTCGGCCAGGGAGACCGGAGAGACCAACGCCTTCACGATCACGAACACGCTCGCCGGCGGCTCGGGCCTCGCCTTCGGCGACGCTGACAGCGACGGCATCTCGGGCGACAGCACGGCCGACAACGCCGTGCAGGCGTCGAATGCCAGCCTGCTGGTCAACAACATCCCGGTCACGAGCACGACCAACATCATCGACTCGGCCATCCCCGGCGTGACCATCACCGCCTTCAGGCGGGACCCGACCGCCACGGTGATCGTCGACGTGACGGCCGATGCCGCGGCGGTCAAGGACAAGGTCACGGCCTTCATCACCGCCTACAACGACCTGGCGAAATTCGCCGCCGATCAAGTCGCGTCGGCCGCCAAGGGCGACCCGTCGAGCATCGGCCGCGACCCGATCCTGTCGCAGGTGCGCCGCCAGCTCCGCGCTGAGCTGTCGGCCCAATACGCCACCGGCGGCGCCTTCACCGCGCTGGCGCAGGTCGGCGTCGAGCTCACGCGCCAGGGTACCCTGTCGCTCAACGACACCACCTTCGCCACTGCCGCCAAGTCCACGGCGGACCTGGCCAGGCTCTTTGCCGGCAGCACCGGCGCGCCCGGCGTCTTCGCGGGGCTCGACTCGATGCTCGACACCTTCACCGATTCCAACGGCCTGCTGCCGGGGGCCCGCAAACACCTGACCGACCAGGCGTCGCGGCTGTCGGCCAGCATCAGCAGCGTGCAGGACCGCCTCGCAGTGCGCCGCCTGACCTTGCAGCGCGAGTTCACCGCCGCCGACCGGGCGATGAGCCAGCTCAAGAGTCAGAGCGGGTCCCTCGCGCAGTTCGGCGCGTCGGTCTAGCCTGCGCAGGCACGGAGACACAGACGGATGTCAGCACATCGCGGACTCTCGACCTACCGCCAGACCCAGGTGCAGTCGCGCACCCCTCTGGAACTCGTCGTCCTGCTCTACGACGGCGCGTTGAAGTTCCTGCACCTCGCGCGCGAGGCCATCGAACGACGTGACCTGGTGGCCCGCCGCGACGCCTCGGAGCGCGCGCTCGCCATCATCTCGGAGCTGCAGAGCACGTTGAACATGGCCGAGGGCGGCGAGATCGCGCAGCAACTCGACGAGCTCTACGGGTTTGCCAACCTGAAGGTGCTCGAGGCGGCCAAGGACAACTCCGTGACCCCGCTCGACGACGCCATCCGCGTGCTCCACACCCTGCGAGAGAGCTGGGTGAGCATCGCCAACGTGCCCGCCGAGACCACTGTGCGCGGGGCGGCGTGAACGACCACGACCTGGCCGACTGCCTCGAGCAGTATCGCGCGGGGCTGGAGGCCGAGCTCGCTCTGCTCGGGCAACTGGAGGCCGTCGCCGCGCGCCAGCGCGACGCAACCGAACGCCGCAACTTCGAACAGTTCGGCATCGCCGGCGAGGACCGCGACCGCCTGACGCGCGCGCTCGTCTCGCTTGAACAGAATCTGCAACCAGTACGCGCGCGGCTCCACACTGCCCGTGACCAGGTGGCCCGCCTCTCCGGCTACGCGCCGGTGGCCGATCTGCGGCACAGAGCCGCCGTGCTCGTCGCGCGCATCCTGGCCAGCGACGAAAAGTCGATGCAGTCTCTCGCCGATGCCGAACTCGCGCGACGCGCGGCCGTGGCCAGTCTGGAACAGGGCGAGACGACGCTGGCGGCCTATCGCCGCGTCCTCGCACCATCGATCGGCCACGCCTCGCTCGTTGATCGACGGGGCTGAGCATCGTCGGACCGCCTCGCACCGCGCCGCTGGCGGGCGCGAGTGGCGGATACGAACGCGCCGTGCCTCACGAAGCCCTGCTCGGCGTAGAGACGCCGCGCGCGCGTGTTGGTCTCGCTCACGAGCAGCGACAGGTGGGCGAAGCCGCTGTCCGTGGCGCCCTGGACGACACGACCAAGCAGCCGCGTGCCCAGACCGTGTCCGCGCATGCCGGGCCGCACGGCCATCTGCGCCAGGTGCGCCGTGGTGTCGGACACGCGCGTCACGAGCGCCGCCCCAGCGAGCGTGTCGTCGCCTGCGGCCACGACCGACAGGGCCGGCAGGAAAGCGCCGCAGCCGGCCGTGAGCGTGAGCTGACGCACGTAGTCGCGCCAGTCGTGCCGCGCGCCCGAGGGCGCGAATGGACGCCGCGGATCGGGGCCGTGGTAGGCGGCCTGCAGCATGTCGCCGACCGGCTCGAGGTCGCTGTCACGCCACCCGCGCAGCCGGCCGTCCGCAGGGCCAGGGGCGCCGTCGAGCGCGCGCACCAGATAGTGCTCGGCGCCGACGTCGAAGCTTCGTTCGCGCAGCGCCCGCTCGAGGCCCGGCGCCTGGGTGTACGCGAAGAACAGGGTGCGCCTGGCCACGGCGGCCGCCGGCGAGGCAAGCGCGCCATCGACGAGCGCCGCGGTCACCTCCGGCGACGACGCCACGAGCGCGCCAATCTGCAGTTCGCTGCCCTGCAGCAGGAAGTAGGTCCAGCCCGCCACCGCGCCGCTCGCCTGGCGCACCACGAACCCGGGCACACGACCATTGCGGCGGGCGCGTTCGAGCGCATCACAGGTGTCGCTGATATCCCAATCGAGTTCGGCGCGCCAGCGTTCGCGCTCGGCCCGATAGAGGTCGGCCACGTCCGCGGCCGACACCAGCGCCCAGTCCTCGAGACGAGGCATCCCTAGTCCACCGGTTCGAGCGGCGGGTGCAGCCGCAGGCGTCCTGCCAGGTACACAATCGACGGCGCCGGCGCAGCCGCCGCGGACTGGTTCGCCGCGCACACGGCATCGTAGACTTCGCGCCGATGCACCGGCACGTCGTACGGCGCCGTTACGCCCAGGCGCACGGCGTCCTTGCCGGTGCGCAGCACGCGCACCTCGATGCCGTCGCCGATGACGATGGCCTCGTCGCGCCTCCGGGTGAAGACCAGCATCGCTAGGATCCGTCGAGCAGGTGATCGGCGGCGTAGGCCGTGTCGGCGACCATCACCTGCACACCCACCATCCGCTCCGGATTGATGACGATGGGCGCCTTCAGGTTCACGCACGCCGCCTCGCCGTCGATGTGCACGACCGCGAGCCACAGCAGCGTCTCGGTGCCCGTCAGGCCCAGGCGATGCCGGTCGCCGTCGCCGAGCGGCGTGTGATAGCTGGGCAGCGCGCGGCGGGGGTCCAGTGTGAGAAACGACGGCTCCGGCGCGTCGATGCCGTGCAGGCAGGTGAACGGATCGAGCGACGGCGCCGACACCAACACGAACCGCCGGCACTGCTCGAAGCCTGGCAGGCCGTGGGCGAACATGACGATGTCGTCCGTGTCGACCGTGAACGTGCCGAAGCGCGTGACGATCTCCAGTTCCGCCGGCGTGCCCATCTGCTGCTTACCTCAGGTAGTCCAGCAGCGAGTGGTTCGAGGCCCTGCCGACGGCGCCGAGCGCCGCCCGGTAGGCGACGTCCGCGCGGTTCATCGCGGAGATGGCGTTCGCCAGGTCCGCGTCTTCGTCCTTCGACACGAGGGTCAGAACGGCCAGTCGTGACGACGTCAACTGCAGCTGCGTCTCGGAGACGCTCCGTTCATCGACGCCGATCTGGCTCTGCGTGCTCGTGGCGCGCGAGAAGGCGCGGCCCAGCGCTGACATGCCGGCGTCGATGGCCACGTTGTCGCCGGCACGCACCGCCACGATCAACGTCTCGAGTTCGTTGAGCACGTTGGTGGTGTCGGTGCCCTGCGCCAGCGCCTGACCGTCGAGCGCGATCGCCACGGTGCGGCCGGCGCCGATCTCCACGCTCACCGGGACGGCATCGCCCTGATAGACCCACGAGCCGGCGACCCTCGCATACGGAGGCGTCGTGGCTTCTGCCCCGCCGAAGACGTGGGCGCCCCGGAACCTGGTGTTCAGATCGGCCGCGAGCGAGTCGCGCAGGCCCTCGAGGGTGAGCGCGGCCGCGTCGCGCTGCTGCTGGTTGACGATCGAGCCGCGCACCGAGGCGGCCGACACCTGCGCCTGCTGCAGCTTCTCGATCACGCCAGACAGCACCATGTCGAGCGTCGTGAGCTTGGCCAGCGCCGAGTCGGAGGTGCGGGTGTAGGTCTCGATCGAGCGCAGCTCGGCGCGCCCTGCGATGGCCCGCTGCATGCCGGCCGGGTCGTCGCTGGCCTTCTCGAGGCGCTTGCCGCTCAGCATCTGCTGGCGCGCGTTGGCCACCTGCTCGGCGGCGGCGTTGACGTACTCTATGCCGCCATACGCGGCGCGGAACGTGACTCGCATTACCCGCGTCCCACGGTGTTCATCAGGGTCTGCAACATGGAGTCGACGGCCGTGAAGAACCTCGCGTTGGCCTCGTAGGCGCGCTGGAACTTCATCATCGACGCCGCTTCCTCGTCGAGCGACACGCCCGACACCTGGTCGCGCAGCTTCTGCACCTGGCCGAGCACGTCGCGGAGGCTGCTCTGCTCGGCGCGCGCCGTGTCGACATCGCTGCCCACCTGGTAGGCGAGCTGCGCCCAACCCTCCGCGAACGTCGTCGTGCCGCCTGACAGCACCGGCTGGAGGCGCAGGTTGGCCAACGCCCGCGCCACCTGGTTGTCGCCGGGCGCGCCGGTCTGCGAGGCTGCGACCAGGCTCGGGTTGCCTTGCACCGTTGCCGACACGGTCATGGCCGCGGCGGCACCGGCCACGGCCGCTGGCGGCGTGAAGAACGCGGTGCCGGGATTGCCGTTGAGGTCGAAGCCACTCTGGTGCAGCGTATTCACCTCCTGCGCCACGCCGAAGGCCAGCTGGTCGAGGCGCGCTCGATAACCGGGAATGAGCGTGTCGCGCGTGTAGAGCAGGCCGCCGACGGTGCCACTCGTGAGCTCGCCCGTGATGTCGGCGCCGCCCAGTGACAGCGTGGCCAGGCCATTGCCGCCCGTGGACGCGCTGACATCGTATTTCGAGCCGCCGATGACCAGCGCGCGTCCCGAGGGGATGGTGACGTCGACGCCACCGTCCGGACGCGCCAGCACGGCCACCGACGTGAGCGACGACAACTGCTCGACGGCGAGCTGCTGGCGATCCTTGAGCGCATCGACATCGGTGCCGCCGGAGGCCGCGATGGCGACGTTCAGCGCGGCAATCTGCTGCGACAGACTGTTCACCTGCCCCACGGCATCGCGCACGCCGTTGTCGGCGAGCTGCACGCTGCTTGCAAGGCGCGTGGCGGTGGCGTTGAAGGCGCTCGCGAGTTCCCGGCCCTGCAGCACCACACCGTCGCGTGCCACCGTCGACGTGGGATCGACCGACAGGGACGCGAACGCGTCGAAGAAGGCGGACAGTCGCCCGTCGATGCCTTGTCCAGGCGCGCCAATCGTGGTCTCGACCAGCGACAACTGGTTGAGGATCGCGCCTTCGCGGGACGCGTCGGGAATCGCGGTGCGGACGCGCGTGTCGAGCACGGCGTCACGAGCGGCACGCGTGCCCAGCACCTCGACACCGCCGATGCCGTTGACCGCTTCCGCCAGGTCGAGGCGGCGGCGCTTATAGCCCGGCGTATTCAGATTGGCGATGTTCTGACCGGCCACGTCGAGCCCGGCGCGTTGCGCTTCGAGCGATTGGGCCGCCATCGACAGACTGGAGAAGAGTCCCGACATCACACCCTCGCTTTGAGCCGGCGTCCGCGCAGGCTCCGAGTCGGACCGGCGCCCTGCCGGCTGTAGGACGGCGCCCGGCCGAGCGCATCGAGCGTGGCAGCAGCCACGGCGGCCCGGCCGGCGCCAAGGGCGCGACAGCGGGCGAGCGCGGCGCGGGCACTGGCGATGTGGTGGAGCACGACCACGCGTTCGGGCGAAGCCAGGCTGATCATCGTCGCGGTCTGACGCGACACCGCCGCCTGCAGCACCGGCTCGACCGCCAGCACCGCGTCGGCATCACCGAGCGACATGGCGGCGGCGAGCTGGTCGAGCGCCGCCCGCAGTCCGGCGGCCACGTCGGCCACGGCGGCTTCGGCGGCTTCGGCGGCTTCGGCAGGCGATGTCGTGGTCACGGGCGGCTACCCCTTGTCGATGACGCTGTCGATGAGCGCGTCGGCCAGGCGGTCGGCATCCCGGCCGAGGTCGCCGCTGGCCAGGAGCGCCCGACCCCGTTCGACCGCATCTGGGCGCACATCCGGTGCCTGGCTCGCGGCCGTGGCGGCCGCGGCGGCGAGCTGGCTCGCCGTCGAGACGCGCACCTGGTCAGTGTTCTTCTCTTGCGCGGCCCGCTCAGCGGCTGCAGCGCGTTCGTCGCGCGCGGCCTCCGGGCGCAGGCCGGCAATGGTCTCGAGGTCGGCGCGCTTCTGTTCAATCTTCATCGTCGTATCCCTCCCAGGCCGGGCCCCACGCCCGCTGGTCGTGCATCCGGGAAATCGGCCATCACGTCCGCACCATTAGTCCCGCACCCCGGAATCGTCCGAGGCGCCGACTCCCGTGTCGGATTTCCGGCCAGTCCAGGAGGCCGCCGCCAGCCTGGGATCGACCGGTTGCCCGTATTCCCGTGCCTCGAAGTGCAAATGCGGCCCGGTCGTGCGGCCGCTGTTGCCCGATCGTGCAATCGGCTGGCCACCCGCCACCGGGTCGCCGGGTGCGACGTCGATCGTGGAGAGATGGGCGTAGCGGGTCTCGCGCCCGTCGCCGTGGTCGACCACGACGGTCAGTCCGTAGCCCGGCCGGTCACCGGCCGATACTACGACACCCGCTGCGGCCGCGTGCACTTCCGTGCCGTAGGCCATGCGTAGGTCGGTGCCCTTGTGGAATCGTGCCTGACCGTTGAGGGGATCGGCCCGCCAGCCGAAGTTCGACGACACCGAGGCCACCGGCAGGGCCAGCCCGCCGGCCGGCTGTGGGGTGGCCTGGGCCGAGGTCGTGGGACGCGCGGCCACCGCCAGCGGCGGCACGGCAGCGGCCGAGAGTCCGCCCGGCGACACGCCCGACGACGCCGTTTCGGCCTGACGGGCGAACGCCTTGACCAGGATGTCACTCATGCCCAGCCCGCCGGCCTTGCTCAGCGCCGTGCCGAACTCCGACTGCATCAGGTCGTTCATAGTCGAGCCGCCGAGGCCAAACGAACCGTCGCTCTCCTCGTCGTCGCCGGCGCGCACGTCGCGCAGCAGCTCGGTGAGCAGCATGCCTTCGAACTGCTCCACCAGCGCCAGAATCTGACGGCGCTCGGCCTCACGCGGCGCCGGCGCGGTTGCCGGTGCGGCCGTTGCGACGGCGTTCGATTCGGTGATGTGCATGGCCTGTCCCTTCGCCGTCAGTCCCCAGTCCCTAGTCCCTCGCCCCTAGAGGATCACGATCTCCGCGCGCAGCGCACCGGCCGCCTTGAGCGCCTGCATGATCGCGATGATGTCGCGCGGCGTGGCGCCGAGCGTATTGAGCGCGCGGACCACGGCCTCGAGCGTGGTGCCCTCCTCGAGCGCCACCAGGCGGGCCGTGCCCTCGCGCACGTCCACCTGCGTGTTGGCTACGACGACCGTCTCGCCGGCGCGTGCCAGCGGGCCGGGCTGTGACGGATCGAGCCTGGTGCTGATGCGCACCGACAGGTTGCCGTGCGCCACGGCGGCCGCGGCGATGCGCACGTTCGCGCCGACGACGATGGTGCCCGACCGCTCGTTGATGACGACGCGGGCCGGCGCATCCGACGACACCGGCAGCACCTCGAGTCGAGCCATCAGATCGGCCACCGCCGCGCGGTACTCGGCGGGCACCTTGACGGTGACCGTGCCGGGGTCGACCACGTGGGCCAGATTCGGTCCGAGGTCGCTGTTGATGGCTTGCGCCACGTGCAGGGCATTGCTGAAGTCGGGATCGCGCAGAGAGAGCGACAGGACCTCGAGCGCCGGCAGGGTCACGCCGCTGCCCAGCTGCACCAGCGCGCCGCTCGGCACCCGTCCGACCGTGAGGTGGTTGACCACCACTGAATTGCCGCCCGAGCCGCCGCCGAAGCCGCCAATCGACACCGGCCCCTGCGCCAGCGCATGGGTCTGGCCGCTCGGGCCGCGCAGGCCCGTGGCCAGTAGCGTGCCGCCCTGCAGGCTGCGGGCGTCGCCGATCGACGAGGCGGTGACGTCGAGTTTCACCCCGGGGCGCGCATAGGCCGGCAGGTTCGCGGTCACCAGCACGGCGGCGATGTTCTCGACCATCACCCGGGCGGGATTCACCGCCAGCCCGAACTGCTGCAGGATGTTCGCCAGCGACTGGGTGGAGAAGATCGTCAGACGCCGGTCACCGGTCCTCTTCAGCCCGACGACCAGGCCGTAGCCCATGAGCGGTAGCGCTTCGGGGCCCTGCAGCGACACCACGTCCTTGAGGCGCGTCATGGTGTCGGCGCGCACGCCCGGCGGCCAGACGACGAACAGCGTGAGCGCAAGAGCGAACGAGCGGCGGGACGTGCGTAGGGTCATCATCAGAACACCTTGTTCAGCATGCGCACGAGCCACCCGGGCGTGAGGCTGCCCTTGGTGAGCCCGCGCCCGAAGTAACTGATCCGCAACTGGCCGAGCGCCGTGGACATCACGACGTTGCCGGGCCCGACGTCGGCCACGCGGGCCACGCCGGTGAGCACGACCACCTGGCGGTCGCCGTTGATCTCGATCTCGCGCACGCCCTCGACCAGCAGGTCGCCGTTGGGCAGCACTTCGGCCACGCGCGCGCTGATGGTGGCCGTGAGCAGGCTGGCGCGGGCGGTCGTGCCGCTGCCGGCAAAGCCCGTGTCGCTCTGGCTGCTCGCCAGCTCGCCGAGGCCGAGGCCCGCTGGAAGCTTGCTCTGCAGGCCGAACAGACTCGAGATCCCCACGCCCGTCGTGGTCGTCTTGGCGGTGGACGAATCGGCGCTGCCCGAGGCCGAGATGCTCTCGAGCACCCGCACCGTGACGATGTCGTTGACCTTGCGCGCACGCAGGTCCATGGCGATGCCGTTCATCCACGCGTTGGGATCCACGGGCGTCGCCTGACGCGCAGCCGCGAGATACGCGGCCAGCGCCTTGTCCTGCGAATCGGGCGCCGGCTCGACCTTCTCGGCGCGCGGCCCGGGCTTCTGGGCCAAGGCCGCGGTCGGCCACGCCAGCATCAGGGCGGCCACGACCGCCACGCCCACCCATCCCGCTGTGTTGTGCTTACTCATGAGTGATCTCCACCAGATCGCGGCTGACGACCCGCGCCCGAAACGTGCGCCGGCTCCCGGGATTCGTGACCCGCACCGTGTCGCCGGGATTACCGCTGTCGACCGACACCAGGTCGGCCCGCGCCTCGATGCCGCCCGCGCGCACGATGGCCACCACGTCGGCCCCGGCCCGCACGGCCGGCGTGGCCGTGAACGCCTGACGCGTGAGGCACGCGCCGGCCGGCAGGTCGCGCAGCACGCGGCCGTGCAGCACGTCGTCGACGGTGGCCGGCGCCGTGAGCGCACCGGTCGCGAACACGTGCCTCGCCGGCACTACATCCTCGGCGGCGAGCGCGGCGCCGCGGCGCACCAGACGCGCCGTGTGCGCGTGATCGACCACGACGCGCAGCGCCACGGTGGCGTGCCCGAGCGGGGTCATGCGCGCCGGGTCGCTGGCCGTGCCGCCCGGTCCGCGCAGCACGAAGCGCACGGCCCCGCCCAGCGTGGCCCCCGGCGCCGGCACGGCGTCGGTGAGCGTACCGCCGGGCAGTGACACCTCGTGCACCGCATCGACGAGCACGTCGGCACCCGCACCCATGCGCGCGCGCACCGCGGCCACGACGGCGCGCATCGCCTCGTCGCTGTGCGTCGCGGCCGGGGCGGCCTCCGCCACCACCGCTGGCGCGGCCGCCAGCCACACGAAGAAGAGGGCTGGCAGGCTCATCGGACGAGGTTGTTGACCTGGGCCAGCATCTCGTCAGCGGCCTTGATCACCTTGGAACTGGCTTCGTAGGCGCGCTGGCCGAGGATCATGTTGACCATCTCCTCGACCACGCTCACGTTCGAGTCTTCGAGGAACGACTGCACGAGCGTGCCGCGCTGCTCGGTGCCGGCCGGGCCGGTCTGCGGATCGCCCGAGGCGCTCGTCACCTGGAACAGGTTGCCGCCGAGCGGCGTGAGCCCGGCGGGATTCTGGAAGGTGGCCAGCTCGATGGTGCCGAGCTGCTGCGAGGCGCTCTGGCCGGGAATGGTGGCCGACACCACGCCGTCCTTCGAGATCGACACCGACGTGGCGTTCTCGGGAATTGCGATCTGCGGCTCGAGCGCGTAGCCCTCGGCGGTCACGACCATGCCCTGCGCGTCACGGTGAAAGGCGCCGGCGCGGGTGAAGGCCGTGGATCCGTTGGGCAGGTTGATCTGGAAGAAGCCGTCGCCCTGGATCGCCAGGTCGAGCGGGCTGCCGGTGGAGCGAAAGCTGCCACTCGTGAAGTCGCGCGACGTGGCCACCGCACGGGTGCCGAGTCCCACCTCGAGGCCGGTCGGCGCCTCGCCGGTGCTCGTCGCCGCACCCGCCACGCGGGTGTGCTGGTAAAAGAGGTCTTCGAACTCGACGTGGCTCTTCTTGTAGCCGGCGGTATTCACGTTGGCCAGATTGTGGGCCACGTTGTCGATGCTGGCCTGCTGGGCGTTCATCCCGCTGGCGGCCGTATACAGAGCGCGAATCATGGCGTCTCCTTTCGAGGAACGACTAGCGACGTCCGATCGACTCGATGGCCCGGCCATCGACGTCGTTCATCAGCACGGACACGGCCTTCTGCAAGGCCTGAAAACTGCGATTGACGGAGGTGAGCTCGGCCACCCGGTCGACAATCGACACGTTGGCCTGCTCGAGCGAACCGGTGCGCACGGTGGGCGCGGCCACCGGCGTGGGCGTCTCCTCGGCGCGCAGCAGCGCCCCGCTCTCGCGCACGAGCGCGCCCGGATCGGCGAACTGCACGACGGCCAGGCGGCCCACGACCGCGCCGTCGCTGTAGACCGTGCCATCGTTCTCGACGATGACGGTGCCGGTGCCGACCGCAATCGGCCCGTCGACACCGCGCACCACCGCGCCGTCGGCGGTCATGAGCGAACCGTCGTCGGCGCGATTGAGATGGCCGTTGCGCGTGTAGCGCACGCCGGCCGCGGTGTCGACCACGAGGAAGCCGTTGCCCTCGATGGCCAGGTCCATGTTCCGGCCGGTCGGCTCGATCGCCCCGGCGCGGGCGTCGAGGCGCCGTCCGCCCGTGGACGCATCGATGGCCGTCTCGAGCGCGTCATCGAACACCGGACGCGGCGCGTTGCGCTGCCCGGTGCGCTCGGCCTTGTAGCCGGCCGTACCGACATTCGCGATGTCGTTGGCCAGTCGATCGAGCTCATCGAGCCTCGTGCGCATGCCGCTCAACGCGACGTAGTGACCGCCCGCCATGTGTCCTCTCCTTGCTGTGCCGTCGGATCCGCGTGGTCGAGCAACAGGTCGAACCCCGCGCCGACGCCCTGCAACCGCACCCACAGGTACTGTCCCCAGCGGGCGTCGCGCATGGTCGTCTCGCGCGCCGTCATCACCACTTCCGCCAGCCGGCGGATAGCGCGCTCGGCGTCGTGTTCGCGCGAGAAGGCCACCGCCAGCGCGGGGTGGTGGAGTCGCGCTTGCGCCGACGCGCCGTAGTGTTCGAGCAGCGACAGCCACGCGTCGTCACTCACGAGGAAGGGCTCGGGCGTCCAGCCGGTCTGCTGGCGAAACGCCGCGAGGGCCGCGCGCGGCGCCGGTGCCGGGAAGGCCACGCGAATCCGGTCGCCGTCGGGCGCGCTGATCGGCACCACCCGCAGCGCCTGGATGGCATCCAGGCTGAGGCCACCGGGCGCGTCGTGGACCCGCGACGGGTCGACCGAGGCGAGGTAGCTCACGCCGCCCTGGTCGGCCAGGGCCCGCAGCAGCGCGTGCGGCTCCACGGCGCCCATCGAGCGCAGCTGTTCGCCGAGCCGCAGGCGACTCCCGGCCTGGGCCGCGAGCGCGGCGGTAATCTGTTCGGGCGGGCAGGCCCGGTGTAAGCGCAGCAGCGCGCCCAGGCGCACACCCGGCAGCCGCGGCACCACCTCGGTCGTGATGCGCACGCCGGTGAGCCGCTCGAGCAGCACCGCTTCGACACACGGCTTCGAGCAGTACCACCGCTCGTCGAGCGTGGCGCCCGCCGGCTTGCGCGGCTGCCACCAGCGCGGCGTGTTGGTGCACGTGTTATGCGCGCACTGCGGCATGACGCCCCCCGCGAGCCCGCCGGCCCTTGTGTGGCGTGGTCGTCCGCGACTCGAGGTCGTCGCGCACGGCGGGCGCGGCCGGCTCCGGTTCGGGCACCTCGACGGCCCCCGCACTGACCACGGCGGCGGCGAGCCCGAGGTGTAGCCGCACCTCACTCTCGGAGAGGGCTTCGGCAATGGCGATGTCCTCGACCGCCCGGCCCTTGCGCACCGCCGTCGCGATCCGCTTGGTCGTCGCCCGGCGCGTAGCGCTCGGCGGCAGGGGCCGTGCGCCGACGCGTTCAAGTTCGGTGGCCACATTGACGAATCCTTCTTCAGTGGTATCGGTCAGCAGCGCCAACGCCGCCGTCAACAGCGTGACCCGTTCGTCGGCCTTGGCTGCCACGCGGGCCGACCGCAGCAGGCGCGCGATCAGCACGAGCTGCGCCACCGACAGCACCGCGAGGCCGATCGCCACAGACAGCATCTCGTTCACAGCTCCATCGCCTTCAGCCGTTCGGCGGGACTCACGAGGGTCAGGATTCGCACCCCGTAGTTGCCGGCCACCACGACCACTTCGCCGTCCGCGATGATCCGCGAGCCGACGAGCAACTGCACGGGCGCGTCGGGCGATCGGCCCATGTCCACCATCGAGCCCGGCCCGAGCATCGTCAGGGCGCGCAGGGACAGCTCGATGCGCGCGAAGCGCACGACGAGCGGCAAGTCGATGTCGAGCAGCGCCGCCAGGTTGCCCGGCGTCTCGCCGCTGCTGCCGGCGTCCAGGGCCGCACCGCCGGCCGGCGCAGAGGCCGCCGTCGCCGTGGCGGCAACAACGGCGCTGACCTGGCCCGCCATCGTCATCGTGGCCAGCGTGGTCTCGCCGTCGCGGATCACCCAGGCAGAGGCGACAGACGGGAGGTCGCCAGCCGTGGGCGCGCCCGCCGTCAGCGTGAGGCCCTCGAAGCCGTCCTCGAGCGCTGCCGCCGAGGCCGCCTGGGTCCACAACTCGCGCAGCATGTCGACGACGACCGAGTCCTCCGGGTCTTCCGTGAGACCCATCATCTGCGTGGCCACGGCGCGCACGCCGGCCACGTCGAGATGCGCCGTGACGGCGCCCGCGAGCACGCCACTGGCCGTGATGGGCGTGCCCCATCCCCGACCGGTCGAGGCGGCGCCAGGCGACACGATCAGCACCTGACCGAGCACCGCCTCGACGGCCGCTCCAAACGCTCCAGCCAGCGCCGCCGCGAGGCCGTGTGTGTTCAGCCCATCCGCCATCTCAGGCCTCCGCCGATCCCGCGCCGTCGCAGCGGTGCGCCACGGTCAGCCCGGCGCGTCCCGCGGCGACCATGGGTTGTCCTCGGAACTTGAGTGTGCGCCCTACGCGCACCTCGATCGGACCGCCGGCCGGCACGCCCAGGGTCAACACGTCGCCCGGTCGCATCGCGATGAGCTCGCGCGCGGTGCACAGCGACTCGAGCACGGCGCTCACTGGCATCGGCACGCGGGCCAGGTTCTCGAACAGCCACGCGCGTTCCTTGGGGGTGGGCTCGCGACGGTGGCGATCGAGCGCACCGGCGAAGTGCGTGTCGGTCTTCTCGACGATGCTTGCTGGCAGGCACAGGTTGAGCATGCCCTGCGATTCGCCGATGCGCATGTCGAACACCAGCATCACCACCGTGTCGTTGGGTGAGGCCACCTGCAGCATCTGCGGCCGCGTCTCTCGAGCCCGAATGCCGAACGACAAGTCCCCGACCGCACGCCACGTGTCGGTGAGCGACTCCAGCAGGATCTTCACCACCGAGTCAACGACGTTCTGCTCGATTTCGGTCAGCGCGCGATTGACCGAGGCGTTCTTGCCCTCGCCACCGAGCATGCGCTCGATCATCGCGAAGGCGACCGCCGGATTGATTTCGAGGCCGCCGAGCTCGTCGTACGGCGCCATCGAGATGGCGTAGAACGCTGTCGGGTCGGAGAGCGACATCAGGAACTCGGAGTAGGCAAACTGCTCCACCGACACCAGCGACACTTCCGACATCGAGCGGAGGTAAGCGGCGAGCGACTGCGACACGTTGCGGGCGAAGCGCTCGTGCAGGAACTGCAGGGCGTGGATCTGTTCCTTCGAGATGCGATCTGGCCGGCTGAAGTTGTACCGGATGAACGAGCCTGGCGCGACGTCGTCGCGCGGGTCCGAGCGGTCCACGGCTACGGGAGCGGACAGCAGCGCGTCGATTTCGTCTTGCGACAGGATCTTGCTCACGGCTCAGTTCGCATTCTGCTGGGTCATGCGCGTGGCGAGCGCCGAGCGCAAGCGGGCAATCGCCTGGCTGCGCAACTGCGATACGCGTGATTCGCCGACGCCGATGACCTCGCCGATTTCGGCCAGGGTCAGCTCCTCTTCGTAGTACAGAGCCAGGATGTGGCGCTCGCGCTCGGGCAGGCCGCCGATCGCGCCGGCCAGCAGCCGTCGCAGTTCCTCGCGTTCGAGGCGCGCGTGCGGGCCCTCGGACGGCTCGATCTCCACGTCGAGTGCCGACCGCCCATCTTCGCCCACCGAGCTCTGACGGATGGTGGCGAGTTCGGCCGACTTGAGCTTGTCGAGCATCTTCTCGTACTCGGGTTCCGACACGTCGAGCGCCTGCGCGATGTCGGCGGCCTGCGGCTCGCGGCCGAGCGTGAAGCGCAGGGTCGCGATGGCGCTGTCGACGTCGCGGCGCAGCTTGCGCACCGCGCGCGGCGCCCAGTCGAGGCCGCGCAGCGAGTCGAGCATCGCGCCGTGGATGCGGCGGCGGGCAAACGCGCTGAAGGGCACGCCGAGCGACGGCTTGAAGCGGCCCGCCGCGTCGATCAGGCCGAGCACGCCGACGCTCACGAGTTCCGACACCTCGACCTGTGGCGGCAGCCGGTTGGCCAGGCGGCTGGCCATGGCCTTGACCAGCCCCACGTGTTCCATGACCAGCTGATCGCGGACCGAGGCGTCAGCGTCGAGGTCGGCAGTGCTCATGCGCATCGCAGTAACTCCGTTGCGGCGGTTGCCGTCGCCGGCATCACGCCAGTCCCATCGCGGCCGAGGCCGGCTCGTCGCGCAGCATGGCGGCGGCCAGCACGGCCGGCGTCGCCCGCTCGAGGTCTTCGGGCACCCGCTGCCCGGTCGTGATGTAGGACACCGGCAGGCCCCGTTCGAACAGCCACGTCAGCAGCGACGACGGCGACTCGGCCTCGTCGAGGCGCGACACCACGACCCGATCGGGCCTGGCG
>Ga0335394_10001712_pt1 | contig 24684 bp, 24 predicted proteins | sample MAT03_FD_205741 | JGI IMG/M metagenome (GOLD analysis project Ga0335394, IMG submission 205741) | Freshwater microbial communities from Lake Fryxell liftoff mats and glacier meltwater in Antarctica - MAT-03 (spades assembly) (version 2) ...
AGAGCACTAAATAGTTTGTAATCTCTACCCTGCGTGATCTGTAACGTCCTTTGTAGCTTAAGGCTTTAGCTTAGCGTCTTTCGTAGCGTAGGCTTTAGCCTGCGTCCTCTGTAGCTTCCTCTGTAGCTTCCTCTGTAGCGTAGGCTTTAGCTTAGCGTCCTCTGTAGCGTAGGCTTTAGCTTAGCGTCCTCTGTAGCGTAGGCTTTAGCCTGCGTCTTTCGTAGCGTAGGCTTTAGCCTGCGTCCTCTGTAGCTTCCTCTGTAGCGTAGGCTTTAGCCTGCGTCCTCTGTAGCTTCCTCTGTAGCGTAGGCTTTAGCCTGCGTCCTCTGTAGCGTAGGCTTTAGCTTGGCGTCTTTCGTAGCGTAGGCTTTAGCTTTGCGTCCTCTGTAGCGTAGGCTTTAGCTTAGCGTCCTCTGTAGCGTAGGCTTTAGCCTGCGTCCTCTGTAGCGTAGGCTTTAGCCTGCGTCCTCTGTAGCGCAGGCTTTAGCCTTCGTCCTCTGCAGCGTCCTCTGTAGCGTAGGCTTTAGCCTGCCTCCTCTGTAGCTTCCTCTGTAGCCTCCTCTGTAGCCTCCTCTGTAGCGTAGGCTTTAGCTTGGCGTCCTCTGTAGCGTAGACTTTAGCTTAGCGTCCTCTGTAGCGTAGGCTTTAGCTTAGCGTCCTCTGTAGCGTAGGCTTTAGCTTAGCGTCCTCTGTAGCGTCCTCTGTAGCGTCCTCTGTAGCGTAGGCTTTAGCTTAGCGTCCTCTGTAGCGTAGGCTTTAGCTTGGCGTCCTCTGTAGCGTAGGCTTTAGCTTAGCGTCCTCTGTAGCGTAGGCTTTAGCTTAGCGTCCTCTGTAGCTTCCTCTGTAGCGTAGGCTTTAGCCTGCGTCCTCTGTAGCGTAGGCTTTAGCTTGGCGTCTTTCGTAGCGTAGGCTTTAGCTTTGCGTCCTCTGTAGCGTAGGCTTTAGCTTAGCGTCCTCTGTAGCGTAGGCTTTAGCCTGCGTCCTCTGTAGCGTAGGCTTTAGCCTGCGTCCTCTGTAGCGTAGGCTTTAGCCTGCGTCCTCTGCAGCGTCCTCTGCAACTTAAGGGTTAGCTTGCCGTCCTCTGTAGCTTCCTCTGTAGCTTCCTCTGTCGCGTAGGCTTTAGCCTGCGTCCTCTGTAGCGCAGGCTTTAGCCTTCGTCCTCTGTAGCTTCCTCTGTCGCGTAGGCTTTAGCTTAGCGTCCTCTGTAGCGCAGGCTTTAGCCTTCGTCCTCTGCAGCGTCCTCTGTAGCGTAGGCTTTAGCTTAGCGTCCTCTGTAGCGTAGGCTTTAGCTTAGCGTCCTCTGTAGCGTCCTCTGTAGCGTAGGCTTTAGCTTAGCGTCCTCTGTAGCGTAGGCTTTAGCCTGCGTCCTCTGCAGCGTCCTCTGCAGCTTAAGGGTTAGCTTGCCGTCCTTTAAAAAACTTTAGCCTAAGAATACATTTCAACTAACTTCTTTCAAAATGAGTTTGATATCCAAACTTAAATATGTATATAATCCGGTTTTTAAAAAAACCCATTCTACAGACTTTAAAGGCCATCATGTCTCAAATTCATTCATTAATCAATGAAAACACACTTCCAAAAATTCGAGAATTTGATGGTCATGATTGGTCTTCAACCAGAACTCAAAGAAGAAATCTTCCGCACTGGGAATTAATAGGTTCCACATATTTTATTACCGTCTGCGTCGATTCTTCACTTGGTAAGCCTTTTTTCGACCCTCTCTTGGCAAAAACTTTAATAACTTATCTCCACCGTGATGACAAACAAAAATATCTTCTTTATGCTTACGTTATTATGCCAGATCATTTACATATTATAATTAAACCTTTAGCAGAATTTTCTCTACCTGAAATCATGCAAAGACTGAAAGGTGGGTCCGCTTATAGCATTAACAAACTACTTAACAGAACGGGTAAATTTTGGCAGAAAGAAAGCTTTGATCATTTAATACGAGATGGTTTAGGTTTACGCGAAAAATGGGATTATATCAAAGAAAACCCTGTTAAGGCAAATATTATTGAGCATGCAGAAGATTACCCTTTTAGTAGTTTTTATGTATCGAATAATTTGGGTTAAAGTTTTTTAAAAGACGCTAAGCTAAAGCCTTAAGCTGCAGAGGACGCCAAGCTAAGCCTTAAGCTGCAGAGGACGCAGGCTAAAGCTTTAAGCTACGGAGGACGCAACAGAGGACGCAGGCTAAAGCCTACGCTACGAAAGACGCAACAGAGGACGCCAAGCTAAAGCCTTAAGCTGCAGAGGACGCAACAGAGGACGCAGGCTAAAGCCTACGCTAAGGAGGACGCAACAGAGGACGCAACAGAGGACGCAACAGAGGACGCAGGCTAAAGCCTACGCTACAGAGGATGCTACGAAGGACGCAGGCTAAAGCTTTAAGCTACGAAAGACGCAACAGAGGACGCAGGCTAAAGCCTTAAGCTGCAGAGGACGCTACGAAGGACGCAGGCTAAAGCCTTAAGCTGCAGAGGACGCTACGAAGGACGCAGGCTAAAGCCTACGCTACAGAGGACGCAGCAGAGGACGCCAAGCTAAAGCCTACGCTACGAAAGACGCTAAGCCTTTGCGATTGCAAAACCAATACCAACTGTTGAAGCAGTCACAAGAGTTATTTTATTTTTAATTCCAAAATTCACTATATTTTCCTTGGGTCTGTTTTTTTTATAATAACGCTCACATTTTTTTGATTAAATCCCTTATAGCCCTCTCGTCTTTGCAAATTCTCTAAATGACTACCAACAGCACCATGAGCAATAAACTTATCTCTCATTTCGATTGTAATTTTACCCTCTTCATAAAGTTGATTAATTCTTTTACTATCTACATGCCAGATTTCACCTGCGGTGAACGCTTGTTTTAAAAATGGAAATGAACTAAACGGGTCCATCATACCAACTCCTAAATGATGCAAATCTGAAGTTAGCTCCTCAAACATAAATTGAGCTTCTAAATGATGCATACCCGCTTTTAAAATAGAATCTCCATGTAGGGCTGTCCAAAGCCCAATCGTTCCGTATTCATTTATTTCAGGCAAAGGCTGATGGGCAAAATCTACTTTAATTTCGGATTTATCCAAGTCCACATCAAGAAAAAGAACAAGGTTAGAGATTGGATTTTCCATAACTTGAGCGCCCCAGCCAGCTTCCTCGCCTGCATAGTAACGCTCACGACAATGAAAGCCTAGCATCTCAAATAATCTAACTAATTGTGAAAAATGCTTTCTTGATGATCTGAATGTATGATGGTCATGATTTGCCCAACCAAAACCCAAACTATCTTGTCTATTTTTCTGCAATTTACCTGCCATGTTTTTGGCTTGCCAATACTTTCGCTCAATATCAAGCACTATCCAAGCTGCAACATTCTCTCCAACAAGTGCAACTAATTGATCAGCAATTCTGATAGTTTGCTGCATCATTTCATCTTCATCCAAAAGCCCCCTTAGCCTTGTTTGCCATTTTTCTTGGGCAAGCAAATATTTTTCAGAGTAAGAAGAATCATAGTGAGTTGGCTCCAACGTCAATGTTCCTCTTCTTTCAATAGCTAAAAAGGAAACGTTGTTCTCTGTAACTATATAACATCTACGATAGCCACTTAAAAGTGACCCCTCTATGCGGCAAGATAAGCCCCTCACCATATTAAAATCGGCAATACTCTCAACGGACGCTGCTATTTCAATAGAATTTGAGGCGCCCTCTTGGTCTTTAAGAACAATGCGGGGTAACTTTGCACCAGGGTGGTGAAAGACTCTATAATGGGAAGTCGCATCTTGGTGTACAAAACCAGATTCACTTAAATCTTTTTCAAGAGTTTCATTACTAGTAATAGCCACATGATCCAACCAATCAAAAAGCCTTGTGCTTGTACGTTTTTCTAAATCATGACTTAAATTTTGTATAAAAGGATTTAACTTTAAACCTTCGTTTAAAATTGACAATACAAGATTCTCAGCTTTTGGCTCGCATTTCCAGACGAAATCTGTTTCACTCATGATCAACCTCTTACTTATTTTTTAAATGTATAGTTGAGGCTGAAGATACGTTGCAACAAAAATATCAGGGAGTCTACAAAGGATAATTTTTTTTATACGATCTCTTGTTGCTCTTTTTTTCTCTTGTCCCTCTCTCTGGTTTCAAAAAAATCCGCAGACGCTTCAAAATTAAAAATATAATTATATATATTGTTTTAATTTTTTAGATTTGATAAGGTGAAATAAATGAATAAAGGAGAGACTAAAGCTATGACTGCCATAAGTTTAACAAATCCATCTTACGAAAATAATATACAACTAATATATTCACCAGAACCTAAAATTATTGATGTAGTTATAAAAAACATTGCAAAAATAAAAGATCCTGCGGAAGAAATTACGATGACGGATATTAAAGAAAAAGAAATTGCTAGAAGAAATAGCTTAGAAGGAAAAGCATTAAAAGAAAAATTACGAGATTCAAGCGGGTTTAAAATTATAAGTCGCACATCAAGCTTGCCAAAAACCAAATCGACAAGCTATAAAAACGATTTTGAGGTCAAAAGTCAATCTGACCTCAAATGTTCATCACTTGGCAAAGAGACTTTTGAGCTTGTCTAAAAAACCGCCACTTTTTGGTAAGTTGGCAGGACCCTCAAGCTTTGCGTACTCTTCAAGCAATTCTTTTTGACGTGCAGACAACTTTGTAGGTGTCTCAACAAAAATACGTACTAAAAAATCGCCTTTTCCTTGTCCATGGACATTAGGAAAGCCCTCGCCTTTAATACGGAAAATTTTGCCATTTTGGGTACCCTCAGGTATTGTCACACGGCAAGTATGCTTAAGAACAGATAGAACTTCCCTTTTACATCCAAGAGTAGCTTCTGAGAAACTTAAAGGTAAATCGATCATCACATCGTTACCGTCTCTTTCGAACATTTCATGTTTTTCAACGGTGATAAAAACGAATAAATCACCGGCAGGACCACCACCATGACCACAATCGCCATAGCCGCTCATCTTGAGCCTCATGCCGTTATCGACACCTGCAGGAATATGAACTTTAACGTGTTGCTTTTCTTTGACAAGACCTGCACCATGACAATCTTTGCAAGGGTCTGTAATAATCTGGCCTTCCCCGTTACATTGAGGGCATGCCATCGACATGCTAAAGAAGCCCCTTTGTTCATTAACTTGACCGGCACCCCTACAACGCGTACATTTTTTTATTCCAGCTGAAGAAGCAGAACCTTTGCCTTGGCAAGTTTTACATGTGATATAGTTTGTGATCGCAAGTTCTTTATCAACACCTTTTGCAGCCTCTTCAAAAGAAACTGTGATATTAACTCTCTTACTTGCCCCTTGACGATGCGTACGGGCATTAGAGCCGCCAAAACCTGCATTACCAGCGGCGCCGCCAAAATAGCTTTCAAAAATAGATTCACCGCCACCACCCATTCCACCAAAAGCACCCATAAAGGTGCGAAGAGCCTCATCCATTGAAGAGAAGCCACCTGCGGCATGCTGTCCACCACCAAATTGAGCCCCTTGAACACCATCTTTTCCATAACGATCGTAAAGCTGACGTTTATTATCGTCACATAAAACTTCATAAGCTTCTGAAATTTCCTTAAAATGGCTTTCAGCTTCTTTATTTCCTGGGTTTTTATCTGGGTGGAATTGTAATGCCTTTTTTCGGTAGGCTTTTTTGATTTCGTCAGCTGATGCAGACTTGGAAATATCTAAGATTTCATAATAATCAGCCATAAAATGTCCATATTTTAAGTAATTAATAAAATGTGTTAAGAAGTAAAAACTTTATTAAAGCTTTTACTACTTAACCCATAACTTTAAAACATAAAGGTAGCAGAAATAATAATTTTTTGCAATAGAATGAGTTTAACTCATTTACCAAAACTTAAATAAAAAGAGTTGTTTAAAGAAAGCTAATCAGTGACTAACGTGTTCTTTTATATTTCAAAGCGGCTTTCGATTTTGCACGTTTTGCAATAGATGGCTTTGAATAAAAGCGATGAGCCTTAACAGATTTCATTACACCTTCTTTATCAAGCCTTTTTTTAAGGGCACGAAGGGCTTTATCTATAGGTTCACCAATTCTAACTTTAACAATTGTCATCTTAATTTTATTCCTTTTAAGGCGTTTATAAGTACTTTGACAAATCAAAGAACTTCAATTTATTTTGTTTTTTTCTCACATTGAAGTGAAAATCTGTATATACAGTGCATTATACAAAAAATATAGGATATTTATCAACGATTAGTTTCGATTTCTGCTTGTGTTTTTCTTAAATAAAGAAGATCAAGCTGTTGATCATGTCGAAACTCACCTTTCTCATATTTTTCTTTAGCTATAAAAGAAATTTGCCTGATTGAAGGGTCCGTTTCGATCCATTCCAGTACTGCATTTTTATTTAACATCTCAAACTTTGGCTTTAATAAAAGACTACTTGGTGTGACATAAGTTTTGATATCTTTTAATAAATCCACTGCCTGATCTAAAGGTAAAAGCATGGGTTCTTTTTGCCAGTTGACAATACCTTCTTTTTTTAAGCCTATTTGCAAATAAACTCCACCAATTCTTGCATCGATAACAGAAGCAAAATATCCATCATTTTCCGGTACAAAACCATTTAAACTGCAAATGCCGATCAAGGGAATATTTAATGCAAAGCTAAATGTTTTTGCGGTCATAGCGCCTACCCTAATTCCTGTGTAGGAGCCAGGTCCAATACCGACAGCTATATATTTTATGTCTGCTGGTGACAAATTAGTAGAGGAAAACGCTTTAACAATTTCAGTAAAAAGACTTTTTGAATTTTGTAATCCAAAAGGTAGCTTCCCTTCATAAATTAAAACATTTTCTCTAAATAATGCTACAGCTCCACGCTCTGTACTTGTTTCAATAATCAATGAAATCATGATAGTTTTATTCTTTTTGGAACGATGAGTGATTCAAATGTACGGATAAAAAACTGATCGGTCATTCCTGCTATAAAATCTACAACCACTTGAACAGGGGTTGTATTTTGAGTATAACTCCCAAGTTTATTATGACAAAAATTTTGCCATACATAACTTGAGTGATGATTTTTTATTAAATCTTCATATAAAAGATCAAATAAAATGTTATAGGCTTGGCTAATTTTTTTGGATTCACCTTTAAGCTTAGGATTCGCATAAATATGTTTAAAGTTAAAATTTCTAAGAGTTTTTAAGGCTTCAAAAATTTCGTCCGAAATAGCAATATAATCTTGATTGTAGCTTAATTTTATGATGTCGCGCGCTATCGTATTAAGGATATCGCGATTATTATTTCCTAAAATCGTTTTCGGCACATCTGACCTTTCAATGAGTTTTAAACCTACAGCGTCTTCAATATCGCGTCCGATATAACTTATTGTATCGCTAATCTTTACAAGACAACCCTCTAAGGTTGCAGGAAAAATATTTTTATCAGGGTCTTCTAATTTTTGTTTTTTTTCAGCAACATGATCGCCCCATGTTTTGCCATAGAGGGGTTTAAGCTTAGTATCTGACAAACCGCCATCATGGCAAAGAAAACCATCATAAACTAACAGACCCAAATTTAATGGTTCAATTTCTGAAAAAATTCGACATGACTGAAAAGGATGAGTGAAAATGCCATTTCCATATCTTAAAGAAATTTCGGATAAATAACCTTCCCCTTCATGCCCAAAAGGTGGATGTCCGACATCGTGACCGAGCGCTATGGCTTCAACTAAATCTAAATTTAAATTAAGTATTTCAGCAATTCCTCTTGCAAAATTACTAACCAATTGTACGTGCAAGCTTCTATGAGTGATATGGTCGTTGTCCACCAAGTAAACAGCTTGTGTCTTATCGGAATATCTTGCGAAAGGCTTGGAATGAACAATACGGTCTACATCCCGTTTATAGGGAAGACGATGGTCATCTTCAAAAAAGATTTTACGTTTGTGATCTTTTGAAAAAGCAGCTTTTGGATGAAACGTCTTTTCTTCCTTTGCTTCTGCCGTTTTTCTATAGTCTAGTAAAACATCCATCATTTTTGAAACTCACCATATAGTTTTAACAATCTTTGAAACATACACAAAAAGATAGCCGGCACCCATTTCACGGGTGCTGGATATCCTTTTGCTGCTCTTTCTAATTTAAAAAGAATGAGACTGATACAAAGCTTAATCCAAAGTGAATTGACAGCCTTCGTCAATAAGTCCGTCAATATAGTTAAGGTTAAAGTCTGAGGTTAAAAACTTATCATCTTCAAGCATATAAAGGTGAAAAGGTATCGTGGAGTTTACACCCCCGATATGAAATTCCCTTAAGGCACGCTTGCCAATTTTCACAGCTTCTTCACGATTAGCTCCCCGAACAATAAGCTTCGCAATCATCGAATCATAATTTGGTGGAATGACATAACCAGAATAGCAAGCACTATCAACTCTCACATGAGGACCACCAGGTGGCAAATAATACTCCAAACGTCCAGGTGAAGGGGCAAAATTTCTAGTTGGGTCTTCTGCGTTAATACGAAACTGGATTACATGACCTTTGAAGTTAATATCTTTTTGCTCAAAAGGTAATTTTAAGCCCATTGCTACTCGAATTTGCTCTTTGACAAGATCAACACCGGTTAGCTCTTCTGTCACACTATGCTCCACCTGAATCCGGGTATTGACTTCCATGAAATAAAAATCGTTGTTACTATCGAGCAGAAACTCCACAGTACCGACAGATGAATAACCGGCTTCTTTTACTACGTTAATTGCAGCTTGGCATATTTTTTGACGGAGCTTAGGGGTTAAAACGGGGCTTGGAGCCTCTTCAATCAATTTTTGGCGTCTACGCTGTGTTGTGCAATCTCTCTCACCTAGGTGAACATAATTGCCGAATTTATCTCCGATGATTTGCACTTCAATATGACGTGGATTCATAATCATCTTTTCAAGATAGACACTTGGATTACCAAAACTTACCTCAGCTTCTGTTCTTGCGGCAACAAAAAATTTAGCAAATTCAGCTTCACTATGAGCAATACGAATACCTTTTCCACCACCACCAGCAACAGCTTTTATAAAAACGGGATACCCGATTTTTTTAGCTTCAACTAAGGCAGTTTTTAAATCCTCAACAACCCCATCAGACCCAGGAATTATGGGGCATTTAGCTTTTTTTGCTGTCGCTTTTGCTTTGGATTTATCGCCAAGTAATGCAATAGCAGAATGCGTTGGCCCTATGAAATTAATACCGCAACTCTCACAAATGGATGCAAAGTTTGCATTTTCACTTAAAAAACCATAGCCAGGATGTATAGCATCAGCTCCTGTGATTTCACAAGCAGATAAAATATTCGGTATTTTTAGATAAGATTTTGAAGATGGAGCCTCTCCGATACAAATAGCCTCATCAGCATGTAAAACATGCAAAGCCTCAGCATCAGCTTGCGAGTAAACGGCAACAGTCTGTAAACCAAGGTCGTGGCATGCACGAATGATTCTTACAGCTATTTCTCCACGATTTGCGATTAACACTTTTTGCATATTTTATCCGGGAATGACGCGCAAAATTTTGGTTCCAAATTCAACAGGGTGTCCGTTTTCAGGTAAAATCTCTGCTACTACACCAGACATACCTGATTTGACTTCATTCATAACTTTCATTGCTTCAACAATGCAAACCACTGTATTTTTATCGATTTTATCGCCAACTTTGACAAACACTGGATCATCAGGAGAGGGAGATGAGTAATATGTTCCGACCATGGGTGATGTGACATAAGAGCCTGAAGGCTCTTCTACAATCGCAACAGGCGTTGTCAATGATACCGGAATTTCATGACCCGGATAACCATGCGATCTATTATTTGCCATCCGAAGAGCATAATCACTTCTTGCTTCGGGAGAAAAATCGGATCCAATGTCTGATGGTTTGCAAGATCCATACTCTTCTCTTTCAAGAATAATTTCAAAACCGTCATGATCTTTGATGGAGAGCCGCTTCATGCAATTACGTCCCATCGCAGCCATTAATTCTTTAATTTGCTTGATTTCCATGGAATGGGCTCCTAAACTCTTTGTATATAATCATCAGTTTTTGTATCGACTTTAATAATATCTCCAACCTCAATAAATGGAGGAATTTCAACACGTGCGCCTGTTTCAAGAATAGCTACTTTATTACTACTGCCAAGTTGACCGTTGCTGTTTCCGCCTTCGGTTTTGGCAATCATAATTTCTAAAAACTGAGGAAGTTCAACAGAAAAAATTGTTTCTCCATAAAAAGTTGCTTTTAAATCTGTACCTTCTTTAAGGTAATTGATGTTTTGACCAATAATATTAGCCGGAATGAGTACTTGATTTAAAGTACCTATATCGATAAAAAGGTAGTCTTTCCCCTCAGGATAAAGAAATTCAAGTTGTTTTTCTGAAAGAGTCACATCTTTTACAGACTGATCTGGCTTAAAACTTTTTTCTATGATGTCGTTGTTTGATAAATCTCGAAGTTTTGTTTTGATAAAGGGAGTACCCTTAGGAACAGTAACCTTAACACTTGATTCTACACGGAATAATTTGTTGCCAATTGAGATTGTCATCCCAGGCGCAATTTGAGTACTCGCTACCATAAATTTTAGCCTCCAGCCGCATGCCGCAATTCTTTTACTGCGTTTTTTAGATTCTGTTGTTTAAATAGAAATGTACCGGCGACAAAAGCGTTAGCCCCGGCATCAAAGCATAATTTTGCCGTTTCAAGATCAATCCCTCCATCTACTTGTATATTAAATGGGGGTGATTCTTTATCTTTGTAATGAGCTGTAACACCGCCCGCCCGAATATTCAACTTATCGCAAACATCACGAGTAAATTTAATTTTTTCTAAGACTTCCGGCATAAATGATTGGCCACCTTGCCCTGGATTTACGCTCATAAGTAAAACCATATCACATTTATCCAAATATCTTGTCACCAAAGTGACCGATGTTTCAGGGCTTAACGCAAGACCTGCTTTAACTCCGCATTTTCTAATATAATGAAGAGTTTCTTCAACTTCTTCTGTAGCTTCCAGATGAAAAGTTATCTGATCGGCTCCGGCTTCTACAAATCTTTCTATATAATCAAATGGATTATACATCATTAAATGAACATCTAAAAACATATTAGTAGAACGGTTAATAGCAGCAACAACTTGCGGACCGATAGTTAAATTAGCAACAAAATGGCCATCCATGACGTCTACATGCAACCAATCAGCACCGGAATCTTCTATACGTTTAGCTTCTGTCCCAAGATTGGCAAAATCAGCAGCTAGTATGGAAGGTGCTATTTTAATAGAATTTTTTGGTAAATACATCATTTGCTTAATATTCCGTTCATTGTATTTTACATTCATACCCTATAATTAAAGTGAAAGTCAAGTCTTTTTTAGTAGCTTTGGATTTTCTAAATAAGCGATACTCTGAAAATGTACTGCATCAGTCTGATTCAAGAAAAAATATTTGAATTGTGATGCAAATTTATAAAGGAGAATTAATGGACGGCCCAAAAAAATCAAACACATTAGCTACAGGGCTTGCAATGTTTTCCATGTTTTTCGGTGCCGGAAACGTTGTTTTTCCCCTTGCCCTAGGACAAGTTTCGCAAAATAATACTTTTTTTGCGATTTTAGGGTTACTTATTACAGCTGTCGGCGTCCCCTTTATGGGTCTTATTGCCATGACCTTATATGATGGTCATTATAAAGTTTTTTTTAATCGAATCGGAAAAACAGCCGGCTTTTTAGCGGCTCTTTTTATTATGGGACTCATTGGTCCGTTTGGTGCATTGCCACGTTGTATTGCTCTTTCGTATTCAACTCTTCAACTCTATTTTCCTGAAATGTCTATTTTTGCATTCAGTTTTGTTTCATGCTTAATCATCTTTGCATTTACTTATAAAAAAAATTCTATATTAGATGTTTTAGGCTATGTCTTAACCCCAATTTTACTTATTTCCTTAGGATTTATTATTATAAAAGGGCTTTTTGTATCTCCTGAAATGCCTATAACTGATGTTAATAGATTTGATGTTTTTACCAGAGGATTGAAGGATGGTTACCAAACCATGGATTTAATCGGGGCTTTTTTCTTTTCTTCTGTCATTTTAAGTTGCTTAAAAGCAGAAACGAAACAAGCCGAAAAAAATAACGATAACGCTATTATAAAAATGACCCTTAAATCAAGCATTATCGGGGCATTTCTTTTGTCAGTCGTCTACATCGGATTTAGTTTTGTAGCTGCTTTTCATAGTGAAAGCCTTTCAAATGTACCCCAAGATCAATTAATAGGCATGATTGCCATTCATGTCCTTGGGCCATTTGCGGGCGTTTTTGCATGCATTGCAGTTTCCCTTGCATGTCTGACAACAGCTATTGCATTAGCTGCTGTATTTGCAGAATTTTTACACCAAGATATTTTTAAAAGCAAAATTGGTTATATTCCTGCATTAGTAGGCACTCTTATTGTTACTTTTTTTATTTCTACATTAAATTTTATGGGCATTGCAAGCATACTTTTTCCAATTTTGCAAATTTGCTACCCTGCATTAATAACATTAAGCGTGTTAAATATAGCTTATAAATTATTTCATTTTAAACCTGTAAAAACCCCTGTTCTTGCAGTATTAATTATTTCATTAATAAACTATTTTGTAATTTAAATGTGTAATTGAATCAAGTTTAAATGGTACTTAAGGCCTGATTTTTCGATTTTCAATAACCTTATAAATTAAAAAATTTTTTTATTGCTATTTTTTTTTTTAAACTTGTATAAGTTGATCAAAAAAAAAGGAGCAAATACCATGCAAAATTCCCGTAAATTAAGTTTATGTTTTTTTCTAATAGCAGGTGGGTCTTTATTTAACCCTCTTATGAGTCAACCTAAAACGTATGAATCCGAGTTCACCTTAAATTTTGAAAACGATGAGTTTTCAGAATATCCTTTGTTAGATAGAAGAATTATTCTTTCATCAACATCTATCGATGTTGATGTTTCTATCTATTCCGAAGTTAAAAAAGATCCTATTACGACAATATTAAACGATGGACTTCTTTCAGTTGTACGTGAAGATGATAATCAAACTTTTTATATTGTAGATTCCTATGAATATGATTTAAATGTACTTTCAAAACATGATTTTAATGAAGTCATGGAAAACAATCTTAATATGATTGAAACTACAATCGGAAAAAATTGCAAACCTAAATTGCATGGGGCAACAGGTCCAACTGGTCCAACTGGTCCAACAGGCCAAAATGGGGAGGATGGTCAAATCGGCAGCACAGGACCAAGAGGGCCAAGAGGGGCTACTGGAAAAACTGGTATGACAGGTTTAACAGGCGAAACAGGAGCTACCGGTGAAACAGGAATTACTGGCGCAACAGGCGCAACAGGCGCAACAGGCGCAACAGGCGCAACAGGTGCAACAGGTGCAACAGGAAGAACAGGTGCAACAGGAAGAACAGGAGCCACTGGTGCGAGAGGATTAACTGGTGCAACGGGTGCTACAGGATTAACAGGTGCTACAGGATTAACAGGTGCTACAGGATTAACAGGTGCTACTGGTGTTACAGGATCAATTACAGCCCTTACCCCGATTGGATCAAATCCGAACGCTAATGCTGCAACTCTTACAGGTACTGTACTAAACTTACAACCTGCTAATGCCTCCTTTGGTGGTGTTTTAACAACGGGAGCTCAAACAATAGCCGGCGCAAAAACATTCAATGATAATGTAATACTTAGCACTTCAAGCTTAATTACAAATTTATCCGCTGGTTTTCCAGTATTCGATGTGGCAGATAGAATCATTACCATGGGTAGCCCTGCAGCTGGGGGAATTTTTGTTGGCCGTTTTGCTGGTAATCCAGCATCAGCTGGGCAATCAAATAATGGCTTTGGTTTTTCAGCTCTTGGACAAGCTACCTCAGGTGATCAAAATAATGCTTTTGGAGATTCTTGTTTGAGCGCTCTTAATATAGGTACTGGTAATTCAGCGTTCGGGCATTTTGCTCTTAATCAGTTAACTTCTGGATTTGGAAATAGTGCATTTGGTAATAGTGCGGGTAGTTTAAATATAAATGGAAGCGGCAATACGTTTATCGGATATGGAGCTGCAGGATCTGCATTAACTGGTTCTCTTAACGTTGTTATTGGATTTCAAAATGCAAGCGCTCGTACAAATACAAGTAATGGGATTTGCATTGGAAACCCTGCAGCTGACAATGTCAATGGATCCATTTATATAGGCGAGCAGGGTGTTTCAACAAGTTGCACCATCGGCGGAATTTTTCCAAATGCACCTCCCGGTGGTGTAACCGTCTTTTGTAATTCAAACGGTCAGCTAGGTGCACCACCTTCATCTAGAAGATTTAAAAATACTATCAACACGCTATCAACTGATATTTCGAAAAAAATATACGATATACGTGTTGTTGAATTTTTTTATAATAGCGATGAAACTAATCATGTTCAATATGGCATGATTGCAGAAGAAATGGTTGATGTTTTACCAGAAATCGTTGTTTATGAAAATAATGATCCTACAGAGTCGCCTTTGGCAATTCAGTATCACTTAATTGAGCCTCTTTTGATCAAGGAATTACAGGAACATCAAATCAAGCTTGATGCACTTTACAATGAACTACATCTTGACAATCAACCAATTTCTCTTAATTTTGGTACAATTACAAGTATGACTTCAAGAGGCAGTTCAACTGAATCAGCTTTAAAAAATGTAATTCTAATTTCCGAAGGAAAAAAGGTTACCATGCACATACCTTCCATGAATTTATCTGGAATTGTTGGCTCTGCTAATGCAATTAATATATTTTCAGAAATGAATCCATTGCCGGATTATTTAATCCCTAGCGAAAAAGTGAAATTCTTACATATCTACTCTGAGGCAGGAGCCCCTTCTTATGGGTATGTCACAATAGATCAAAATAGAGTGGTATTTAGTAAAATAGATGGTAGTCCAATTGCCCAAGGCTTTACAAGTGAAGGGGCTATCATTACCTACATAGCTCAGTAATATCTAGAAATTTTCTTAAGAAACATACAAGGGAGTGGAAACACTCCCTTTTTTTTTATTGGAATCTGGATTAGAAGGTTGATTTAATCAACATTGCGTCCCTTTTTCTAAAGTCAATTTTTACAACTTAATCAACACCCTATGTGAGAACCCAATTTATCCCTGTTTAAAAGGTCTTAAAAGAAAGGGTAAACATTTTAGCATCACCTTATTGGGCTCTGGAATGATATTGTGATCATTTGCTCCCCAATACCTTTACAGCTTCAAGGATCAGCAAATGTCAGAATGTTACACCTGACCTCGATGTTATAACTTTTTTTAAGCAATTAATAATCAGTTATATGCTTCTTAAATTGATGACATTGAGGTATGGGTTACCAAGTGAGATAAAAAAGAGAGGTAAAAGTGATTTTAATTTATAAAAAAATAAAGCTATACTTTAAGCAGCTTGGAGTTCGCGAAATATTTCACGAATTAAATAACCTGTAAATTTTATCATGATGCGGCACCATCTTAGGATGATCACGAAAAATCTTTTAACCTTGGTGAAAAAATTTAAAATTTTGATAACTAGAACTTTTAGGCTTTTCTTAAAATTATTTAAAATAACGATCGCTTTTTTCTTGAATTTTTGCCCTTGCTTTTTAGCTTTGGCATACATTTTTTTTAAACTTTCTTTGACTTCTTTTTTCAATCGATCAAGAGTTTTTAAAATTGCCGTCTGGACACGTTGCATTTTAGCGGTTATTTTCTTCAATACTGCGTATTGCGCTTTAAGTATCTGGACTCCAGAGTTATTAAAAAACAAATGAATCGCGTTTTGATTAATCTGATGAATAAAAGCTATTGCTAAAATAACAGGTGGCTTGAAAGTTTGACTTAACCTTTCTATGGAATGCGAAATAACCTCTCGTATTGCCTTGATTTTTGGAGCAATAGCTTCAGTTACTCTTTTTTTAACTTCGTGTAAAACTTGAGAGACTTTTTTGGTTTGAGCTTTAGTAAAGTCAGCTACTGGTTTTGCTAATCTTGCAACAAACGCTTTTGCATTTTTTGCAAAAGATGCAACTTTTAACACTTTAGATTGCGTGCTATTTTTCAACGATTTTGTAAGATGACTTATTGTTTTTGAAAAGGAGTGGTAGATTTGTTTAGCAGCAGATGAAAATTTCAAAGAGGCTGTTTTCAAGAAAAATTCAGATGCTTTTGCACTTTTACCGGTTTCACTTTGTTTCACTCTTTCTGTTACTTTAGTTGCTAAATTTTTTATACTGTTATACGACGATCTTAATTTTTTGGGGATTTCATTTAAAAAAGTTGCCATACCAAGAAATGGTTTTGCTAACGAGTTTATTTCATTTTTAGCAAACTTCATTACTTTTTTAAAAGGTGATAGAAAATTTTCCGTTAATCCTTTAAAGGATAATTTTAAAATAGAATGATAAGGCTTTAGTACCTCAACAAGACTCATAATTACTTTTGTTTGTATTGCAATTTTCTGAACAATCCAGTTAAAACCTTGCTGACATGTTAGAGAAGTTTCTTTTGCAAGCATCGCAATTTTTGGAAGAATGTGGCGGGTAACTAGTTTAGGGATTAAAAAGAAAAGAACACGGGCTGGAAATATTAGAGCTAAAAAAAGAATTTTACTACCCTTGAGTACTAATCTAAATGGGCTATTTTGACCCTCAAGCAATCCCTTTAATAACTCTAGTTCTTTCTTAACAGCCTCATTTTCTAAGGTATCTAAACTTTCAAGATCAGCCGGCTTAGTGAGTTTCATCTGGGGATGACGAATATGAGAAAAAATATCAGCTGATTGGCAAGTAGAAAAACTGTCTTTACCACTTAAACCTTTATTCGGCTGCATAATTTCCTCTCTTTCATTTTTAATATATTTTTAAATTAACTATTTATTAAATAATAATTATACACTTTTTCCTTATTATTTACAAGGATAATTTCATTTCATTTTTTTGTCAGATCTTAAGAAAATTACCCTTGCAACATTATTAGTCTATCGGTATAATCTGTTCTTTTTAAGAAGTTAGGAGATATTCAACAATGGTACGTATTAGTAAGCAATCAGAGAGAAGAAGCCAATCTCGTCGTCGTTGCAAAGCACCGTCAAAAAAAACAGGTCCATGCAAAGATAATTTACCTTCAGGCTATAAGCCTCACACAAATTCGCTTGAAGGCTCTTTATTAGTAAATGCATTTATACCAAAAATCAGATAAAGCAAAGGTTTAAGAAATTATGTCTAGACATCCAAGCTTCGGCAGAGCGAATAAAGGTGCTAAAAAACGTAACGTTTTAAAGCGTTTTGAGCGTGTCGATGTATTAAAAAAATTAGGTCGCTGGAATGAAAGCGAAAGCCGTGTAACAGGCCTTCCAAAAACTCCGATATTACCTTAATAAAATGGTACACCGTCGCATTAAAATTATATAATAATGTACACATTACCAATATAATTAAGATGCGATGTGTACTCGTTTCTTTAAATTTGCTGTTAACAGCATCTAAAAAGTTATTCTAAACTTTCTATATTTAGACTTCACTATGCACATTCAAATATACGATCGCCAAAAAACTGTTAAAATTTCAAAAGCTAAAGTTAAAAAAATTGTGACTCAAGTCATTTCTTTTGAAAATCAAAAGTGTCATGAGGTGGCTGTTCACTTTGTTTCTGTTAAAGAGATTTGCAAACTTCATCAAACTTTTTTTAACGATCCTTCTCAAACAGATTGTATCTCGCTCCCTCTTGATGATTCATCCGAAATACACTACCGTTTACTAGGAGAAATATTTGTCTGTGCTGAAACAGCAGTTCAGTATGCAGCGTCCCACAATTCAGATTTACACTCAGAACTTACACTTTATATTGTTCACGGACTCTTGCATCTTATGGGTTATGATGATATAAAAACAAAAGATCGTGCAGCAATGAGAGCGGCTGAAAAAAGACATATGGAAGAACTCGAAACTTTAACTCTTTTATTATCCTAAATTTTTTAAGTTTATCTCTCATCAAATTTTAAGCGACCATCTAAAATTTTAACCGGGATTCATTAATTTTGCTTCTTATTACCCTCTTTTTTTCGGCTCTTTTTTTTCTTGTCGGTTCTTTTTTTCTAACCGCGATGGTTAGCTGCCTTAGCACGTTGCCAAAAAAGGATGTAAAAGCGCAATTTAGGGCTTTACGAAACATCTTCTACTATCGCCCGCTCCATCTGTTTTTTTTTCCGGGAAATGAGTATGAAGGCTTATTTTTTGCTACAATTGTCGCACAAAATTTTGCAAGGTTTTGCTTTGCTGCATTTTCGACTCTTTTTTTGTATCAAACAGAGCTTTTTCAAGAAGCTATAAATTCTACAACTGAACATTTAAATTTTGACAAATTTTGGGTCAGCCTAACCTTTTTTAGTTTTATTCTGATTTCTTTTCTCGTAGGGGACTATTTTCCACGTATGTTTGGTACAAGGTTGCCAAAAATTGCGCTCAGACTTTCAGTACCTATTACCTCTATTTTTCAATTCATAGTGTTCCCTATTACTTTTGTCTTTCTTAAACTTTCCGAATCACTTTCTCGCCTTTTATACATCGATCATCTTCACACACCATCAGCTCAAGTGAAGCAAGAAATTATTGAAATGATTGAAGAAACAAGATTTGGTCCAACAATTGATGCTCATGATAAAAAACTCATCGAGTCAGTTTTATCATTTAGAGAACGAATAGCAAGAGAGGTTATGGTACCAAGAGTTGATTTGTTTAGCCTCTCAGCTGATACGAGTATAAGGGAAGCTGCAAAGATTCTGCAAACTCAAGGGTATAGCCGAACTCCAGTTTATCGCCATACTGTCGATAATATCGTGGGTGTATTAATGTATAAGGATCTTTTAGAAAAATACAGGGAATACGAAAATAAAGGAAACGACCCTAAAATTTTAGATGTTCCTATCGAATCTATTCAAAAAAATATTTTGTACACACCAGAAACTAAGAAATTATCAAGCCTTCTTCAGGAATTTCGTAAAACACAAGTACATCTTGCTATTGTTGTAGATGAATATGGCGGTACTGAAGGGATTGTCACAATTGAGGATATCTTAGAAGAAATTGTGGGGGATATTTCAGATGAATATGACAAAGAAGAAGAATTATTTCGCAAAATGGCTGATGGCTCTTGGATTGTCGATGCTCGCATGAATATTTTAGATGTTGAAGAACAACTAAATATTAATATTCCCCAAGAATCTGATTACGATACTTTAGGTGGTTATATTTATCAGTCAGCCGGTACGATTCCCTCAAAAGGTTTTATTATTCATCATGATGATTTTGAACTTGAAGTTTTAAGTTCTAACGAAAAATCTGTCGATAAAGTCAAAATAAGACCATCTCCACATAAAAATAACGAAAATCATGAGAGCTCTTAAAGCTCCTTTGAAAAGATTTTTTAGCCAGAAAGCGTATTGCCTATTTCTAAAAACGCATCTCTGCTATACTCCCCCTCTTATTCAAAGGAAAATATTATGTACTTCGATCAATTTACAGAGCTTTGCTTAAAAGTTACTTTAGGACTTTTCTTGGGCTTTATTAGCTTCTATTTTTATAATCGATTAAGACTTGGTACATACGAAACAATTGCAAAAAATATTTTACAAAAAGCAGAATCCGATGCCCTAAATGCAAAGCGAAATTCTGAAATTATGATTAGGCAGCACAAGCTTGATCATCAACGTGAACTTGAAATTGTATGGCAGACAGAAAGAAAAAAGCTTCAGAAAGAGGAAGAGCGGATTACAATAAAGGAAGATAAAGTTGAGACTCGAATGAGTCTTGTTGAAAAGAAATTAAATGATATCGAAAAAAGAGAAGCTGTCATTGCCGGCCATAAAATTCAGCTTGATGAAGAGCGACAAAACCTTCAAGCAAGTAGAGAACAATTACTGAGTGAATTAGAAAAAATTTCAGGTTTAAGCGCAATAGAAGCAAAAGAAATTTTAATCAACAAAGTCACATGCGATGTAAAGGCTGATGCTGCAAATCTGATTCGACGTGTAAGAAAAGAATCTGAAGAAAATGCCGAAAAGGAAGCCTCCATTATTATTGCAACAGCTATTAATCGTCTTTCAGCCTCTTGTGTTTCAGAAACCACTATTCATACAGTCGCCATACCAAATGAAGAGATGAAAGGAAGAATTATAGGACGAGAGGGACGAAATATTCGCTCACTTGAAAAGGAAACAGGTATCAATTTTATTATTGATGACACCCCAATGGCAGTTGTTTTATCAGGATTTGACCCTATCAGAATGAATATTGCAAAAATTGCTTTAACTGAACTTGTGATTGATGGACGCATTCATCCAACGCGCATTGAAGAGGCTGTCGAGAAAGCTAAAGTAACAACTGCAAAGCAAATCAAACAATATGGCGAGGATGCAGCCTTAAAAGCCGGCGCCATGAATCTTCACCCTCAAATCATCCTACTGCTTGGCAAACTAAAATTTCGCTTTAGTTATGGACAAAATATTCTGGACCATTCCTTGGAAGTCTGCCATCTTATGGGCTTGATGGCAGCAGAGCTTGGAATAGATGTACGTCTTGCTAAAAGAATTGGTCTTCTGCATGACATGGGTAAAGCAGTTTCCCATGAAATTGAAGGCTCTCATGCAATCATCGGCCATGATATTGCCTTAAAATATGGCGAAAGCAAAGAAGTCGCTATCGGAATAGGCTGTCACCACCAAGAGATGGAACCTACAACAATTGAAGCTAGTCTTTGCAGCGCAGCTGATGCCATTTCTGCATCACGGCCTGGCGCCCGTATAGAAGCTGTTGAAGAATATATTAACCGTCTTAAAAAACTAGAAGATATTGCTTATGAATTTCCAGGCGTTGATAAAGCGTATGCTCTACAAGCAGGTCGTGAAATACGTATCGCTGTGCTACCAGATGTAGTCGATGATATCGGCGTCATGAATTTAGCAAGAGACTTAACAAAGCGCATCGAGCAGGAATTGAGTTACCCTGGCAAAATTAAAATTACAGTTGTCAGAGAAAAACGCGCCGTTGAGTACGCTATTTAGTCCAGAGCTTGCTTTTTTAACAAGTTAATATCCATTTTTCGAACAGGTTTCTGCCTTTTTTAACGCAGAGGTTTAAGAGAGGTAGAGGAGAACAAAAGCACGAGTCCGTTCGATAAATGGATGCAGCATTTTGTTAGTTAAATCAACACCCTATATCTGTCCCCAATGAAGTTCTTCCAGCCAATAAAAGATAGTGCATGTTAATTATTATTTTAATATAATGAAATTAATGGCTTTTATACCAAATAATGAGGTTAATTATGCATCCAATTTCTAACTCGCATTTAATAAAACCCGTACAAACAGATATGATTCAAAATTTAAGTGAAGTAAAAAAAATAAACACTTTTTTTATACAGCACTTAAACGAATTACCAACACGTGCAACAGTTCTTTCTGAACAAAAAGCTAAACCATCTACCTTTACTAAAAATTTTGCTTCTCTCATCAAATCAGACATACATTCTGCCCAAGAATTAAAGCCGCAATCCTCTATTACAGCTCCATTTATTTTTTTAGAAAAATTGGGAGCATCTATCATTGGAAAATTTAAAGCTGCCCTAAATTCTTTACAAAATCAAGATAATGATTCAAAACTTGGTGTAGAAAAGTTAGTCGAACAAGCAAAGAAAGTATCAAAGAAAACAAAAACAATACATTAATTATAGCTAAAAAACTTAACATCAGCCACAATACATTGTTAAATTTAAAATAAAGCTGGATATTTTTATGAAGCTAAAACTTGCCTATTACGGTAATCCGATCCTACGTAAAAAAGCTAAACCTGTTCATGAAATAAATAACGAAATTAAAGAGCTTGTAGCTGACATGATTGTTGCAATGGATGAGAAGGATGGAATTGGTCTTGCAGCCCCTCAAGTTAGCGTCTCTATTGCCTTATTTATTACAAGAGTGCCTATAGAAAAGGATCATGATGAATGGGATAGGGGGGATGTGCGCGTGTTTATTAATCCAAAAATTTTAAACTATAGTAAAGAGGAAGATTCTTTTTCAGAGGGCTGTTTATCTATTCCAAAGGTTTATGGGGATGTCTTTCGCCCTCTTAAAATTACTGTGGAAGCAACAGATCTTGATGGTAATAATTTTAGAGAAGAATTTAACAATCTACATGCACGTGTTGTTCTCCATGAAAATGATCATCTGAATGGTGTTCTTTTTATTGATCGTTTAGATACCGAGGAGCGAAAGTTAATAGATTCTAAACTTCGTGATATCAAGAAAAAATTTGCTTAGTTTTCTTAAAAAAACATATCAAAAAGTTTTTTCTCACCTTATATTGTTGCAAGCTTAAAAAGTGAAAAAAAGTATAAATTAGAAATAGGTGGCATTCATGAATTATTTTTTGCCTTTACAGACTTTAATTTCTCATTCATAAACACCTTCTGATTAAATTCTGGAGCGAAATAATTTACTTCGACCCCAGCTATAAAGTTTGAAAACTACTGATTTTGCTCGATGCTAAATTCAGGTACATTACTGACCTGTGTTCGTCCCATCGCTGTAGTCCAAAGCGATAATAAGATACATGAACAAAAGAATACAACAGCAAGCCAGCCCGTAAATTTCTTTAAAACATCAGCTGTTGATGTCCCAAATAACGAGTCACTTGATTCACCACCAAATGATGCTCCAAGTCCTGTGCTTTTACTTTCCTGGATTAAGATAACGAAACATAAAACAGCACAAACACATAAAAATAAAGTTATGGCTAAAAAATATAGAACAGTCATCGCACTAATTCCTCTTGATAATTGATAATTTTGCTGAAAGCTTCAACTGATAATGAAGCACCACCAACAAGTAATCCATTGATATCTGGTTGATTTAAAAATAATTTGCTGTTTTGGGGTGAGACAGCTCCCCCATATACAATGGGAACAATATCAGCAATAGCCAAACCCCATGTCTTTTCAATAAAGCTTCGACAAATTTTAATAGTTTCCTCTGCAATCTCTGGTGTTGCAGGGACTGCTTCCCCAATAGCCCATAATGGCTCATATCCAATAATGATGGATTTCATTTGCTCTTCTGTGATTTCACTTAAAGCTTTTGCTAGTTGCTCTTCAAGTATTTCCTGTGTGCGGTTCGCTTCCCTTGCCTCAAATGTTTCACCTATGCAAAGTATGGGTTGCAGGTTTTCGCTTAAAGCTTTTTTAACTTTTTTATTAATAAAAGCATCTGTTTCGTTGAAATGCTCACGACGCTCCGAATGGCCAAGAATCACAAATTTTGCACCTGCATCAACTAACATGCTAGCAGCAATTTCACCTGTAAAAGCGCCCTCATCAGCATCATTCATATTTTGAGCACCAATCACAATGTTGCTATCTTTAGCCTCATCAGATACAGGTTTAATCAAGGTAAAGGGAACAGCCAAATAAATTTTCGAGGTCTCTTCTTTGACTTCCGGTAAAAGCTTATTTATGAAATCGACCGATTCTTCAATGGTTTTATACATTTTCCAATTGCCAATGATAATTACAGCTTTTTTCGACTCAGTCATAGTTGCACCTTTTAGCCTTGAACTTAGATTAAACAGTTATGGTACATGGAACTTATCTGGAATTCAAGACTTTTTTAAGCTATTTTTTACAAAAATTTTAAAGAAGAAAAAGATTGAATGAATTAATAAACGTTTTTTATATTTTTAATCTTGTTTAATAAATCTAAATATGTTAATAAATTCTTCTATACATAAAAGGATTTATATTATGAAACGAAACAATTCTATTAGTGATGTTACGGACATTAACCTTTATTATACCGCATGGGATAAAATAATTTTTGGTTCAGGTTACCAATATCCTGGTTTAGAGCCAAAAAGTGCATTTCTCACCTCGGCTTAAAGTAAAATGTTTAATGAAATCGTTTGCAAAAATGAAAAGCAAGGAACCTACTGGAAAGAGCATGTTCAGAATACATTTAAGTTCTATGAAAATGATTATAAATTTAAGGTAAGTCCTATTTGGAGTCGGTTATTTTGCAACTATTCCAATGCAATAAGTAGAATCAACCTAAGCAAAATTAATATGATCAACGCGACATCAAACCATTGCTTGGAAATTTTAGAAAGTAAGGATCCTTCAAAAGATAAAACCATTTTGTTTGGGTTATTACAGCCTCTCATGCCCTATTTATCTCTACCGAACTCGGATCCAAATGGTCAATACTGTCTTGCAACATGTTATGGTAGTGGCTACGGGATTCCACAAAATCTGGTAGAAGCTTTTAGGTATTTTAAGCTTTCTGCTGATCAGGGAGTCGCTCGAGGGCAATTTAATCTTGGGTTGTGTTATCAAAAAGGCTATGGAACAACAGAAAATCCGGTAGAAGCTTTTAAGTATTACAAGCTTTCTGCTGATCAGGGAGTCGCTCGAGGGCAATTTAATCTTGGGTTGTGTTATCAAAAAGGCTATGGAACAACAGAAAATCCGGTAGAAGCTTTTAAGTATTACAAGCTTTCTGCTGATCAGGGATCCGCTAAAGCACAATTAATT
>Ga0335394_10001716_pt1 | contig 24676 bp, 20 predicted proteins | sample MAT03_FD_205741 | JGI IMG/M metagenome (GOLD analysis project Ga0335394, IMG submission 205741) | Freshwater microbial communities from Lake Fryxell liftoff mats and glacier meltwater in Antarctica - MAT-03 (spades assembly) (version 2) ...
GCTTGGCGAAATTGCTGAAGTTGTTTGAAAATCATGAGGTCAATGTGATTAACACTTCATTGACCTTACGGCAGTCGGTGGCTCTCATTGACTGCCTCTCTCTTCAAAGTTAGTCCAAACTAAAGTAAATAAAAACAAGATTCTAAAAGTCTGCGCCGCCCGCTGCGCGGGCGGCGCAGACTTTTAGGGTTTTATGTTTAATTACGCCCGCCCATCAAAAAAACCTTACCAATTTAGGACTACCTGGATTTGAAGCTGCCGGGTTTAAGGCCGAAAAAAGACTAGACAAACTAGTACATGGGTACTATGCTTGATTTCAGCTAGTGCTTCCACTCGGCTTTAGATCTGAATAACCTCCCCTAAAGCCCTGGAAGTTTCCTTCTCATCGCCGTTTTTGGAGATGAATTGAGAGGTGTGACGTACACCACTTACCCCTCAATTTATTACCCTAAAAGGTACTGAATGTTGGGTCGTAGCAAGGCAAGCCATCGGATGGAAGGGACAGTGGAATGAGCGTAGACCAGACCAGCCAGTTAATTCAACTCGTGCTCAATTCGGTGCTGATGGCGATCGCCTGTGGCCTGGTTCTCCTGGCACTGTTGACACGTCACACGGCTATTTATCAACAGTTGTGCTTACTCAGCCGAGACGTACAGGCTTTGTTTGACGGCATCGATCCGCTGTGGGATGCGTTTATCAGCGAGGATGTCTTTCCCAGTGCCGCTCGCCATTATTTGCCTGCTGCCACGCGGCGGGAGCGAGCCAGTCTGCTCAAAGCGCAGCAGCAATATTTACGACAGCGTTATCGCCTTACCCAAACGAGTGTTCTGGCAACCTATGGGGCACTGTTGTTGCTGTTGGGTAATGTTGGCCTGCTTGCTCTCCGCACTCTGATTAGTTGGGATTGGCTGGTTACTATTTCACTCTACCTGTTCGCTGGAGGAACTGTAGTGTTCCTGCTAGGTGTGGGTTTGGCTCTGGTAGATGTCTACAAATCTCGCCGTTCTCTATTGGAAGAACTGCACGGTCATCTGTCTCCGGACAATATTGCTGCATTTCGCGTTAAGTTGCCTCTGCCTGCTCAGCCCCTCGGCTTCCGCAGACACCACCGTAAGTTATCTGCTAGCCCTCAGCAAACCCAGGTATCTTGAGAGGTTATTAACAGTACTAAGTAGGTGGGCTTAAGTAAATATAAGATCCTAAAACCCTGCGCCGCCCGCACAGCGGGCGGCGCAGGGTTTTAGGATTTGGTTTTTATTTAGGTTGAACTACTTACGGACGATTAAAATTGTTAGCCTTAGTTGTGATGAAAACCTGCCGCCGACAGGTTTTCATCACAACTAAGCTCGTTTTAAGCTGAAACGAAACGTAGTGCCATTTAGTACGATCGCCCTTTGATATCCGCTAGCTCCGCTGCTGCCAACACTCCATCTTCTGAGTAGTATCCAGATGCTTTTTTCGCTTCGATTTCTACCTGTGCGTCGGCAGGCACTAACTCAGGTAGAATCGCAACCCGCTGCACCACTTCAATCCCTGCTCCGGTGATGGCATCGTACTTCATGTTGCTCATCGACACTAAGTGATCGATCTTGCTGATCCCCAACCAGTGCAACACGTCAGGCATCAACTCCTGAAAGCGCATATCTTGTACCCCTGCTACGCACTCTGTCCGCAGGAAGTAAGCATCAGCGCGATCTCCACCCTCTTGGCGCTTGCGGGCATTGTAAACCAGGAACTTAGTCACCTCACCCAAGGCACGTCCTTCCTTGCGACAATATACAATCACCCCAGCTCCGCCAGCTTGCGCCGTTTGGATACACACCTCAATTCCGTGAACCAAGTAGGGTCGACAGGTGCAGATATCCGAGCCAAAGACATCAGAGCCGTTACATTCGTCGTGTACTCGCACTGCCAGAGGCTTGGTTGGGTCTCCCAAACTGGCTTCATCGCCCACGATATAAACGGTCGTGCCGCCGATGGGGGGCAAAAATACCTTTAGGTCTGGGCGAGTTACCAATTCGGGAAACATACCGCCAGTCTGCTGAAACAAAATTCGCCGCAGTTCCCATTCGTCTACGTCTAGCCGCTTGGCTAGCCCTGGTAAATACCAAACGGGGTCAATGGAGGCCTTCGTTACCAACAAATTGCCATCACTCTTGAGCAAGCGACCGTCTACATGTAGCCGCCCCGCTGCAATTTCATCTCTGAGTTCGGGAATTTGAATGTGGGCGCGGGTAATGGCGATGGTTGGGCGAATGTCGTACTCGACTGGATACAAGGGAGCAAATACCTCACCCGCGATCGCCCCAAACGGGTCGAGGGAGACAATTCGGTCGGGATCGGCCCAACTAGGATGTGGCCCGACTCGGATTGTGGGGGCAGTGTTGGTTAGGTCAGCTAAATGATTTGGATCGAGCACACCGCTGGCTACCGCTAGCGCCCGGTATACACTGTAGGAGCCGCCGTGAGTGCCGATAACGTTGCGATTAGCCTGACTACGGACTGAGCCGATGATAGGGCCGCGATCGCAAGGATTGGCTGCACCCCAGTGAAGGGGATCGACTTTTGCTCCTACGCCATTGTGATGCGAGGTCAAAATGATATGCTTTTGCTTTGACTTGGGTCGTGCGTCTTTCATAACTCGTAAAGTTGCACCCTAGAGTAGTAGCATCCTGAATCTATAAATAGACACCGTTAAAAACTAAATCCGAATCTTTTCATGATCTACTGAGGCATTCACTGAGTAGGCCAAGGGAAATATCAGTTTCTTGATTAATTGTGTCTCTTTAGAGGTAGTAACAATGATACAACATCCTAGAATGTATCAAGCTGAATCAACTGTTTAGTGCAAACAGTCCTGAATGTTTTTCTAAGTCAAGTTTCAGGAGTAATTTGAAGATTCTTCTGAAGTACTAAGTAGGTGGGCGTAATTAAACACAAAACCCTAATTTCTGCGCCGCCCGCTGCGCGGGCGGCGCAGAAATTTAGAATCTTATTTTTATTTAAGTTGAACTACTTATCATGACCATTCATGAGCGATCATTCGCTTATGAATTGCTTTAACTGCATACTAGGAATTAGAGCCAAAATAGTTTTACTCAACTACTATCGCCTCATCTATTAAAAGCGAAATCTCAACTGAGGGGCATTGGCTTAGTTGATGCCTAGCTACAAATTGCGAGGCTGTAGTAGGGTGGCTATTTAAGTTCGCTAATAGAGAAAACAAGCTGTCAACAAAAGCCAAAGTCCATTTCTACAGATTTGTCATCTTCTTGAGGGATCTTTTGTGGTCTTTGGTAGTAAGTTGGGTCTACATCCAGATTTGTAACCAGAGTCATAGAGAACGCTGTAGTCCTCTACTGTCCACTGTGCGAGCCTGGAGAACTCTAGGGCGAATTCAATTTAATGGAGTAATTAAATTGAGTTTTGATTCGATTGAGTTGGTTGATTTAGAAGCTAAATAAAGAGGTGAATGATATTGTGGACACTCAGCATCCTTAACATCATTCATTTGCGTAAATTCTAAGATCTGTAAGAATTAAGTGATCAAGTTGTTCCAAGGATGATTCAACCTCCGAGGATGTTGATAAAGTATAGAAATCCCAAATGGGTTGTAAGAGGTAGGGCAGGCTGTGTCTGCTCTACCTCTCACAACCTAGCTCACAAATCATTGAGGACTGCTATATTCTAGATTTTAGAAGTTGATTTTTTGGGTGTATCTTGCACGAAAAATCAAATTCTAAAATACCCTCTAAATAAAAGTCCATATCTAAGTCTTTGTGCCGCTCGCACACAAATTTGAGGCTGTACATTTAATGATGCTGACTTCCTTATAGTTTATGTCTTCTCTCGACTGACTTATGAACCCTTCTAAAGATATGACATCAGACGTTATTCTCATTCAACATCCGTTGGTTCAGCACAAACTAACGCTGATGCGTCAGGCCACAACCCATACGCAGGATTTTCGGCGATTGCTGAAAGAAACTTCTATGCTATTGGCCTATGAAGTGACGCGCGATTTGCCACTTAAGTACGAAACGATTCAAACTCCAATTGCGTCCATGGAAGCGCCTTTATTGGCGACAGAGAAAAATATGGTGATCGTGTCCATCATGCGGGCAGGTCAAGGTCTATTAGATGGCATGTTGGAACTCATCCCCACTGCAAAAGTAGGGCACATTGGGCTGTACCGGGAGCCTACAACCCTCACTGCGGTGGAGTACTACCTGAAATTGCCTCACGATACAGAACAGCGCAACATGCTAGTTGTAGATCCGATGCTAGCAACAGGCAATTCGGCAGTGGCAGCCGTCGATCGCCTGAAAGAAGCAAGACCGCTCTCGATCAAATTTGTGTGTCTTTTGGCAGCACCCGAAGGCATTCAATATTTTCATGAGCAGCATCCCGATATTCCGATTTATACCGCCGCTGTGGATCAGCGCCTAGACGACCACGGCTATATTATTCCAGGGCTGGGGGATGCAGGCGATCGCCTGTATGGCACTAAGTAGTCCTCAGCTTAGTAGAGGGCAGCTCTTAAATAATCCATCCTCACCTGGTTGAATGATATTGCAGGTGTTGAGCACCCATCAAAAAAACCTTGCCTCAATACCACTACCGCTTTTTTGAGAGCGTGAATCGTTTCCCGGCGAAGCCGGGAAACGATTCACACAGGAGGTTTTTTGTTTTTCGTGTGAGGCAAGTGAGTTCCATCCATGATTTGGGTAGAACTGCTGCCGCCTAATAGTGGGCTGCCGCCTAAATAGTGGGCAGTGCGGGTCTTGCAATTTTAAGAACTCTGTTCTAGTCTCAGATAAAACTAGAGCTTGGCCTAACAAGACTTATAATGTCTGCTTAATATCTGTAGCGATCGCTGTCGCCGTTAAGCAATCAATCGTTAACCTTGTTAATATATTTTATTGACAAACGCGATATCAGGTTATTGTCTCAAAGGTTGTTGTTTAGAAGGTAGTGCCATGGACCCTGATGTGAAAGAAGAATTGATAGAAGACCTTACCTCTACAGATTTCATTAGCACCGAAGACTCAGGGCAAGTGACTCCATTTTCAGGCTCTGAAACCAACGAGCAGTGGAATAAGGTTGTAGACAAAACAACGGCATTCTTAGCCGATTTGCCTGATTATTTGACAGATTTTTTTGGGCAGTACAAGCGACCGATTGTGACGGTTGGTTTGATCTTTGGCTCTGTGATTGCCGTCAAACTGACACTAGCAATTCTAAATTCCATCAATGAAATTCCTTTGCTATCGCCCACGTTTGAATTAATTGGGCTAGGTTATTCTGCTTGGTTTATTTACCGCTACTTGCTACGGGCATCTAACCGGAAAGAATTGTCAAGCGACTTTAATGAGCTGAAGGCTCAAGTTTTAGGGCAGCGTAATCAGAACCTACCCAAGCTCTAAAGCGGTCTGAAAGGTGTTGTAAAGGATTGAATTCTTGTGCAAAAAGCGGACGAGAATTCAATCCTTTAAAGTGACTGCATAGAAAGGCAGAGCATTTTGTCTACTCAGAATTCTGTGTAAGAGGATGTTTGAACAGTGGTCTGCTGTGATTTTAGGCACCTGTTGATCCCCCTAGCCCCCTTGAAAAGGGGGGAACTGGATTCAAAGTCCCCCTTTTTTCTAGCGCAGCGGCGCGCCAGCGCGGGGATTTAGGGGGATCTAAAACGTTTTGCTACTAACAATCAGACTTTTAAAACATCCTCTAATGCTTGAATGATCACCTGGGTGGTGGGTTATGCTCACTGCCCATATTTTTAGGAACTTGCGTGAGTGGGTTTGAAAAGGCTGGGCTGACGACACTTACGGTACGATTTAAAACTATAATTCAAGCTCCGCTACTTTATTTGTTTATTTGTTTCGGCAGTGGTTCTTCAACTCACCATAGAACATCTTCAAGCGGTTCGTGCCTATGGCGAACATACTTATCCCTATGAGTGCTGTGGCTTGCTGTTAGGCCTTCAGAGCCGAGCTGAGGTCGGGGGTTGTCGCACTGTCGTCGAGCTTTGGTCTACCCAAAACGCCTGGAATGCTGAGGCAGCCGCTCTCATGGAATCTCCCCTTTCCCTTACCTCAGCGAGCCGTTACTGGATTGATCCCAAAGATATTCTGAACGCTCAGCGCTACGCACGAAATCGCCAGTTGGATATCATTGGGGTTTATCATTCTCATCCTGATCATCCAGCCGTACCGTCGGAGTGCGATCGCACCCTAGCTTGGGCAGGTTATTCATACATTATTGTCTCTGTTCTCGAAGGCAACGCCCAAGATTTACTATCCTGGAACTTAGATAAAGACCATCAGTTTCAATCTGAAGCGCTGTTGGTAATGGGCGATCGCCGACAGATTGAATCAGAATCTGCATTTCCAGAGCCTACTTTCTGTCCTTAGTCTCCTCATCTTCAATTTCTTTCCCTAACTCCATCTTTTTTATGCTCAATCCCAATCTGGACGAGATCCAGCTCACTAAAGACGACTATGAGCGTTACTCACGGCATCTAATTTTGCCCGAAGTTGGGCTAGACGGCCAAAAGCGGCTCAAGGCGGCCAGCGTGCTATGTATTGGTACCGGTGGGCTAGGGTCGCCACTGCTTTTATACTTGGCAGCGGCGGGTATTGGCCGCATTGGTATTGTTGACTTTGACATTGTTGACAGCTCTAACCTACAACGGCAAATTATTCACGGCACATCGTGGGTCGGCAAACCCAAAATTCAATCCGCAAAAGATCGAATTTTGGAAATCAACCCCTACTGCCAAGTCGATTTGTACGAAACGCGCCTCAGCTCCGAAAATGCCCTCAGCATCATAGAACCCTATGATGTCGTAGTAGACGGCACCGATAACTTTCCTACTCGATACCTGGTCAACGATGCCTGTGTTCTGGCAGGCAAGCCCAATGTCTACGGCTCCATCTTTCGGTTTGAGGGGCAGGCAACGGTGTTTAACTACGAGGGTGGGCCAAATTACCGCGATTTATATCCTGAACCACCCCCACCCGGCCTAGTACCCTCCTGTGCAGAGGGCGGCGTGTTGGGAATTCTTCCCGGCGTGATTGGGGTGATTCAAGCGACAGAAACGGTCAAAATTGTCTTAGGTGTGGGGACGACTCTCAGTGGACGGCTACTACTGTACAACGCGCTCGACCTTACCTTCCGAGAGCTAAAATTGCGCCCTAACCCCGTTCGTCCCGTCATTGAAACCCTGATCGATTACGAAGAATTTTGTGGAATTCCCCAGGCTAAAGCAATGGAAGAACAACAACAGGCTGAACTACAGGAGATGACGGTCACGGAGTTGAAGCAGCTCTTGGATAGCGATGCAGATGATTATGTGTTGCTCGATGTCCGTAATCCTAATGAGTATGAAATTGCTCAAATTCCAGGCTCTATCTTGATCCCCTTGCCTGAGATTGAAAATGGCGATGGGGTTGGTAAGGTCAAGGATCTGCTGAATGGACATCGGCTTGTGGTTCATTGCAAAATGGGCGGACGCTCGGCTAAAGCGCTAGCTATTTTGAAAGAGAGAGCAGGCATTAGCGGCACTAATGTGAAAGGTGGCATTGCCGCCTGGAGCCGCGAGGTCGATCCGACTGTGCCTGAATATTAAGGATTGCGTACAAAATAAAACCTAATCTTTTTTTGGAAGTGCCGCGTGGCACTTCCAGAAAAAGATTACAGGTTATAGCGGTAGCCATGATCAATAGGACGCCTCCCTGTCATTCCCGCGCAGGCGGGAATCCATCTGCTCGATAGGTGCGGGGGTGGATTCCCGCCTGCGCGGGAATGACGCTGGCATGTCCTAAGCTTTATGACTATGGCTATAATCAATTTGCAATTCTAAGGATAAGACTGACGCGTTTGGGTGATGGGTCGGGCGCGGAGTGCCCAAGCCATCACCCAACCATGTTAATTTTTTGTGGATGTTGCTGATTTCATGTGTAGGATGTGCGTCAAGCACAAGCCTCCGATCGACCTAGCGTTTTAGGGCTTGAGAAAGTAGCAGACATCCCCATCAAATTGGTGAATGCGGGCAGCAAGCTGATGCTTAGAAAAATAATCGTGAACTGCGCGACTGCATCCATCCCAAACATAGTAGTCGTCAACCAGGATTAATCCGCCAGAGGCAACTTGAGGATAGAGGTAATTGAGGCAGTCCATTGTGGAGTCGTACCAATCTCCGTCTAAGCGAAGCACAGCGATCGCCCCTTTCACCTCAAACTCTTTTAGGCTCTCGTTAAACCATCCCGGCACAAAGTGTACCCGTGGTACCCCGGCACGCTGCATGGTTGCCTGAGCCACCTCGATCGCTGCCGCGCAATTGTCAAAATAAAGGGGCGATTGGGTGTTTTGCTGCCAGGCGATCGCGCTCGCTCCATCAATTTCTTGGGCTGGGGGCAATCCTTCAAAGCTGTCGACTAGGTAATAGTCTCGGTCATTGCCCAAAATCTCGGCGATGCCAGCAATCATGCCACCCCGCCATACCCCACATTCCACTACGGCACCCTCTACAGGGCTGACCAGTTCAGCCAGCACGAGATTGCGTACGTAGGTATCAGGTGGAACCATAGAGCAGTCTTTATATTTTTCGTATAGTAAATAATAATCATCCATAGCGTTAGGAGTTTTTGGAAGAAGATTGGGTGCTCGTGTCAGCCTGCGTGACCCTGTAGTCTTGGCGATTTCATCCAAGAAATCCGGTGTTCTTATGATTACACCTCCTGCATAAATGCTTTTTTGAGGCCGTGAATCGTTTCCCGGCTTCGCCGGGAAACGATTCAGGCAGGAGGTCTATTGAAGATAGCCCAGCTCGATTGATTCATCGATCAGATGTTGCACGGTTGCCCACAGGGCAGGTGCGCCATACTGAACCGCTTGCATCCGCCAAAGCACGCGATCGCGGGTGATTCCATGCTCTTTCCAAGTGCCCCCTTGGTTTTGACAGTTGTGCAAAAAGGGCTGGAGACAATCTAACGCTTTGGCAAACTGGGCATCTGCCGTTTCGACCGCTTCAAACTCGTTCCAGAGCGCTCGCAGTTGGATGGCCAAATCGTCTGGCAGTAACCCAAACAGGCGAGTGGCAGCGTGTTGTTCTCGTGCTGCTTTGTTTTGGTTGGCTTGCATGTCAAAGGCAAAGGTGTCGCCTGCGTCAATTTCTACCACATCGTGCACCAACAGCATTTTTAACACCCGCAGCAAATCCACGGGTATGGGTGCATATTCTTGCAGGGCGATCGCCATCATCGCCAAGTGCCATGAGTGCTCTGCGCTATTTTCTCGCCGTGACCCATCGGTCAACCTCGTTTGCCGCAAAACCTGCTTCAGCTTGTCAATTTCTAAGATGAAATTGAGCTGTTGGGTCAGTCGAGACGTTGCCATACTCTACAGCAACCCGGCAAAATGCAACGGTCCCTGACCGCTAATTAACTCCACCAGCAGGGCTAAAAACCCCAGCATGGCGATACGACCATTCCACACTTCTGCGGCGGTGGTCATGCCCCATTCCCAGCGTTCGGGGGGGTAGATTTTGACTTTTTTCTCAGGGCGGGCGATCTGGTCGAGCTTGAGGCTAGGCGCATTGAGGGCATCTATCACCATGTCGGCCAAGTCGTTAATAAAGATCGGGTGGGTGTTGAGGGCAGGAACTCGCTGAAAGTGGTGAATCCCCGCCTCTTCTGCTATTTCGCGGTACTCAATGTCAATTTCTTGCAGGGTCTCGATGTGCTCGGAGACAAAGCTGACGGGAACCACCAATAGGTTGTCTACTCCCTGATCTGCGAGGGTGGCGATCGCATCCTCGGTGTAGGGGCGCAGCCACTCAACCGGGCCTACTCGGCTTTGATATGCCAGGGTATGAGCATTGGGACGGTTAAGGGTACGCATAATTAAAGCGGTGCAGGCTTCAATTTCGCGCTGGTAAGGGTCGCCAGCTTCTTCTACATAGCTGACGGGCACGCCGTGGGCACTGAAGAAGAGATGAACCCCATCGGGATTAGGAGATTGGTCGAGCTGCTGGGCGATCAGGTCGGCCATAGCTCGCAGATAGCCCGGACGATCGTACCAGGAGGTAATTACGGTGTAGTCAATTTGCTCAAGGCTGGGATCTTCGTCCCACAAATCTTTTAGCAGTCGAAAACTGGAACCGCTGGTGCTAATCGAGAATTGGGGATAGAGCGGCAAGATCACCAAACGCTCTAAATTGTCGCGCTTGATGCTGGCGATCGCCTCTTCAGTAAAAGGATACCAATAGCGCATCCCAATATAAACTTGAGCATCTTGACCCTTTTGACGCAGAGCCGCCTGAAGCGCCTGTGCCTGCTCTTCAGTAATTCTCCGGAGGGGAGAACCGCCACCAATTTGGCGGTAGTTCTCCTGCGACTTGCCGCTGCGGCTAGAGGCGATTAACCAAGCCAGCGGTTTTTGCAACCAGGGGAAAGGCAGCCGGATGATTTCTGGATCGGAAAATAGGTTATAGAGGAATGGGCGTACATCTTCTAGCTGATCCGGCCCTCCCAGATTTAGCAATAAAACCCCAACTCGACCCATAATGACTACGGCTTCCCTAAGTTTTAATCTTTGTTACTGATTTTAACAACGAAATCTGCTGAGAGGACTTCTCATTTAGCCTAGTGACCAGAAGCTTAAGTTTTTGTAACATTTCTCTAACAGCGTCCCGTTAGCTCTGGTTACAATCTAAAGCCCCAGAAAGCCCCAGAAAGCTCCAGAAAGCCCCAGGAGCAACCAAAATGCTATTTCAGTAGGACTTATTCAATGGGACTTACACGGTTGAATGAATTTGCGAGCGCTCCGCGCCTGCAAATTCATTCAACTTTAATTCATTCGACTTTCTTGGTTTTTCCATGTGAGGTGCGTAAGTCCCATTCAAAACTATTTTTGGACTGCAATCCCAATTAAATCGGTGAGCTTACAATAAATCCTAAACTCCAAACCCTACTCTGCTGCCGCTTAGCGGGCATTAAAGCAAGATTTGTTCAGGTGAGACTCCTTAGTATTGCTCAATTTATGGCCGACTCGTCTACTCTCGATTCACGCATTGCCCAAACCAACCAGCGCTTAAAAATAGCTCGTTTGGGGCTTCAGATTGAGCGTCGGGGTGACAAGCTAAGCCTTCGAGGAACTTTGCCGCCTCGGCCTGGTAGTGCCCGTCTTAACCCTTATCAGCAGCGCATTAGCCTTGATTTGCCTGCGACCCCAACGGGGTTAAAACAGGCAGAGCAAGAGGCCAAGGTGATTGCCGGACAGATGATTCAAAAAACCTTCGATTGGCGCAACTATTTGCCCGTGGCGGGGGGCGGACGGTTACACCAGATGGATTTAGCAGAAAAACTGCAAGCCTTTGAACAGTACGTGTTGGCACGGGCAGATGGGGCGGATTACGCTGCCTCGGTACGGGCTACCTGGGAAAAGGCCTACGCGCCCTACATGAGGAAGTTAGAGGCGATCGCCCACTCTCACCCGGCCTTCAGCCTCGCCGAAGCAATCTACACCACGGTTCAACAAATTCCAGCCAACAGCCGTGGCCGACAGGTTTGCTGTACTGCTCTGGGCGCGTTAGCAGAGTTTCTCAATCTAGCTCTACCTATTCCCCTAAAAACCTATTGGGGCACCTATGGCAGCAGTAAAACCCAAACTCGCACGCTGCCATCAGACGATCAAATTCTCGACATCTACGAAACCATCCCTAACCCCTCTTGGCGCTTTGTGTATGGCATTATGGCCACCTACGGCCTCCGCAATCACGAAGTCTTTTTCTGTGACTACAGCACCCTGCAAGACGGCAGCCAGTCGGCGGTGATTGAAGTCTTAGACACAACCAAAACCGGAATCCATCAGGTTTGGCCTTTCCTGCCCGAATGGATCGATCACTTCAACCTCCGAGAGATCGACCTGCCCTCCGTTAGCACTGACCTCAGCCACACTACCCTTCAGCGCATTGGGCAGCTAGTCGCCACTCAATTCCGCCGCTACAACTTGCCATTCTCACCCTATGACCTGCGGCACGCTTGGGCTGTCCGTACTATTCTTGTTGGTTTACCCGATACCGTTGCCGCCCGCATGATGGGGCATTCCGTTACCATTCATACCCGCACCTATCACCGCTGGATCACCCGGCGCGATCAGCAGCAAGCTGTAGAAAATGCCCTCAGCAAACGGCGGTAAATCCATTCTTTACACCCACACTTGGCATTGCTTAATCCGGCTATGAAATTTGTTTTGGGAGCCGCGCTGAGCGCGGCTCCCAAAACAAATTTCATAGCTACAATCAGTAACGCCCCACACTTTACGCTCCACACTTTACGCTCCACACCTTTCCAATCCCAAGATGGCAACTATTCTCCGCGACCTCAGCTACCGCTACCAATGGCTCTACGACAGCATTTCCCGTGTTACGGCATTAGCTGTGGGGGGAGAAAGTCGATTTCGGCAGTTTGCTCTGGAGGGCTTAGACATTCGGCCTGAAACGACTGTGCTGGATTTGTGTTGTGGAAGTGGCCAGACGACTGAGTTATTGGTAGGGCGATCGCTCCAAGTTACTGGGTTAGATGCTTCACCCCTCTCTATCCGCCGTGCTCAGCAAAACGTTCCCGACGCTACCTTTGTTGAAGGCTGGGCCGAAGCTATGCCCTTTGCTGATAAACAGTTTGACGTAGTTCACACGAGCGCCGCTCTGCACGAAATGAAGCCCGTGCAACTCCGCCAAATTTTGCAAGAGGTGTATCGTGTGCTGAGACCGGGGGGTGTATTTACATTCAGTGACTTTCATCAACCTACTAACCCCCTATTTATGCCGGGAATCGCCCTCTTCTTCTGGCTGTTTGAAACCGAAACAGCATGGCAGATGATCGCAACTGATATGACAGCTTTGCTGACTGACGTGGGATTTCAAGCCATCGTCCAGACTTTGCACGCTGGGGGCAGCCTACAAACAGTCCAGTGCCGTCGCCCGACGTAGTTTTTCTGCTGTCGAGCGATCGCAAGGGTTCCCTTTGACTGCGCTCAGAGGAGACTACTTGAAAGATCTGGCTTCGGCTGCGCTCAGCCAGCGAGAACGGTGGGACAGTCATAGCTGGCTTCGGCTGCGCTCAGCCAGCGAGAACGGTGGGACAGCCATAGCTGGCTGAGCGAAGTCGAAGCCAGCGAGAACCATAAGCCATCCGTCTTCAATCACCCGATTGGTGGACTTTCAAAGGATGCATTTTTATGGGATTCTAAATAGATAAAGCAAAAGTATCTTTTGTTACAGAAGTTTTTGAAAACTTCTTAAGAGAAACCTACTAGGGAGCGTGCATGGCAGCACTTAAGAATTATGGCAAGTACACTTCGATTTAACTCAACTGAACTCACCTCCAAGCACAAAGAGAACATTGCTGCTTCGCTGGCCCATCGACTAAAAGTGGCTCGTGACGCTCACAATGCCCATTTGGTGCTTCAGTTAGAACAAGAGCAGCAAGCGCTTCTAAAAGATTCCAAGCCAGCCTTGGTGTCGGCTCTGTCTACAATTGTCCACAACGTTCAGACTACCGTAGCTGCTTGGAGCGAGGCGATCGCTCAACCGAAACGGCTTTCAGTCGAAAGAATTGCCGACGATTCTGGAAACATCTGGTGGCGTGCCTATGACTACCACACCGGAAAAACTCTGTATGCCGAAGCTGAATGGGAAGTGATCGCTTGGATTGAAGAAAACAGCGCAGGATGATGGTCACGCTAGTTTTTGTAAGCTCTAATTGCGGCAAATTGGCAGACCGATAAGATCTACAAGATCTACTAATAGCTCATTAGAGCCTCATTAGAGCCTCATTCAGGGCGTGAAAGCAGTACTTTCACGCCCTGAATGACGTATGGTCTAAATGACGCATACCTAAATCTACCTACAGAGGCAAACAGCCGTTTGCCCCCGTCCATCCCCTCATTAAACTGGGGGTTAGTGGTATTGATGTAAGGATTTTTTGATGGGCGGGCTTCGTCCGCCCATCAAAAAATCCTTACCAACTTAGGACTACCAAACTGGGATAGCTCATCCTTCATCTTTTTCCATGCCTTACCCCTCCGCTCAACCTGGCACAGCTTACCTGGTCGGTGCAGGCCCTGGGAGCCTAGATTATCTGACCGTCCGAGGGCAAATCCTACTCAGGCAAGCAGATGTGGTGGTTTATGATGCACTGATTGATCCAGAGTTGCTAGAGATGGCTTTGACCACTTGCCTATTGATCAACGTGGGCAAGCGTGGTGGGCAACCCAGTATGAAACAAACAGAGATTGATCGCCTCTTAGTCCACTATTGCTTGGCGAAGAAGCGGGTCGTTCGGTTAAAAAGCGGCGACCCGTTTATCTTTGGCCGCACTACATCAGAAATTCAGGCGCTACAGGATGCGGGATGCGAGTTTGAGGTGGTACCTGGAATTTCATCGGCATTGGCCGCTCCGTTGTTAGCGGGCATCCCTCTGACCGACCCCGTGCTCAGCCGCTGTTTTGCCGTGCTCAGCGCTCATGAGCCAGATGCACTCGACTGGCAAAGCTTAGTCGGTATTGACACACTGGTGATATTGATGGGAGGGCAACACCTCGGTACGATTGTGGAGCAACTACAGAGACATGGGCGATCGCCTCAAACTCCAGTTGCGATTCTTCGCTGGGCTGGTCAACCTCAGTCACAAACTTGGATTGGGACGCTAGAAACTATCGTGTTGCAAACCGCACGTCAGCCCCTTTCACCAACAGTTATTACGATTGGAGAAGTCGTTCGCCTGCGTTCTTACCTTCAATCTCCTGACCCAGTGGTTTCTATTACGCCCCCCATCGCTCACAATAAGACGGGTGATCCGGATAAGACGGGTGATCCGGCTCCAATTTTTTCCTCTGCTGCCCCCTTAACCGTGTCTCAATCTAACTTTCTCTCGCCTGAAAATTTATCCTTGCCGCTGTTGAATAAAACGATTTTGGTGACTCGCGCGGCGGGTCAGTCGAGTGCATTTGCCCAGTTGCTACAACAGCAAGGGGCAACGGTCATGGAGGTGCCTGCTCTAGAAATTAAACCGCCCTCCAGTTGGGATGCTCTCGATCGGGCGATCGCCCATCTATCTAATTTCCACTGGCTGATTTTGACGTCTACTAACGGAGTGGACTATTTTTTTGAACGGCTAAACGCTCAGGGAAACGACGCGCGTGCCCTAGCTGGGATCAAAATTGCAGTTGTGGGTCAAAAAACGGCTGCTAGCCTACAACATCATGGGCTTAACGCCGACTTTATTCCCTCTAGCTTTGTCGCTGATGCAATGGTAGAACAGTTCCCCGAACCGCTGGCTGGACTAAAGGTTTTGTTTCCTCGTGTTGAAACAGGCGGTCGTGATGTCTTGGTGCAAGCGTTCACTGCTGCCAAGGCTGCCGTCACAGAAGTATCGGCTTACCAGTCGTGTTGTACACAAGTGCTACCCCCTGAGGTATCTCAGGCGTTACACCGGGGGCAGATTGATGCAATTACATTTGCCAGTTCTAAAACGGTGGAGTGTTTTGGTCATCTCTTGGCGATGGCTAATGATGAGGTAGGAGATGGGTTGAAACCTCAGGAGATTGAAAAGTTGTTAAGCAATACCTGCATTGCCTCCATTGGGCCGCAAACGTCTGCCGCTTGCCTTAAGCGGTTTAGGCGGGTGGATGTGGAGGCAGATCAGTACACGCTGGAAGGGCTGGTTCAGGCACTAACGCAGTGGGCTAACCTGCCCGCCGACACACTATGAGCGATCGCATCCCCAATTCTGCATCTAGCGGCGAACCTAGCGGCGAACCTATTGGCGGCTCTTACGTTCCGCCGCGCGTTATCGGTTTAACGGGCGGGGTAGGAATGGGCAAAACCACGGTTTCTGACTATTTGGCAAACGTGCATCACTTACCTGTGCTGGATGCTGATTTATACGCGCGGGAAGCGGTAGAACCCGGTTCTAAATTACTGCCAGAAATAGTAGAGCGCTACGGTTCTAGTGTGCTAACGCCCCAAGGCAGGCTCGATCGGATGCGCGTGGGTGAGATTATCTTCAATCGACAGCCAGAACGGCTGTGGATAGAGCAGCAGATTCATCCCTATGTGCGCGATCGCATGACGACCGAGCTAAAGAGATTAGGTAAACAAGGCTGCTCCACCTGTGTGCTAGCCATTCCTTTGTTATTTGAGGCCCGCATGACCGATTTGACCACCGAAATTTGGGTGGTAGTATGCCCGCTTGACCAGCAAGTTGAGCGACTGATGCAGCGAGAGATTGAAAGCACCGTCAGGGAGCACTTGAGTTTTAACCAAGTTCAAGCTCGGATTAATAGCCAAATGCCAATCGATCAAAAAATTAAACTAGCAGATGTTGTTCTAGACAACTCCTCTACCTTAGAAGCGCTTTTGCTCCAGGTTGACACAGCACTCAACTCGACTCCGGCTTCCCCATTCACCGTGTCTAGCCAACTATAGCGATCGCCACGAAGATTAGAACAAATGGTGATGTTGGAAGCCACATACGGTAGAACTCTCATGTGAATCGTTTTTTGGCTTAACCTGAAACGATTTATGCTCACGCAAAGGCGTGTACGCAAGAAGTCTGGTCAGTGGAATTGCTGGAGCTAAGATGTGTTACCCAAAACGCGCCTTAGTCTGAAGAACATTACTAATGTTTTGATCAAGCAAGATTAATCAACGCCCCGTCAGGTTACGCGCTAAGCTAAACCCTTAAGATCACAAATTAATTAGCCTGTAATCTTTTTTTGTACTTAATCCTTAAGGTATAGCCATAGACGGATTGGTTAGGACGGGGTGCAGGGGTGGAACCCCTGGCTGGGAGCAAAGCCCCCACACCCCCTTTGATCCCAGTGTCCTAACCTTTGTGGCGACAGCTATATGAGTCTTACTGCATCGCTACTATGGAGTGCCCTGTATGAACGAACCTGCTGAGCTTTCAACCATAAGGGTTCTGATTGTGGAAGATGATCCCATGATGCAATTGGGATTAGAGCAATCTTTAGCAAGCCAACCCCACATTGACGTAGTCGGGCGGGCAGACGATGGCTACCTGGCAATCGACGCAGCGGTTAAGCTCAAGCCCGATATCATCGTCATGGATATCGGTTTGCCGCGCCTGGATGGAATTGCTGCCACAGAAAAAATAAAGGCACTCTTGCCCACTGTCCGGGTGGTTATGCTGACCTCTCATACTACTGAGAATGAGGTAATTGCGGCACTTTCGGCAGGGGCTGACGCGTACTGCGTTAAAGGTACCAGCGTTGATCGATTGCTGGCGGCGATCGCCGCAGCTCGTGAAGGGGCTAGCTACCTTGATCCGCTGGTGGCGCGGCAGGTGATGGATCATCTCAAGTCGCCGACCAATTCAGCCGATGCGATCGCTGTCGGCCAGCTCTCCCAGCGGGAGGTAGAAGTTCTAAAACTAATGGTAGAAGGTCGCAGTAATCCAGAAATTGCGGCTGTGCTTTATCTCAGTCCCAACACTGTAAAGACTCACGTTCGGGGCATTATGAACAAACTAGCCGTCGATGATCGCGTGCAGGCGGCTGTAGTTGCTCTACGGGCAGGGCTGGTTTAGGTTTAGGAGTGGAGGCGATCGCGAACCCATCTCAATGCCACAAACCCCCTACGCTATATCCATCTATGCCAGTCGTATGACTGTCACATATAGCGCAAATTAACGTCGGTTTGCAGAGAAAATACGTCTAAGGTCTGAGGGACGAATTTTGGTTCACGGACTAATATTAGTGTAATAAGCCATAACTGCCTATCTAAGGAATGAGTTTGTTTTCCGATTTTGCCTCTGGAGGCAACCAACAGATGTCGATAACTGTGCTGGTGTCTCCTATGTACTATCCAAGACGTTTTGCCAATATACTTCGTTTGTATAAGATGCCCAAAAAAGCTTGAATTGGCTTTGGAAAAGTATCTTAGGATAAGGCTGTTTCGGTGGCAAAGCCCGTAGAATTCTACAGATTTGTCAACGCAGAAATTGGACTCACTTAGATTGGTCGTGCGGTCTTCACCTGCGTAGTGGCTTCACCATCAGAAGCGATTTCTAGATTCATTCATTCATCCTGACATTTCCTGTTTTAGCGGTGTTTGTAAGCTGTTTGTTTGAGCTTGTTATGTAAGCTTGACTAACTCGCTCTCCCTCAGGTGATGCATAGGTGGGCAAAGCTGTCCCTTTTCCAGCCCCCCCCGTCTAGGGACTTCCGTATGTACTAAACATTTTGACTGGGCTGAACCGTATGACAACCACACTCGACGAAATTTACAAGTTCTTTGAAACTCCCCCGCCTTTCTACCTCAATAAGGAATTGGCGGTCTGCTACGTGCTCGCGGTGCTGTTGCGCCAAGACTCTTATGGCACTGAACTGATCAATCTGCTTGAAACTGAATATCCAACCTATCGCTTGTCTGACACGGTTTTGTACAGTGCGCTCAAGTTTTTAGAGGATGCTGCCGCTATCGTTGGCTACTGGAAAAAAGTCGAGGGCAGAGGCAGACCCCGCCGTATGTATCAAATCACTCCAGAATGGCGCGATCGCGCTGAAGAGTTAGCTCGTCTTTGGGATGACTACACTCAGAAGGCGGTTGTTCCGATGGTAGAAATGGCCAGGTAGTAGCTGTTCTGGGTTTGTGACCTGACTACACAGTCTTATAGAAATGGGTGGGTTGATCTTAGAGATCGACCCACCCATTTTTACGAGATTTAGATCAAAGAGGAAAGGCGATCGCCGATGCTGCCATCGGAACACGTTAACCAGTGCTCAGCAGGGTATAAAGTTTTCTCAGGTTAGACCTGAGACTGCTTACAATTAATCCATGCAAACCCAAGACCTTCCCTCATCCGCTTCGTTCTTGCCCCTTGCAGAAACACTCAAGCAGCGTCGCCAGCAGCTTGCCGCGTTGATTGATTCACCCGTGGTTCTGTGGTCAGGGCGCAGTAGTGCTCGCAACTTTCCGGCCAACACTTACCCGTTTCGCGCCAGTAGCCACTTCTTATATTTCGCAGGTTTACCGCTGGAGAATGCTGCCATTCGCCTCGAACACGGGCGCTTGGAGCTGTTTGTAGACGACCCTAAACCCACCGATAGTCTATGGCATGGCTTGACTCCCACTCGTGATGAAATCGCTGTTGAAATAGGGGCAGATGCCGCGTTTCCATTAATTGCATTAATGTCCCGTACAGTGGGAGCTGCCACGCTATCAGTGCAAGACCCTGCTACTCGGCAACAACAACCGCGCCTGCTCGATCGCCCGGTAGCATCGGCACATCAGGCGCAGGGGCTAGATGGAGCACTGGCAAAGGCGATCGCCCACATGCGCCTGTGTCACGATGCCGCTGGCCTAGCTGAAATTCGTGCCGCTGTTTCCGTCACAGTCCAAGCACATGTCGCTGGCATGGCTGTCACTCGCACTGCCCACCGTGAATCCCAGATTCGTGCAGCGATGGAAAGTGTCATTATCGGGCACAACATGACGACGGCTTACTCTAGCATCGTCACGGTTCATGGCGAAGTGTTGCACAACAACCAATACCACCATGCGTTGCAACCAGGAGAATTGCTGCTGGCTGATGTGGGTGCCGAGACAGCATCAGGCTGGGCCTCGGACGTAACCCGAACCTGGCCTGTTTCTGGCAAATTTTCTCCTACCCAGCGCGATCTCTACGATATAGTCCTGGCAGCCCACGATCGCTGCATTGAGCAACTACGCCCCGGTGTTGAGTATCAAGATCTACACCTGCTTGCGGCTCATACTCTGGCCGAGGGCTTGGTTGACCTTGGCATTTTATGTGGCTCCCCCGACGAACTAGTTGCTCGTGATGCCCATGCCCTATTTTTCCCTCACGGAATTGGGCATTTGCTGGGTCTGGATGTCCACGATATGGAAGATCTAGGAGATTTGGCTGGTTACGAGGAAGGACGCACCCGCAGCGATCGCTTTGGTCTGAGCTATTTGCGGCTCAATCGCCCTCTGCGCCCCGGCATGATCGTCACCATCGAACCAGGGTTTTATCAGGTACCTGCCCTGTTAAATGACCCAGAACGCCGAGCTACCTACCAAGGCTGCATCAATTGGGAGCAACTAGCGAAGTTTGCTGACGTTCGCGGCATTCGCATTGAAGACGATGTGCTAGTGACCGCAGCAGGTTGTGAGGTGTTGACGGCGGCATTGCCGACTCAGGCAGAGGCGATCGAAGCATTAGTCTAGGAGCAGGCCACAACGATTAGGACAAATACCGATTGAAACAGCGATTTAAGTAGGTGGGCTTAATTAAACATAAGATTCTAAAACCCTGCGCCGCCCGCACAGTGGGCGGCGCAGGGTTTTAGAACTTGGTTTTTATTTAGGTTGAACTACTTAGAACCCGTACGGCGCGCAAGTTCTAAATCGTCACTCGTCCTAACCATTGGGGCACCTGTAATAAACCTGCAATAGAATAGACCTCTTGCGTGAGTCATTTTCCGGCTTCGCCAGGAAAGCGCTTCACGCTCACGAAAAACCATTCACGTAAAAAGTCTGATCAGAATTACTGCCCTTCTAAAACTCAACCGAAGCAATTTGAGTGGAGCCTGTATAATGACGTGACACCCCTTATCCAGGAGTGATTGATAGTTAAGATAATCTACTTTATAAAACAAAACATATTTGGCTGTGATCTCGATTTACCCAGGCAGCTTTGACCCCATTACCCTCGGTCATTTAGATATTATTGAGCGAGGCTGTCGGCTTTTTGATCGGTTGATCGTAGTGGTTATGCGAAACCCGACCAAAAACCCTCTGTTCCCGGTAGAGCAGAGGATTGAGCAGATTCGTCATGCAACTCGGCACTTGAAGAACGTAGAGGTAGATAGCTTTGATGGTTTAACCGTCACCTACGCCAAAATGCGAGGAGCCAAAATGCTACTGCGAGGGCTGAGGGTACTCTCAGATTTTGAAAAAGAGCTACAGATGGCTCACACTAACAAGACGCTAGCAAACGACATCGAAACTTTTTTTCTAGCCACGTCAAGCGAATACAGTTTTCTTAGTAGCAGTTTAGTCAAAGAAATTGCCAAGTTTAGCGGCCCTGTTGATCATCTTGTCCCTCAATCTGTTGCGTTAGATATTCGCCAATGCTACGCCAAGACTCCCCCAATCGCATCTCCTCTGACCGCAACGGAACCATTGCCAATGGCGGAATCTCCTCCAATCCTATTGCCAACGGAGAAGCCGTCCGGATCGGTGGAGTAGATATTCAGCATGAGCTAGAAAAGCTGGAAGAAATGATTCTAGACAGCCCGCGTATTCTCAGTCGCACCATTGTTAATGAGGATCAGTTGCTAGATCAACTGGCACTGGTGCAAATTAATTTGCCAACGGCTTTTGAAGAGGCTAGAAAGTTGTTGCAGCACAAAGAGGAAGTGCTGTTAGAAGCCGAGCAATATGCCCAAGAAATTATCGAAACGGCAGAGCGGCGAGCTGCCCAAATTTTGGATGAGATGGGCTTAATTCGTCAGGCAGAGCTTGAAGTCAAGCAAATTCGTCAGCGCGTGCAGCAGGAATGTGAAGGAGCACAAGAGCAGGCGATGGCTGAAATTGAGCGGATGCGGCGGCAGGCTCAGCAAGAATTAGATGAGATGCGGCGACGGGCGATCGCCGAATGTGATGATGTACAAGCCGGGGCAGATGACTATGCCGATCGCGTGCTGCAAGAGTTAGAGCAACAGTTTAGTGAAATGTTGCGCGTGGTACGTAATGGGCGTCAGCAACTGACTGTCGAGTCCCCTAATCGGGTAGATTCCACCGCTCGCTCTGCCAGCGGACGGACGGGCGATCGCCCAAAAAAATAGCGATCGGTTGATCCCGTAGAGACGCGATTAATCGCGTCTCTACAAGCGTTAGGTTGAGATAGCGTTGCTGCTACCTTCTACATCGGGATATAGCAAAATTTTAAACGTGTCGGGTGTTGGAGCCACGGCGCGCTCTACGGCTGCGGCTAGTTCGCTAAGGGGATAGCGATCGCTCACCAAAGCCTTCACATCAATCCGCTGGTTAAATACAATATCGGCAGCCAGTGCCTGAACCCGATAGGACGAACTGTAGCTGCCCATCAAATCAATTTCTCGCCGATAAAGAATGTTGGGATTGATGGGAATTTCCATTTCATCTGGAAACTCTGCAAAGAACAGAATTTTGCCGCCTTTGCGGGTGCTTTCGAGCGCTTGAAAAAAGGCTTTTTCACTCGGAACCGCCAGGATGCTAGTGTCCACCCCCATGCCATTCGTGCTGCTCCCAATTTTAGCCAGCAGATCAGGATCACGCGCGTCGAAAGCCGCATCGGCTCCCAGAGTCAGCGCCCGTTCTAGCCGCGAGGGAATCAGGTCAGTGGCGATCGCCCGTGCTCCAAAATACTTCACCAACATCACAAACATCAGCCCAATCGGGCCTGCCCCCGTCACCAACACGGTTTGTCCCGGAGCCACCTGCGCCTTCTTTACGGCTTTTAGGCAGCAGTTCGTGGGTTCCACAAAGCTGGCCTGCTCAAAGGTAATGTTGTCAGGAATGATTAACAGCCCGCCATTGCGAACAATGTGCCCTGGCACCTTTACATAGTCAGCAAACCCGCCCCCACTCGGCGTAAACCCTGCCGTAGTCGTCACCGTTTTATAGACATCGCACATCGAAAAATTGTCGTTTAGACAATAGCCACAGTGCATGCAGGGAATATGATGCAATACCACCACTCGCTGCCCCACCTGCCAGCCCTTTACCTCAGCCCCTACTGCTGCAATCACCCCAGCCGTTTCATGCCCAAAAATTCGGGGTGGCTCGTATAGGGGATAGCGGATTTTCTTAATATCTGACTGGCACAAACCCACGACCTGCACCTGTACAAGCACCTCGTCGTCGGCTAGCTCTGGCACGGGCACGTCTTCATAGCTAAGCTGATTGACTCCTCGAAACACCTGCGCCTTCATAGGATCTTCTCTGAGTAAGGTCTAGTGTATCTTCCCAGTTCTGTTCCCGTTATGCTCTAATTTCTTTACAATCTCTGGTAGTGGTATTGATGTAAGGATTTTTTGATGGGCGGGCTTCGCCCATCAAAAAATCCTTACCAATTTAGGACTACCCAATCTCTAAACCATAGTGTAGAGATTGACTGATTACTCCATAAAGCTTATACATGTTCAGTAACTATGCGCTAGTCTTAATGAGTCCCCGTGTGTAATATAAGACATTCGGATATAAATGTCGGTGGGTTTCCCGTTTATGCAGGTGCTGGCCATGCAGGTTCATAATCCGTCGCCGTCAAAAAAAATTAAGCTGAAAAATTTTCTCACCGGGCAAGTTGCCCAAGCTATTACTGTGAGCGATCGGAATGCGTTACCAGACGCGATCGCCACTCTAGGCTTTCAAGGTTCGCGCCCTGTCTTGGTGATAGTGGGTGGTGCCAGCAATCTGGCTCCAGATGACTATACACGTCTAGAAAATCTATTTGTAGAATCTCTAGCTCCCTTGGCCGAAGAATTGGGAATGATTGTGGTAGATGGTGGTACCGATGTAGGCGTGATGCGGCTCATGGGTCGTGCTCGTGCCAAGTTAGGCGCAGCCTTTCCGCTGGTCGGTGTAACGCCTTTTCACAAGGCAAGAGTTCCCCAAAATCCAAATCCTCAGGCAAAGTCGCTGGAACCCAATCACACTCACTTCATTTTGGTACCTGGATTTGAATGGGGGGATGAATCTCCGTGGATTGCGGATGTTGCTACTGCGTTGTCGGGTAAGGCTCCATCCGTTACCATCTTGCTGAACGGTGGCAGTGCTTCTCTGAGCGATGTGCGCGCAAGCATTGCAGGTAGCCGCCCCGTTGTGGTGATTGCTGGCACAGGTCGGTTAGCTGATGAACTGGCAACAGCTATTCGCCATCCTGATGTAACAGTACGTCCAGAACTTTCGCCAGTAATTGAGACTGGGTTACGCAGTGTTGGTTTTGCTCTGTTTGACTTGTCCAAATCTAAAGCCCAGTTTCAAGTGGGGTTAAGGCAACACATGCTGAGTCGAAAAAGCCTAGTCTTATCGAAGGCTTAAACCGTTTAACCGAATGCTCAGAGCAGTCCGATGGTTTTGCAAAAGTGGGCTGCTCTCTCTATTCCTAACAGTCTTGGCAGTTGCTTGTTGCTATATCAACCCTTTGAAAGGCAGTACATTGGGTGTGATGCTATCAGGTAATCAACTATGGCAAGAGAAGACCTTGATACTGCTGAGGTAGCAACCTCAGCGGGGAACCGACGCGGCTCTCACAAAAAAACGCTGCCTTTGAGTGCCGAGGATAAGAGCCGATTCCGAAAATACGCCGCAACTATTGACTCTCTAAAAATTACTGATATTCAGCGAGAATTCCTGAAAAACCGCTGGTTTGACCAAGTGGACTGGATGAGCAATGAAGCCGCCAAGAACCGCAGGTGGTATGAGCTGCTGCGCTCAATTGTGATTATTGGTAGTGCCATAGTTCCGACGTTGGTTACATTTGGCACTTTGGCTCCTGCCTTCAGCAACATCAATTCTCAAAAAATATCCTTTGAGCCGTTCGGTGAAACTCCTGCCATACTTTTGTCCCGTGAAAATACCTCAGGTATCGAGAGGTTGGAC
>Ga0335394_10001717_pt1 | contig 24655 bp, 11 predicted proteins | sample MAT03_FD_205741 | JGI IMG/M metagenome (GOLD analysis project Ga0335394, IMG submission 205741) | Freshwater microbial communities from Lake Fryxell liftoff mats and glacier meltwater in Antarctica - MAT-03 (spades assembly) (version 2) ...
CAGCCGCGCATCATCGCGGTGGATGAGGTCTACCGCCTGATGCGGCATCCGTCGCTGCTGGACTTCCTGATTGAGGCGGCGAAGACCTTTCGTACCCGCCGAAAAAAGCTGATCTGTGTGGATCAGTTGAGAGCGAATTCAAGGCGAGTTGTGGCACATCCGTGCTAAAAGCGAACTGCTCCACCTGATATTCGGCGGTGTCACACCAGCGGGCGTTGCGATGATACGGTTTCTTCCCTGTGTAGGTCGTCGGATAGCGCCCATTCCCGAATTTGTAGGCGTAGCGTTCTTGTAGCGAACGCCAGGTGTAGTCGGGAAAAGCTCGCAGGATTTCCCACTGGTCAATGTTATCGTCAATCATCTCGCGCAGCTTCGTCAGATCATCATCGTCCCAGAAATAACCCGTGCTTTTGTGGGTTGTGCTGCGCTCGGAGAGGCTGCCATCGCGCCAGTGAACAGTGATGCGCTTGGTATGGCGCGTGATTTTGCTGATCTTAATGTAGCGGGCGAACTGCTCAAATAAATCGCGCTTTTCTTCGCGCGGCACATCGTCCCAGCGTTGGATGATGATTTCCAGCACCGGACGCGCTTCGACCAGTGAACGGGATTTATGCTCATTGGACTGGATATGGTGCAATTCAGCGTGTAAGCCTTCCAACTCGTGTTCAGCCGCTTCGTAGCGTGCCTGCGCTCGTGCCACCATCTCCGGGTGGGTCAGCAGTCCCAGACTGGCGATAATGTTATCCTTCGTCTGCTCTGCCTGCCGGATCGCCGCCTGCACCCGCCGCACATCCGCCTGATCCACATTCTCCAGACTCGCCAGTGCTGCCTGCCACAGTGCCTCATCAATCGTGGTCGCGTGCAGTCGCTCCAGCAGCATCTCATCCACCAGACCATCCACAATCGAGGCTTTGATGTTCCAGACATTTGAACGGTAAGGATACTCTGCCAGTTGGTACTTATAGTGTTTGGCTTCTGTACCCCAACTGCATGTCAGCCGCCGGTGGGGATACTCCGGCAGATCGTCGGTGTAGGCAAGATAAGCATAGGTCGGTTTCGGTTCTTCGCGCTCGTCTTTGTTGTGGCGTACCCAGGGACGATACGGCACATACTGCGGATTGGGTTCACCATAGAAATCGACTGGCGACAGGCGATTATAGGCATACATGAACAGGTCGAGCGGGATAATGCCTTCATGGTTGTTGAATTGGACAATCGCACCTTTGTGAATCCAGTGTCCGATGTAAGCCACATTCACCAGCATGTTTCGCAAGCCATCCTGTGAGGGTGTCAATCCGCCTGTAAACGGTGAGCGCCGCTCCAGATGATCGGTCACTTGAAACCCTTCGGGAATCGCCTCTTTGGGGATGTCGGGCAGATAGGGTCCGTTCCGGTCAATCTGCTTCCAGGTCGTGCTGAAGTTGCCATCGTTCTCGCGGAACAACTCGAAGTAGCGCAGCATCACATCGGCGTACAGATCAAAGCGTTTGTACTTGCGGTAGTCGGGGTTCAATGCCCCGTTGGGTAAATGGCTGCGTCCATCCATCACGAAGCCAGGCAGAATTTTCCGTCCGGTCCACATGCCGCTGGCGCTGCGACGGTGACGCGCTGCCACGAGCCTGCCGCGTATCTGGTATTGCAGATAATCCGCTGCCCGCTGTGCTTCCTCGCGGAACATCTTCATGTGGGAGGAACCCATAATTTGGTGAGCAAAGTCAAAGATCATCATCGGGGTCATCACCTGCACGTTGTTCCGTTTGCAGGCATCAATGAAGATGTTGGTTTCAATCATCGTCACATCACGGAAGAAGCGATCCACATCCTGCGCCGCGACCAGCCCAATCTGTCCGGTTTCGATCAGGTCATACAGCGTGGACATGCCTTTGCGCTCGCGGATTTTCTTCGTTCCGCTCACGCCTGCGTCCATGTCGATCATGAACACGTTCTCACGTACCCAGCCCTGCCGCAGCAGATGTTCAATCATGTCCACCGTTTGCAGGGTGGTGGAGATATTGCCAATTTGCCCTTCGGATGATTGACGATAATACACCGCCGCAGGTCGTCCAACAGGGAGTGGCTGGAGTTTATACGGGTCAATTGGCTGTTCCGGGCGTTTCAGTGTTCTGGGCATCGCTTTTCCTCCTTCCAATGAAAAACGCCCTGCTCCCGCGAAAATGATACGGCAAGAGCAAGGCGCATAATGTACAATGCTTCCTAGCCCTGCGACGTGTCATCTGCACTCGCGGGGTCAGCCAGATCGGAGTGTTTCCGCACTTCGGTCTGGCGCAACAACGAATTGTCTTCAGTGTACTCACTTTCGCCCAGCCGCGCAACAATGCGAAGCATCGAACGATACACCGCCAGCAGATTGATGCCGTCATTTTCAGGAGTATGCGGTTGTTCATCTGACAGGCGCTCAGGCTTCAACGGCTGCCTCCTGCGTCATCTGGTTCTTGTGATGTTGGACTGCCTCCAAAATGAAATGACGCGCCATAAATGAACTTGGCAGCTTGAGCCGCTTCGCCAGCGTTTCAATCTCGTCCTGCTCCACTTCGGTGAGCCGGATGCTGAACATCAAGGCACGTTTAGGCTGTCGTTCAGGTAGGGTGGAATTCAGTTGGATGGTCATGGGACAAGTCTCCTCGTCATACTGACAAGTTCAGACTATCACACTGACCTCACTCAACTTGAGGAATTTTACAGTTTTGCCCCGTCAATTTTGACAAATCGAGAGTCAAAATTACGCGATTTTCTGAAAAACTACTCAAGTGTGCGATGCCGATGTTCAAGAAGTTGCTTCTGTCGGCACATCGCTTGGTAGGGGTTTGTTGATGACCATCAGTGTAAGCCACAGAGTCATTGAAGACAATACGATATTGCACAAATCAGGCACTATAAAACCGTGAGCAACCTTGTGCCGAAACCCAAAGGGTTCATTAGTGTCCAGATACCATTTTATCATTCTAACAAGGTTATCGCCTAGATTTCGCTTAACATCTGCATCGCTAAGCAAATCCCCAAGCAGCTTCTGCCCCCATATCGTCCCTTTTGCATTAGCGTCTAATTTCTTGACGGCAATGCTGGCTTCTTCCGCCCAAGTCCGCAGTATATTTTCAAGTTGAGGGATGAGGATGTGAACAGAGCTAATGTAATCCCGTTCAATGTGTCTATGGATACCTTGTTGAAGGATGCGCCAGTCGTAACTCCCCGCCAGGCTTGAGGTCGAGAGCAGAGGAGCAATATGTGCTTCCGTTAAATGTCCGTCCTCTCGCCAAGAGAAGAACAGAGTACCGATGATAGCAGCTACCTGTCTCACGTAAGTTATCTCTAATAAACGGACAATTTCGCTATCTCCCTCACGGAAATCAGTTCGTGGGTTGCCGTATTGATCTATGTCTCGCGCAGGGATCCAGCCAAGCAATCCGGCATTCTGATAGTTTTTAGCTCTCTCAGAAATAATGGCATCATTGATTAGGAGGCGCTCATCCTTAAGTAAGGTTTCCAATCTATTCTCAATAGCATCATACTCATTTTTCATCTGTTCAGGAGTAGGTAAAAGCTGTTCTGTCGTGATGCTCTCTATGGTGCGGGCGAGTATCTTGTTTAAATCGTCCTCAATTGAACCTGGGGTAGGCGGTTGACCATGAAGCATCTGGCTGATTTGACTTGCTTGCTGGAAGAACTGTTCGGCTTGCTCCGTATTGCCTAACTGTTGGGCTATTTTGCCAGCTTCTGCATAACAAGATTCTGCGTGCGCCAAATTCCCAATAACAAAACTATTGTGAGCTTCGAGCGGCAGGATGACACATCGAAATCCATCTATCGCATCTTCTATGCTCCGATCACCGCCTGCTAGACCTCTGGCAACAGAAACCGCGCTTCTCAGTAACCAGAAATCCAAGTGATGTTCATGTAACTTCCCACGTATCAGCCCTAGCAGGCGCTCCCTAACTTCCTGCTTGGTTCCCGCTCTAAACTTTTCGAGACAGTCTGTAACATCTTGCAAAGCCAGCAGCAGTTGAATCGCAAATGTAATCGTGCCTTCGTTAGATGTGTCAACTAACCACAAAAGGCTGGTGAGGAGCCTGATGCTTTCCTCTTTTTTACCAAAGCTGCAATAAATGTCTAAAGCTCGTTTGTAGGATTGCGTTACTTGGAATTGTTCATCGTCCGCTTTAGCAGCAAAATTCTTAACCTGTCCGGGTAAGCCCGTCGGCACATCGCCATCGGCTCTGAAACGCTTGATGAAGTCTTCACACATTTCAGCTTCGAGCATTGCTCGTTGATAGTCAGGCTTGCTCAATTTGCGCCTCTTCAATCAAATGAATTGTCTTAAAATCGAACATCCGCAACTTTGAGCGCAAACCGAACGAAAGTCTCCACTCGTTTGAGCCTTTCCAGATCAGGCATGGCTTTAACAATTTTCTCTGCATCAATTAGGTCGTTGTATGGGCGCTTACCTTCCTGACGGTAAATCTGCATCAGACGTTTCTTGGGATTGTTGACCCGTTCGGGGTGACGTTCTCTCGCAACACTAACCCGACGATGAGGCTTGGATAAAACAACCTCAATCGCTCTATTGTCTGCTATCAACCATGCTTCAAGTTCTTCCTCGATACAGACTAGAAAAACCTTCTTCGCGTCTGCCTTTGCTGCGGTAAGAGAACGCTGAATGTCCTCACGGTCTTCCTTGCGGCAGGGTACAGTCTCTCGCCATGAAGGATGCAAATCCCACATGATGACGACATGATCACAGCCACTGTTGAGCAGTTGCACGGCAGCTTTGCCACACTCAGACACCAGATTTTTCTTGTTGTCCAGCGTCACGCTTTCTATCTCGATATCTGGTTTGATTTGTTTCGCCAGATACTCACATACTTTGCGGTCTGCTCCTTGTGGACCACACTCGAATATCATTCCAACCTTCATCACTTCGCCTCGCTGCTAAGTCTATTCATGGTGTAAAGGCGACCCGGACCGAAGCTCTTAGCCCATTCCTCAAGAGATACCTGATCTCCGGGGCGGAAGAAGGTTGGCTGTCCATCAATCCGCTCAACCAGCACAATTTGAGAAAGTGCCAACAAATCGAGCAAGTAGGGTGAGTGTGTCGTGATAATCACCTGCGTCAGCCCTGTTTCGATGACGTTTCGCAGTTCCTCAACGATAAGGTGAATAGTACGTGGATCAAGCCCATTCTCGATTTCCTCAATTATGATTAAAGGTGGTGGTGATGGGTGACGGAACAGGGCGAGTAATGCGAGAACACGGAGTGTACCAGTTGAAAGTAGCCATCCCGGAATTTTGAAATTTTCCTCAGCAAGTTGTAAGTACACAGATCGCTCAATTTCTGATGTGAGAGTTGGCTGTATATCGCGTGCATAAGGCAGGACATATTGAAGAGTTTCGATAATTCCTTCAAAAGCTTCAAGGCTTTGCTGGCGAATGTCCAACAGGAATTCTGCTATGTTTGATCCATCATAAGCGAGGCGAACCGTGTTACCTGTCCGCCTCTGGGGTTTCGGATTTCCCATCATGACAGGGTTCAGCAGCACAAACTGCCAATCTGCGACGAAATTGTAAACGTTTCTGTACGCATCGAGACTCGTGCGTAGTGCAGAGATGAGGGATAATCCATCAGGAAAATTAGCTTTCAACAGGTCGAGATTATCATCCTCGAACTCCGTATGTCCCTCTTTATCACGCACGACACGCTGGCGATCACCAGCCTTGAAAGTTTCGCGTTGAATGAATAACTGATCACCGCTTGGGGTCGTCGTAATTGACATGTCGAAAGCCGCTGTCTCATGCCACGAATCTCCCTCATGCTGAAACCCTACATTGCCGCGAAACTGAAACTCGACAGGGTTTGTGAGATAGTTTTTTCCGCTGTCTTTGATCTGAGGCTTATGTGGCACGGCAGCATTACGGATATTCTCAAAGCCACGCCATTGGATCATTGCTTCGTCCAGCCCTTGAGTCAGAATACTCTGGTAAGTTTGCAGTCCTTCGATAATGCTGCTCTTTCCCGAACCATTATTCCCAATGAATACTGTCAAAGGTGTGAATTTGATGACTTTACTATCTCTAACAGCCTTGAAGTTTTTGAGCTTGAATGACGCTAAAGGTAGCTTCAATTTACCAACCCTTTCTCTACATCTCGATAAGCATTCTGCGCGGCGACTTTGACAGGCGCGCCCACCAGTGGGAATGTATTCAGAATATGCACAAACTCGGCTTCACTCAACCCATAAATGTGGGCGATGATGCCATCCAGCTCTGCCCGCAAGCGCGCCCGCTCTACAGGATTGGTAACACCCTCTTTATGACTGCCTAACCCAACCTCACGCGCCAGATCATCGAATTCAGGCGTGGTGCAGATGAGACGCGCTGCTCGTTCAACGATTGCATCAAAGAATTGATCCCCTTTGCAAAGGCGTGGGACGGGCGTTTGGTAGACATAAAACATTGTGAGCTGTGTACCAACACTTTGACGCAAAGAGAAATCAATAACAAAGCTACTCATTACCGCTGTAAAGTACAGCATTTCATGATTATTGAAGTATTCACTCCCCCGTTTTACAGAGTTTAGAGAATGACCATAGAAAACATTTCTTGGTAGTATAGTACAAACCATCGTTCGTTCGTTGGTATTACCAGTGATGGAACGATAAGCAAAACGATATTTCTGATAATTAATAACTTGATGTATATCATTGCTACGCGCACCTACGACATCTTTTCTTCCAGCAGTTTCGTCCACCCAGTAACGTGGCTTAGCATATTCAGCCGTGAAGTGCCATATCATTTTTCCCTCAAATAAGGGCAGCCGACCCGGCGCAGGCGACTGGTAAAACAGATGGCTATCATTGGTCATATGAAATTCGCTGGATAGCTTCACGTTCCATGTATCGGGTACTTCTTCTCCGATCATAGGGAACTTGAGCATCTTTTCCGCGATTTGTACATCCATCTCGTTTTGGAATTCTGTCACTGAAAGAGAATCTGGTGACAGGCGCTTAATCATATCAATGTCAATCATGACGCTTTCGCTGTTCGGGAAATGTTCCAAGTCTTGAACATGATGGCGCATAAAAGCGGCAGGGAATTTTTTGGTTGTCCCACCTTTGCGGAATGTCAACACGACAAACTTGAAGCGACTGTCCACACCCTCGAAAATACCTTTTCGGTTTTCAAAGGAAAAAAGTCCCGTGACATGGGTATGATCGAACAGCAGTTCACGTAATTGTTTTGTGCCGAGATCGCTGTAAATCCCTGAAGGAAGGACAATCCCGCACAAACCCCCATCTCGTAGTAACTTGTAGCTTTGCTCTGTGAACAACTTATAGAGATTGATATCTGAGCCGACTTTTCGCCCGTTTACCACGCCTGTTTGATGAGTGTAATGGGCATCTGCGCGATAGAAGGAACTCACATACGGGAAACTGCTTAGATAGTCAAGATAATCCTTGCTTATTTCCGGGTTTTCCAGCATTGTATCCAGAACCGCTTTGAACTCTTCTTTGGTACTGATACGCCGATCTATGCTTTCGTCGTAGCGTTTTGCAAATTCACGGTCAATGGGTTTGAAGATTTCCCACGGCGGATTGGCAATAATCACATCAAAGCCGCCGCGTGTTTCGATAATTTCATCAAATTCGTAGCCCCAATGAAAGGGATCCAATCGCTCAATATCAGCAATAGATAGCTGGCGTTTCTTGGTTTTACCATTTGCCTGCGCTTGTTCAAATTGGATACCAAGTTCTTGAAAATCGTCCAAAAGAATGGGGTCAAGTGTGGCATAGGCTTGCGCCTTATGGTCGTCAATCTGCTTACGTAGTGCTTGCAGATCATCCGTCATGCTGGATGTGTTGCGATACAGGTGAATAAGGCGGTTTTTCTCGTCCAGTACGCGGCGATACTGTGCCGCTTTTTCCGACTGAAACAGACTCATTTGTGCCTTATCGAAGCGTTTTTCATCAACGGTCAGCAAACCCATGAGCGAATTACCCGTCATGAGGTTGAAGTCGATATTGGGCAGCGGTTCGAGTTGGTCAACGTTCTGGGCGGAACTTACGAGCACCAGGAATAGGCGCAGTTTGGCGATTTCCGCCGCTTCTTCCATGATGTCCACGCCATAAAGGTTATCGGTGATGATGCGCTTGCGGACGTAGTAATTGATAGACGGATGATTGGTATCAATCTCTTTTAGATGAGCCGTCAGATAAGTATCGTTCAGGAAACGAATCTTGCCGTAAACTGCCGCATAAATGTCCAGCAGCGTTTTCATCGCTGCAACGAGGAATGCGCCGGAGCCACAGGCAGGATCAAGAACTGAAATCTTCGGCAGGACGGTGAACAAGAGCAGGCGGCACAGGTCTGCATCCAGCTTGACCAGCACTTCGTTCAGATCGCTGAATTTGCGTGTGCTGTTCTGGTGGATGCGGTCAAGAATGACGGCATGAATGGTACGCTCACAGAGATACTGCGTGATCTCAGTACGGGTGTAGTATGCGCCAAATGCCTTCTGATTGATGTATTTCTCGAAGATGTACCCTAACACATCGGGGTTGATCTCGTTATCGTCTGCGCCGGGCGTGTCGTCCAGGTGCCATGAATAGCTGCCGAACAGGTCTAGCACATTCTCGAATGCCTGATCGGGAATGTGGATGTTTTTGTATTCAATCTCCAGCTTATGCGGGATGAACAGCCCGCCGTTCAGGTAGCGAATCGGACCCAGCAAGGCTTTGGCTTCGGTGCTGCGTTGATTCTCTGGCTTGGCAAAACCTTCAAAAAACAGTGCATCCAGAAATTCGCCGTAATAGCGATCACTACCGCGTTTTTGACTCTCTTTCAATTTGTCATCCAGATAGCGGGTGTTGTTCTGGATAAAGCCGCGTTTCTGTAAGAAATAGATGAACATCAGGCGGTTCAACAGCACAGATGCATACCAGAAGCGGTCTGCTTCGCGCTCAATGCCTTGAATCATGTCGATAAAATCGACGCGCAGCGTACTGAATTCGTTGTAGAATTTCCGGGTGACACGCTCTACATCCAGCGATTCGGCAAGGCGGGCAGTCACCTCAGTAATGGGAATCGTGCCATCTTCGCGCAGATCGTCGAGGTCGATCACAATGCCATCGAGTTTGCTCAAGAACAGATCGCCCGGCTGCCCCTTCAGATAGAGATGTTCGCGGGGCTGTTTCTTTTTGCCATCACGCTTCACCCAGTACCATAGACTTTGCGTGCGGTTCTGGTCATCATCCAGAAAAATCAGCAAATTCTCGTGGGCAAGTCCCTCGATTTGCTTATGAATGGCAGCGCGGGTCTTTGCGTCGGGCAGTTTGGCGTTTGGGTCTGCTGGAAAGATTTCAAACACGCTCACGCCAGACATCTGGGCAATAAGCCGCCGCATGTAGCGTGTACCATCTACATCTATCGGAGCGGGGCGCGTGCTTGGCACACTTCCCCAACCCATTTCCTCAATAAAAAGTGTCTTAAAGTCGAAAGCCTGTAGCAGCTTCCGCACGTTTGCACGATTAATTGCCATAAATTCTTACTCCATCGACGCTTCAAACAAGCCCAGTGAACATAGGATACGAGGTTCCTGATGTTCGCCTTCTTCTTGGACGAGGCTCAGGCGGTCATCTTTCCACAGACTAATCACGAGATCAGACAGGTCATCATCAGCCACCCCGGAACGTAATTGGCGGTTCAAGGTGTCAGTCGCTGATGAGCGCAGCGGATAATGGTAGATGTCGTCAATAGCGCGTTCCAGATCGTCCGGCACGAACAGCGGCATTGTTGCTTTCAGATCCCTGAGATAATTACTTAAACGTTCATAGGTGCGGCGGCGAGCGCTGTTGGGTCGCCCAAGCTGCCCGCCAGCGGTTGCCATATAATCGGCTTGCTGCGTCATCTCTACACTTTTTTGTACCAGTTCATGGTGCAGAGGATGGCGCGGCTGTGGCGGCGTTTCTGGTGGGCATTCCGCTGCCCGCAGGATGGCAAGCTGCGACTCAGTGACGACGTTTCCAGCTTGATCCAGCCAGACGAGCGCGTCTACTCCGTCGCCTGTCTTGACGTAAGTTAACACACCTTCAGGACGCTGTATTGAGCCAACATAATGCCGTGAAGAATAGACCACATCAGGCAGGTCTGCGATTTTCTTACCCAACGCCTGATTATTCTTGGTCGCGTTCGCCCATATCTGGTAGGCATAAGACGATAGATCAACCTCAGTATCTGCTTCCAGATCGAGTATGCCGGATTTCTCAGTATAAAGATCTCGCAGTTGTTGAGCGAGGGTGTCTTCCTCGAAGAACTGCTCATCGGAGCCGACAACCTCGCCATTTTCCTGCAAACGAAGGCGAACTCTTGCTCGAAGGCGAATGATTTGTTCAATGCCCTCCGCTGGAACAAAGGAATAACATAAGATTTGCTCTGCCTGCTGACCAATACGGTCAACACGACCTGCACGCTGCGACAGGCGAATGATCGCCCAGGGCAGGTCATAGTTAACCACAATTGCGCTGTCCTGTAAGTTTTGCCCCTCACTCAACACATCCGTTGACAGCAGAACACGAATCTCATCCTCTGGGTCAATCGCAACACCATTACTGATGGGGCTAAAATGATGTGCCAGAGTGGTCGGATCGTCAGATTGCCCTGTAGCAGCAGCCATTTGCGCGACTCCCGCTTGGCTCAATTCATCGTACAGATAACGGATTGTGTCCGCAAACTGAGAGAACACCAGCACCTTTTCGTGTGGATGTTGTTCAGCAATGAGCTGATAGATAGCCTCCAGCTTGGTGTCCTCTGCAACATTCCATTCACCGCAAAGCTGAATAACCTGAAGCAGCAAACGGATATCCTCATCCAGTTGTTTCTTCAGACTGGTGGTGAACAAGGACGAGCGCAGCCATTTGAAACGCTTCTTATACTTACCAGAGAACAAGGTATAAGCATCCTGAGCACGCTGAGCATAAGCACGACTGGTTTGCGCGATGCTGTTCTCTACAGATGCGGTCATATCATCGAGTTCGCCATTCTCCTCCAATTCAAGTGCCGTTTGGAGCGACTCGGTGTCTTCATCTTCAGTGTTCGGGTCAAGCATATCTGCATCAAGCGTCCCAATGGGCAGCGGCAGATCATTGTTGATAGCGTAGAGAAAGACATAATTTCGCAAAATGTGGCGGTCTAATGATTGTAAAAATGACATCCCGCTGCTTTCCAGCCGCTTAAAAAGATTGGTGCGGCTGAATCCCATCAACCGCTGACCTGCGCGTGACAAGTTTTCAATTTGCTTCTTTTCTTCAGCACTCGCGTTCTTCACGTCTTTTGTAGATACATATTGCCCTAATCCGTAACGTGGCAAACTCAAGGTATTGATAAGGCTCACGACCTGCTCAGAATACAGACGTTGGTACTGCGGACTGGCTTTCAGCTTGATTGTTCGCGGCACACGAACGGGGAAGTAAGACAGCCTACCATCTTTCAGGCGCATGAACTGACGACCATTCACGGGATCAACTTCAGCATAATTATTCAGGATGAAACTACGTGTGCGTCGTACCAGATACAAACGCATCAGATCACGCCAGTCGTCAGCAGACTCGCTTTTCTCGAATGCCGCCAATGAACGTAACGGGGCTTGATGACGCTGAATGAACTCAGCTTCACCGATTTCACTCAAGTATCGCTCTGGTCGTATGCCTAGATCACGATCTTCTGGAATGAACAAACGTAGTTGGGAGGATAAGTCGAGAAAGCTCTTGTTATAGGGTGTCGCCGAAAGCAGGATGCAGCGGCTCTCGTTGGTGGTGATGTAATCTTGGATAGCGCTATAGCGTCTGCCTTCACGGTTTCTCAGGTTATGACTCTCGTCGATGATGACAAGCCGATAACGCCGCAATGAGGGGAGTCTCTGAATGACCTGACTAAGGGACATCACCTCAGCGATTAATCGGTAGTCTTTAACGTACTTTTCCCACATTGACACTAGGTTTTTTGGGCAAAGTATGAGCGTCTCTAGCGAATAGTCATCTTGAAAAATACGAGCAAGCCCAGTTGCCATCAACGTTTTGCCCAGACCAACCACATCACCGAGCAGAACACCACCCCGCTTATTAAGGTGGTGAGCAGCAATCTGGACAGCGGCTGCCTGATAGTCAAAGAGTTGATTGGCGAATTCACGTGGGAGCTTGAATTCACTCAGACCAGCCCGCGCTTCCTGTGCCAGATGATAAGCAATTTTGAGGTATACCTCGTAAGGCGTGAGGGCATCCTCTCTAGCCCAACTTTCCTCGATGACTTCGATCAAATCATCTGAAATATCCAGACACCAGCGATCATTCCAGCGATCTTCAAACCACTCACTGAGCTTCTTGCAAGCGTCGAAATCACTTACCTCAGTATTCAATTCACCTTGATATGAAAGACCGGAAAGGGTCAGGTTACTGCTTCCCAGAAATGCCAATGTAGGTGTGTTGTAATCTTGTCTGTGCATGAGATAGAGCTTCGCGTGAAGCGGATGCCTTAGGAATAACTTCACTACGACTTTCTTCGCTTTCAACTGTCGCACAAGGTCACGAAGTCCCTTTTCATCATCATTCGTTGGTGCGCCTAGCATTAGTTGGCGGCGAAACTCTTCAACGATCTGGCGCTTGAGACGAACGACTTTTTGTTGATCCACCTGGTTTGTACCATCGGCAGTTAAACTGAATAGCTGGCGAAGTTCGTCTTGCGGAGCGCGTTGCATCCCAACTAGAACACGACAACGATTGTTTTCTTCCCCTGTCCAGTGGTCAATTTCAGCCTGTAGCAGCTTCCATCCACGCAAATTGAAGTAGCCTACACAGAAGTCCGCTCTATCAGCAGACTTAATTGTGTTTGTAAGCGCCGTTAATAAGCGCTCAGAAATATTGTCAAAGATTCTTGGCACGGTCTTTCCTTTACCGTTGGCATTAAGTTTAGTTTTGAGTTTATAACTCTCTCAAGGATACTCGATTTAGTCATCTTCTGCCGATAAAATCGCTTTAACTCGCAAAAAATATATGGCTGGCGATTGCTCACCAGCCAGAAATAAAACGGCTGCCCGTTTCACGCCGGACAGCCGTAGACTTTGTTCAATTCTTTGTGGGCGTTTCGCCTCAGCATGTGGATGGTGTATTTCGATAACCCCAGCCGTTCAACCAAGGTCTTGCAGCTTTCGTAGGCTGCCATGCTCTGCACCGTCGCTGCCATGCGGAGATTGCCTTCCGCTTCGTAGCGTGCGACCAGGCGAAGCAGCGGTGCCTCTACCCCGGCGAGATGCCGATCCCGCCACGTTTCTTGACGCGGCTTGAAGAGTTCCAACTTCTCACACAACTCCTCCCGCATAGGCTTGACCACGCTCGTCAGCCACCAGCACTTCTTCGTCCCGCTGCGTCCAGCGATGGCTGCCGCGTCGTCCGGTCCGACTTCGGTGGTGATGTAGTACAAGGCTGCCAGATGCGGCAGACTGTCCATGTACTTCTCCGCCATTTCGGTGATGACCTTTTCAATGTCAATGCGGAGTTCAATCGCTTCGGCGTAGGTCGCGTGACCAATAATGTGAGAATGATCGAAGCCATCGATGATGAAATCGTCAGGATCACCGCTGCGGATGGCGATGTCCTCCAGATACATCTCGCGGCGGTAGAACTTACGGTAAAGCTGGGGATTGGTACGGTTCAGCAGCAGCTTGAGCGCCCCACCTTTATCGACTGCTGCCAGCATGGAGGTATCAGCGCTGATATCCATCCACAACCGCATGAAGGCGTGAGCGATTAAGTCGGGGATGTCCAGTTCGTGGTTGCGATAGTAGCGCAGCAGACGGTTAAAGCTGGGGATCAGGTCATCGTAAATCTGCTCAAAGGTACGCTGGCCTGCCCATCCTGTCGGATAGGTTGCAACACGCGGAAACGGTCTAATCTGGCTACGAATCTTAGAACGAATATCAATGTTGGACATGATTAACACTCCCTTATCACACACTGGAAATCGCCAGCACGCTGAGCACAACGCTCAACGAACCGGGGACAGCGCAGAGGAGGGCACCAGTCAAATAAAAAAGCCGACCTATTAGTCAGCTTTTTCGGTAGATGATAGAGGTTAGGTCGGCTTTTTAGGCGGTGGTTCGGCAGTCCCTTCCGCAGGATGGTACTGGCGTACCGCCGCTGGTGTTTGACTGGGAGGAAGCCCGCGCTGTACTATCGCCGCGACGACGTTGTGCGAGAGATAAAAATGTTGCTTGATATTTGCGATTTTTACTGATGTTGTTCAATCATCTTCTTAAGAGTCTGAAGATTAATCCAATTTCGGATACTTGTATCCTGCTCCGCATCATTGATGGCATCTATAGAAACCCGGCTGGAGCGCACTTTTCGCTCAATTTCCTTGATGTCAACGAGTTTTTGTCCAGAAGTTTGGGCGACGTATAAGCCGTAAGCCAACAGGACGTTGGCTGATTTTTGGTGACCATGTTGTGATAACCAGTCAGCCAATTGCTCCATAGCATAAAGATAGCTATGCATATCGATGTGTTTTTCATCTCGAAGTAAGCGACTATCAGGTGGGCATTGAGCGATTAGGGCTACAGCGGGATCAAAAAACCCATTCCGTATCAGCCAATCAAAAGCCAATGGCAATATCTTGGTTAGTACACTCTTTTCATCCTGGTGCCAGGCGGACCACAATGGGCTGACTTGCCTCAACCATTTGATACACTTTTGAGCGACTTTTTCAGTGTCATTACGGATGGACTTGTTGACCATTGCGGAAATCTGATCGGACGATTGCTTTATATCCAATCGGATACGGTCTCTCAAAATAATAGAATCAGGATACTCTTGCCATGCTTCAAGGCAGATATCCCAGCGCTTTGGATCATCAACAGATATTGTAGAAATCCGTTGAATAATTTCTGTTTGAGGAACAAGCCGTTGAAGTTCTTTGATTTTCTTCTCAAAACCTTTGATTCCGCGTTTGTGTAGTAATTCATACAGCACAAGCGACAAATCATAGTGCTGTTCTTGCTCGGTGCGCTGTGCAGTGCGGCGAATGATATCGTGCTGTCGTTCCTGAGCATCGGAAGGGATATACCCTAAAAAGGTCTCCAGATCAATTAGGAGACCACTGCTGAGTGCAATGTCTAACAACTCATCAGATGGGATAATCTCATCAGGTCTAGGAAGTTTTGCAGGTGAATTGTTCCTCGTCGGACCTTGAACATGCTTGGCACTGTCAGTGTGGTTTGTTGTCCGAAAATGGTTTTGTCTTCTCTGGCTATATGCCCATCGACCATAAAGTGACCGTGCCGTGTTCAGGTTGGCATAGCCAGCCTCTATGTACTCCGCATGAAAAACCCAGTATCCACCTCCTAATGATTCAAAACAGGGTCTGGCACGGCTTAAGATTGAACTGATAGTCCCTTCTGCAATGTTTGGACGACGCTTCCATACCGCACTCTGTATCTGGGAAACGTGCATCTCAGTAACGTCATTTTCAAGAAAGATCAAGCAAATTGTGTCGAATACACCACGTCGATGCTCTGGCATAGGTAATTCTTGCTGCAACTGCCACAAATCTTCAAATATTTCACGAGGTGTGCTGCTCCCGAACCGAGCTGTTAGACCAGACCATGTATTTGGAGACTCACCTGCAAAAGCCGCCTCCCATGTATCTGGAAAATCATTCTCGGCTATCTGAAGGTCTTCATCAAAGTCGAATTCGTCTTCATCGAAATCATCCAGAAATTCGATAAGTGGTCGCTCAGGAAATTCTTGCTCTACATCAAATCGAGCAATCAATTCTGAAAGATTATTGGGATAATGTGGCGCATGAGAAGATGACCCCCAACCTGTTCCAAAACCTGCATACTGGTGTTGTTGATACTCGTGCCAGCCTTCTTCCCCATCCGCACTGTCGATTTCGTTATCGTATTTTTCTTCAACATCATCACCTATAACAATTTCATCGTCGTATGCTTGCGGGATGTCCTGCGACATTGGATCACTTGGTTCATCGCCTTCTATAGTCTCGCTGGGCTTTGCCAGTGGTATTTCAGGGTTCGTAATTGATCCAGTGTCTTCCCTGGGGAGGGATTTATAGCCAGCATCATCCAGCCATAAATCAATTTCTGCCAACTCTCGATCTAAGACTGTTTCGATTGTTGCAGGATCAACTACCCCGTGCAAACGCATTATCTCCAATAACTTGCGGGCAAGACGGATGTTTTTTGCGCCTTGTATGCAGTAAAGTGAGTTCGTTTCCGAATTGAAAGCCACATCTTCTTGTTCGGGTGAACTTTCTTGCTCAAGTATTTGATAGCTGGTGAGAAGTTGATCACACACGAAAACATTGAGACTATTCAGATCATAGGCGAGTTCGCTGTGACCTTCCTTGTGATAGATAATGCGTCTTAAATAAGGAATCCGGTCAATTAAACGCTGCTTGAGAGTGTTGTCCGGCTTTTTATCCTGAATCTCGATTATCTTTGGTTTAGCAGTGCTTAACCGAGTGACACCTATGGCATCCCAGAATTTAACAACAGTTTCTTCATAGCAGGACTTTCGCTTACCTCACCCCCCGGCTCCCTCTCCAATACTTGGAGAGGGGGAGAAAAACGCATCTTGAAGTCCCCTCTCCATGCAATGGGGAGGGGATTTAGGGGTGGGGTAAATGCGTGAGCGAAAGTTCTACATAGAAATCCTTGTGTACAAATAGCAGATCAACACGACTGAACTTATCGCGTAAGCTTGGCTGATCATCAAGTACAACGGTATTGGCACGGTGCAACTTAAGACCTTCATCTGGCACAATACGAATTTGACGACACTTGGTCACAATGTCTTGATAGCTGTCGGAGTTTGCACCTATAAGCCTCAGATTTTCGATCAGACATACCTGCGTTTCGGGCAACAAGGATGCTCCAGCGGTAATCTCCCGCAAGAAAACTAACCGCTGTTCATTGGTCGCTTCCTCACGGATGCCAGCGTTCCGATAAAAGACACCAATATCACCTGCTTCTGCCTCACGATAATGCCGGAAAACACCGAAATAAGGTTGTTCCTGTTTTCCTATAAAGCAATGATCTGGTTTCCAGAAATGTGGATTGTCCTTGTCCCCGTCCCAGATGGATTCCTCATTTCTGATTATTTGCTGGTGCTGAGGTTCTACCTCATTCCAGAATTTGCCAAGATAACGATAGATGCCACCCTCATCGGTAATTGCTCCAACCTTCATACAGGCTATGAGATGGCGAGCCACAACATCACCATCGGGCCGATCAGGTATGTCAAGCATCTGCTTGAGAGGTGACTTAATAATGAAGAAGCGCAATATCGGTGCTTCAGTCCCAATGAGTTTTTCATGGCGCTTTTCGTAGATTTCAGACGGCAGATGCCAAGTTTTGTTATCTCCCTGTGCCGGCAACCATGCCACCAATGCCAAATCAGAATACGAAGATAGCTTTTCTTTGGACAACTCATTTAGATATTTAAAAATCCTTCCGACTGCCTCAATACTTGCGCTGTTGGGTTGACCAGCTATAAGCTGCTGAATTCGGTCAATCACATCCTGCGGGCTTGGTTCTTCCAACATGCCAAGCCGCGAAAAAAAGCGATACCATTTGTTTTGGTGGTACGATCTTTGTTCTTCATCTTGGTTAGTCGCAATCTCCAAGTGATAACTGGGATGCGGGCGTGGATAGTGCCTATCGAATACATCATCCAGCAGTTGAGAGGCAAAGTAGACTTCACTCGCAGGGCGATAAATCCCATCATGGCATAAGATCAAATCAGCCTGTCGCATATTAGGGATTAGTTCACCGTGATGCTCAAACACACTATCCCGCAAATATTCCAACAGGGTAAGTCGATCTTCATTACTCAAATGCGAGGAAGTATAGTACGTTTCGACCAAGCGGCGATTGAATGTAAGTTCATCAAGTGGTTTAACCCCAACTTTGCTGAGAAACTTGGCTTCCCTCTCCAATTCAGGATGAATGGAGTTATCAAGTTGAAGCTTTTTCAGTACATCACTAACTTCATGCCAGCCTCGAGTTTTCACCTGCGGTTCAAGCGACAAATCTGGCTGTTGCGATAATATAATCCAGCGTTCTCTTGCGGTCAGGTAGATAGGTAGACCCTTCAACCGTTCAACTACATCCGATGACAATTGTTCTTTGCCAAAATAGCGATACAGCCTCTGCACAAGGTTTAGATCAGAATCGAAGCCTTCGGCAACCATTTCTTCTATTAAATCCACAATATCTGGTGCTTGAAGAGTCTGTATACCTGCTGCCTTATACACTTCTTTTGTTTTGGTATTTTCTGCTAGGGTGCGCTTCACCAAAAGTAAATTGGGTAGACCCAATTCATAGTCGGACGGTGCTTTTGCAAAGAAGATGTTGCCCTCGCTTGAATACCAACCATCCCCGCCCTCAGCAAGAATAATATACAGATGGTTGAGTTTTTCGTGGTCTACACGTTTAATATCCTGAACAATGACCTCAAGTACACGCTTTAGGTGATTCTCGTTTTGGCAAAACACATTTTCAGGGTGTGATTGCTCCCATTCCCATAACCAATCGACCAATTCAGCACCTTTGAATAGTGCAACATAGCCTTCAGTCCACTGCTTTTCAAATTCGGTATCTGCAAAAATCGGTCGATCATCGGGCTTAAACAAATCTCGAATATTAGCTTCACCACGCCATAGTTGAGAAGCAGTTACAAGGGTCTCAGCTTCACTCAGAAAAATGGGTTGGTTCTGTATCCAGTCAAAATCAACGTGACCATACTGAGGGAATTCTTCATAGAGAGCCTTCAATCGTTCGCGGTTATTGATGATAGGATGTGCTTCGCCTAATGGGGTGTCAGATCGGAGATAATTTTTAATCTGTGTGAGCATGTCCCGTAGTGTGAGTGTTTTTGTTCCGAGATGTTTTTTGGCAAACCCACTTATCAGATCCCCTTCATTAGGAAGCAAAATCAAGTGGACAGCCGCTAGGCTATACAGATTCGTTGTATTAGCTGCCCAGATATGATCTGGACGCTCCCAATGTTCTAACGAACTGTAGAGTATCGCAGAAGCCTTGGCTTTTTCGATAAACCGCTCACGCACGGCGGCTAAGTTGTATCCATCTGTAGGCTCTTTCTGAGGCCAGAGCTGATAGAAATCCTTAATAGATTGACTATGCTCTGCAATATGATCACGGATGTCGGTGATGACACCCGTGAAGAGTTCCGCAACAGTTTCGATTACAACGTGATTCCATTTTGTGCGATGCTCATTCGTTCCGTTATCATCAAGTATCCCTCGACGGTTATTATCAGGGAAAAATGCACCATTGATGTGAAAAGCCAGTCCTGTCGCAATTTGCGTTGGTAAGAAGTTATACAGTTTGCCTTCTATAGTGCGTCCCATCGGAAATGCGAGACTAACTTGACGGTCTTTAATCCTTACATTTCCAGGTGTTTCACGATCATTGTTGGCATGATAATAGAGCCAATCCTCAAGTTTCCCATTGAATTCAAGTTGCCATTTTTCACGCTCGTAGCCCTCAACAATCTTTTTCTCGATTTTTTTCCGTTTTACTGTGGTTACTAACTGCTGATTTTCGATATAAATATCAATCCGGCATATGCTTCGTAAGAATAGAATAGCTTCCGGGATAAACTCTGTTACTTCACGTAGAAATTCCTCAATGCGTCCCTCATCCCAAACAGGGCTTTCAATACGCTGACTTAGCCTAGAATCCTCTCTGCGCCATGGGAAATGAAAAATGGTTTCCTTACCAATCGGGTATTCTTCTACTGCAATTTCTCCGCTCAGCGGGTAGATTACTTTATGCAAACCTGCTGAAAAGATATGTGGTTGATCAGTAATATGGTAGACGGAGATGAAACCGGTGCCAAAAGTGCCGATTTTGCCCTCTTCATCATGTTTACCACCACTGGCAATTTCACTGATGCTGTTCCAATCTTTCTCAGTAAAATGCTTGTCATTATGCACCTCCAGACGATCATGGTGGAAGTGAAACGACACAAACTCTGAATCCGCATCATCCGCATTTTGCAGCAATTCGCTGATGATGGCTTTATGTCCTACATAGCCTTTTAGTGCCTGTGCAATGACACCAATGGTGTTGGCGCGATACTGTTCGATTTGCATTCTTCTGCTCTCTAAACGTTAAGTTGGTGGATATTTATAGCCCTGTAATTGACTGGTCCATCAGTAAAGGATCTGGATTGACACAGGGTCTTGAATATCCGCTTCAAAACTGCTTTTATTCTATCCCACGATGGGTTCTATGACCCTTAAAAAGGCTGCATTTGGCAAAACAAAGTATGGTATGTCTCAGGTTGTCTCAACTGGCTCAACCTCATTTTGCGAATTTATATACCAACTTTAATGGGGTGCGATTTTTTTGAAATTCAGTAAAAATCATTGTCTCAGGTTGTGCCGCCTGTGCCACCTGAGCCAAAAGTTATGGATGATGACCTTCGCAAAAGAAAAGAGACTCTCTGCATTATCAAAGAGTCTCAACTGCCTCAACTGCCTCAATCTATTTTCATGCACTCCCACCGCTGTTTTTGCGGGTTATCAGCTCGCCGTCTCAGGTGGCTCAACTGGCTCAACAAACGTTTCGGTTGTCAACTGCCAGAATCGCACCCTGCCACCTCGGACGCGCTTCTGGGTGCTGAGGTTGTTCGGTCCCGGTATCAAGATGCTATCTTCGCGCAACTGCATCCCGATGGCAGTCACGGTGAAGCGCAGCGGCTGCACCCGATTGACTTCCCGGTGGGCAATCTCCGGCAGCAGGTAGACAAACCCCTCATCCTTGTAGCCTATAACCGTCACACCCGGTGGGTACTCACGCGGGTTCTTCATATCATCATCAATCACTGCCTGTCCACCGGCGATAAGCTGCCCCAGAATGTCGAGAAAAACCTCGCTGGCGCGTTCCTGCCGCAGTGTGTGAACACTTTCTACAATGGCATCTTGCCACGCGGGCGGTAGATAATCCTCGTCCATCTCAGCAAGGAACCGGGAAAGCATCTGGTAGACCGTCACCAGCACTGCCCAGTTCTGGATGACACGTCCGGTGTTGGACTGCCCGCCCGTTTCGTTCGCAAGTTTTTCGCGGTAGCCGCGCATATTGCTGCTGAAGCGGTTGGCGAGGTCAGTTTTCAGATCACCCTGCTCAAGCTGCTTTGCTATCCATGAGGCAAAGTGGGAAGTGAAACCCGGCAGGTGTTCGCGTAAGCGTTCCGCCTGCACCAGCACCTGTCCACCCGGATCGCGCTTCTCCCATGGCGGGATTTCCAGCACCAGCATTCGTGCCACAACCGACATCTCGCCCTCGATGGTGGTCTCCCCGGTGGAGAGAATCAAACCACGACAGGGTTTCTCATGGCGCATCTTCGCTTCACGGGTCAAGGGTCCCCGTCCCATGCCGCGTGAGTAGCTTTGCAGAAAGCGGGTAAAGGTCTTTTCATCGGCATAGATGCTTTTGTAGTCGTCCACCCAGAACAGACTGTCTGCCAGTGGATAGCCCAGCGTCTCAACCGTATTGATGGTATCGCCCCACTGAGCAGGCGGTGTGTCGCGGCTGAACTGCCCATAGAAGCTGCTCAGGAGTGAAGCGATCTCCGACTTGCCGCTGCCGGAGGTGCCGACCAGATGCACAGCGGGTCGCGGTGCTGCGGCTGGAAAGAAACGTTGAAGCACGGGCAGCAGTGCGAAGGCGATGAGCGACGATGCCAGTTTGGGCGGCAGCACCTTCGTCACCGCATCGAATGCCGCGAGGCTTTCCTTCCACCCTGTCGCCTGCAAGCCGTAATCACGGAGGCGGTGGTCGAGTTCAACTGATGGGGGTTCGCTCAATCTGCCCTTTGCGGTGATACAATCCTGCGGTGAGACATAGACCCATCTGCCATCCAGTTCCATCCAGCCCATGAAGTTGTAATGGCGGTGCGTGGGAAACTCCCCGGATAACTGCACAATCGCTGGAACCAGATGCTTGGACATCCCCGCCCGCACAACATACTGCGACCCGGCATTCGCGCCGATGAAGCGGCGCAGGGCGACATCATCCACAAACACATCCCCTGGCACATCGAGCTTTTTCACAAATTCGCCGCGTCGGAGTTCAAGCGCGGTGGTGTGCGCTTCTTTGCCCTCATCATCCACCTGACAGGTCTGGTAGAGCGCGGTAGCGGCCCAGTCCACGACGGTCTTTTCCAGCGTGCCGCGATAGTTTTCCTTGCGATAGATGATCTTCCCGTCGCGCAGCAGGTAGCTCTCGGTATCGAGATATGCCTGCTCTCGGTGCTGGAAGCTGGCACGCTTCTTTTCCTTATGTAAGCGGTCAATATCACCGATTTTCAAGCCGTCGCCACAGACCGCTTTGAGGCGCTGGCGTTCTTCTGCCCATTCTACCGGATTGAGATGGATACAGGCTTCAACAGCAGCGACGATCTGCTCAGTGGTGGGGCGTTCGGCTTTTTGCTCAACCGTAAATTGACTCACCAACTGGTTAACCTGCTGACGCGCCTGCTCTCGCGGTGCGGGGATAGGTTCACGCGCCGGGTGGCTGTAGGCACTTGTGATCGTCGCCAACGCCTCGCGTTCGCTGCTGCCGTTGATAAGGTGGCGCGGGATGAGTTCGCGTTCCGCGTCGGATTGGCTATACCCGGCATCACGCAGTTGGCAGGCTGCTGCGAACAGTTCAGTGTTGCGACTGCCGTCCGCCGCGCCGGATGCCAGATAGATTTCAGTGCGCGATGGCAGCGGGTGGTGTCCGTTTCCATTCAGCGTTACCACCTTCAAGCCATCGAAGCTCGGCTGCCGAGGTTGACTCTCTAACCAGCCAAAGGTCTCCAGCGGATAACACCACTCCGGGTGGCTCTCGACCACAGTGACCACTACACCGCCCCGCGCTGGTTTGGTGTTCACCGAATCGGGCAGGCGCATAATCCCCGCGACGGTTTTCACGTAGTCAGGATCGCCGCCTAAGGCCGCGAACAATCCACGTAAAATGCCAGCAATTTTCTGTCGATCAGTATCACTCTGAAGCTGGAACGGCTCATCGAGCAGCCAGTAGCCGTGCCAGCCGCCCCCGCTGTCGAGGATGAACGATGGCGCGGGGGCGAAGTCTCTAAGCCGTGTTAAACTCTGGTCGCGCTGATGGACATCCCCATCACAGTCAACATCAACCCATAATGCCGGTACGAGTGCAGCGGCATCCGCCTTGCCTTGTTTTCCTTTACGCAGGCAGGGTGCGAAGTACACACCGTAGCCTTCACGATTCAATCCTTCCGCCTGTTTCAATATCCCCGCCAGTTCGTTCTTATTACTCATCCGCCCCCACAGCGAACGTGCTTCCCCGGTGGTCGGGTGGATGCAGCGTAGTTCGAGGTACAGTTTCTCTGGGCTTCCTTGATAGAGCGCATTCAGGAACTCCCGCCTTCCGGCACTAGGCGTGCCGAATGTGTCCGTCTTGTCCACAAGGTCGTTCTGTGTCATACTCGTTGTATTCCTTTAAATGGTACACAGGGGTTTGGAGCGCACACGTTTGGCGACGGTTGGCGCTCTTCTCCCCTGTGTGCTTGCTCGGCTAAAGTTCAAAATCAGGTGATAGGTTCCTTGCGGACCGCTCATATCTACCCACTTCCTCAATGAGCACCTCCCGCTGGTCAGCACTCATCCCACCAATCAATCCCGCAAGTTCTTTCAATTTGTCCATCTCGCCATTCATCTCCTGTGCGAAAGCCTGCGCGAAAAAGGCTGCCTGCTCATCTGGTAGTCCCGCCACCAGTGGACGAAATTCCAGACGGAGGTTATCCGGGTCGTCTTCAGTTGGTGCTGCATACCAGCGATAAAAGCCAACGGCGGTTTGCTGCTCATCCGTCCGGCGTGTGCCGCACCAGACAGCCAAGCTTTGCCCTTTGTCGTCGAGCATCACGCCATGTGGTTCGTCCTCGATGATCTGGCGCTCCTGCTCACGAACGGCGGCTAACTCGTCATAACGCTGTTCCCAGTCGGGACCGACGTAACGTTCCATCTGCTCGATCATCGTGCGCTCGGTGACATCATGCAGCAGGTCAATGTGATTCACCTTGCGATTGCGGCTAAAAAACAGCGGCACGCGCTGCCCATGTTCCTCGTCATACACCGTTCCCGGCAAGACAATATGGGTGTGTGGGTCATGCAGTCCGGGTGCCTGAGGATCGTCGGTCAATCGGTGATGAAGCACATATGAGTATTCAATGCCTGTATCCAGTCCACGCTCATCAAAGAATCCATTGACCATGCTATCGGTCAACTCACGCACAAACTGCTCCCGGTCTTCCGGCGCGACCATTGCCATCAAATCCGGGTTGGGATTGCAGACGAGGCTGAAGGTCAGCACATGCTCGCTTTTCAGGTCGTCGCAGTGCTGCGCGATTTCAGCCACCGAACCACCCATGCCGTGATCGACCCAGCGATCCCGCCCGGCGACATGCCTTGCCGCTTCATCCCGGCTTTCGCGGTACGTCAGGTAACGCAAAAGGTTTTTAGACTGTTTCGCGCCGTCGGCAGACGGTTTCTTGTACTGCACATTGGCGATGCACATCTGCTTTCTGTCCAT